>Ga0247610_10003662_pt1 | contig 16738 bp, 14 predicted proteins | sample 174DNAGHGhighgp2_FD_193483 | JGI IMG/M metagenome (GOLD analysis project Ga0247610, IMG submission 193483) | Sheep rumen microbial communities from Palmerston North, Manawatu-Wanganui, New Zealand - 1742 DNA GHGhigh gp2 | ecosystem: Host-associated > Mammals > Digestive system > Stomach > Rumen... | reverse complement strand
GAAAAGATTCTCGGTATGTCTACTCAGGAAATTCTTCTCAACAACAAAATGTTGGATAATGAAGTTCGTCAGATGCAGGAACAGGCTGAAGCTGTCGCTGCTGAAGGCGGAAATAAGGGTGACGACGCCGGCGGAGATGACCTTGGATATTAACTTTTATAAATAAGTATAGAGGTTTTAAATGAAAAATTTGACAGAATACGTTAATGACGAAGTTAAGCTTGCCCTTAACGAGAATACGTCCCAGGTTGGACGTACCGATACTTTCTCAGGTACAGATGTTATGGGTCCGCACCATCACGAATTCTTGATTTGGAATGAATTCGGCTATGGCTGGACATCTGACGCTATATGCGAACCGGCTAACCTTAATGGTCCTACTCCGATTACAAAGGTAGGCGGACATACTCACTTGATTCTTAACGGTGTAGTTCAGCCTTGCGGCGACGGACATACACACGTTCTTGAAACTCCGTGGAAAGTTTGTCCAGATACCCAGATTGGTAGTTGCTTGGGTCCTGGTTGCATGCCTGGAAATTGTATTCCTCCAATGGGTCAAGGTTAATTTAAGTTTAACCTTTAATAAAAAACCTGGTCTTTCGACCAGGTTTTATTTTATACATTGTTATCGATTGACGCACCGTTTTGCAGTATGACTTTTTGTGCCCATACATGGCCAACCCATGTTGATGAGTTCTTGAATTCGACTGTTCCATAAGGTGCGATAATTGTACCGGCATTGGAAGTACCTTGAACACCGATAGAAGCAGTGCCATTGCCGCCATAGTAAAGACGGAAGTCGAATGGACCATCGCTTCTTTCAACGAGGGTAATATTATTATTCAATACGATATTATTTGCATAAATCATAACTGAACGGTCTACACCATCTTCAGAAGAACCATTTTCAATTTTAAATGTCGCATCAACATCAGTATTAATGGTGTCAAAATAGTATTTACCCGGATAGAATGTAACAATCTTAGAACGATCCCTGTTATCAACATCCAAACGGTTATAATGACCAACGGTATATGTACCAGGTGCACCGAATACTGCGTTATTTGAATAATCACCAGTGCCAGTCTCTACTTCTTCTGCAGAAATTGCAGGCATTTCTGGATAAACTGGATTTTCCCAGGTTTCGATATGGTTAATGTGACCGCCGTTTTGATAATTATATGAACAGTTCGGACCACCATAAACAGTATCAATGGTTGTTCCGTTTAAAGATACATAATTACCGATGTATATAGGCTTGTCGAATATTGACGGGTTATTACAAGTTATAGCTTGTGCCGAAAGTGTTCCATAGAAATGGTTTGTACTATTTGTTGTAACAGTACAACCTGCAGCGACAGCAACATTAGAACGAATGGTTGCACCATTTTCAACAACCAAGTTTCTACAAGCAAGGTCTTTACTTCCGATACTACCACCATTAATAGTTAAATCAGAAAGGCTATAAAGACTGAAGTTAGCTAGGTAGTTATATGGATAAATATCTGGTTTAACAATCTTATATTTCCACCACTCGGATGTAGCTATAGCAGAAGTTTCGTCAATTATATCCCTAACTGGTTTATTAGGAATATCCGCTTCCATCCAAGCACTTACACTGAAATTTGTTGCACTATTTTCACGTGTAAGCGAAATATTGTAAGCTGTAAAGTATACATCGCCATTTGATGTATAATTACTAAAATCTGGATTGGAAACAGAACCATCTGGATTATTAAATAAGTATTTAAAATTATTAGAATCTCTATAATCGATATTCGGATTATTAACTATTATTCGTGCAGAACCAGCATGTGGTAATTCTTCTTTATCGTTAGAAATCCAATGTGCACCATCTTCAATTTCTTCTGGATAATAATTATCAATATTTATTAAAAATCTCTGGAAGTATGGAATAGGTTCATCTTGATGATAGAAACGATAAGAACGAGAAACTGCGCTTGTTGCAGCTTTTACCTGTTCATTAGTATATTCATCAGTTTCATAAACGTTCCATGTATATAATGTTAATTCTGGAGATTGCTCTGTAGTAATATCAATATCAGTATAATCAACATACAAGTTTTCGTTATCATAACCAAAGTATGGTCCTGCAATTTCCTCAACTGAATCTGAACCAATTAATACAACATAGATACCGTTAGAACCCTGTGTATCATCGGCATAATTCGTATTGAAAATATTATTATTTGTATTTGTAATTACATAATGTAATTCACCTTTTTGGTCAGATGTAATTTTACCATCGACTGGAACCATTGCTGCATCAGCAAATTCCAATCGGTTTAATGGTGTTTTCTTATAAGTCCAATCTGCTTCTGCAAAGTTATATGTTTGTGTTTTTATTGCATCTTTTGACCAATCTTCGGTTTCGAGATCAAGATAAGCTTCAACAAGAAAATGTGTAGATATTATATCTTCTCGCTCTTTTATATTTTCAAATTCAATATGCTTTGTAAATACAATTTGACCATTTTCGTCAAATTCATGACCAGTTATTTCTTCCCGTTCACCGCTATCTTGTGTTATAAAAATTTTAACCGGTTCTTGATAATAAGCAACATTCGGGTTTGTAATACGAATAGTTGCTTCTGCAGTTTTGGTTATACGATTAAGAGAACCACTGTCCATAGAAACTTGTAGTGTTAATAACATTTCCGGAGCAGGAACACCATTTACATTTAAGTCAAATACTAGTTTATTTTTATGTAATTTATCATCATCAGCAGAAATAAACTGCCAATATTCTTGATAAACAAGTTCACCAACATAGCCATCGGCAAATGGAATAGTTGCAGACTGTGTTGTTTCTGCGGACGTATATGTAATCGGATAAGATTCATTTGTGGTTTCATCATAAAGATATGAAGAAACCGATGCAATTTCAACAGGGTCTAATTTAGTATAACAAGTATCAATAAATGCAGATAATGAACTATAATAGCAAGGAACATTTGTATCTGGATTGTATGTATTTACATAGATACCATCAGTATCACCCGCAACATAGTCCGTAGTAATTTGATTTGTTTGTGTCGTATTTACGGGTGCATCATAATCAAATTCTTGACGCATGTTTGCCGCGAATAAAACAGGATCTTCAGCACTATCGTCTACCTGAATAAGCTTTGGACTACGCAAAATTTTTGGAAGAAGAATAGAATTAAAAACCGCTTCTTTATTATCATCGAAGTGTAATGTAATTTTTGAACTATTGAATCCTACTTCACTATCATCTTTTTTACAAGAAATTAATTGCTTAAAATAGAAAGTATTAGCACCGTCTATATACATTAGAAGACCTTTATGGTCATAGAAACTTAACTTTTCACGCTTACCATAGTCAGGGTCATTATTTGTAATGCCATATTCCGGAAATTCCAAATATGATATAGTTTTAGAAGTATTAGTATATAAATCGTCGATTGTAACACTAAATAATTCACTATTTAAGTAAGGTCTAATATCTTCATTGAAGGTAAGTTTAGCCTCATATGCACTAATTTCTATATTTTCTGATATTGTGTAATCCATACTATATTTATGAGATAAGAAAAATCACTCACCGAAAGTGAGTGATTTTAAATAATCAGAATCGGTTAAGAATTAACCTTCTTCAACGCTAACGCCGCGGCTACGGTTGATGATAATCTTAACATCGATGAATTCGATTGCACTGATAGGTACGAGTCGAATATTTACGTTCATGATTGTCGGATCTTCCGGATCCTGTGTGACGCTCAATGCGTAAGATTCGATACCTTCAGCAGCCTTAACACGCTGTAAGAACGAGTCAATATCGTTACGTGCGGACGAACGAGTATTAACGGAGTTCTGCATGAAGAGGTACGGAGTCATCATGTTTTCGAGCTGCTTTTCGATATAGTTCAAGCAACGACGGACATTGATGCGGTTGAGGAGGCTGTTCTTCTTGAGAGCAGTTTTCTGACCCCAGAGAACGACACCATAACCGCCACAGTCACGGGTTGTATTGACGTTGTTATCGTAGAGCTGGCCGATTTCGTTATCAGTTAGGCGGAGCAACTGACCAGTTGTATACGGGATTGTACCGCGAGATACACCGGCAGGAGCAAGCCATGGATATTCGAAAGTATCGCAGTGAGCCATTGCGCAAGCACCGGCGACAGACTTCGGCAAGTAAATCCAAGCGGCAAGAGCAGCATTGTAATACTTATCGTAACCACCGTATTCAGCGATATACGAACCGTTTGCAAAGCTGAACATCTTAGCTTCGGAAATCATGGCCTTACAAGTCTTTGCAGCCTTGGAAGTAACCTGAACAACACCCATATCCATTGTGCGGTTTCCGGCAATTTCAGCAATCTTGCGCTGGTGAGCGCTGAAGCGCTGACGACCATTGAATGTATCAATAGCATCAACGTTAAACAAGATGTCGAAATCTGCCTTCTGACGGTCACGATAGAAGTTAAGGGCAGCAGTCTTTTCAGAGATGTTATTCTTCTGAGAATTGCGGCCACCGTTGAGAGCGTAAACAGAGTAAGTCTGTTTTGGCTGACGGTAATTACCCTTACAGTCAATGGCTGCGCCGGCAGAGTTACGGGAAACGTAGATGTAATCGGAGTGACCGTTAATTACAGTCGGAGCATAAAGCGGATTACCTTCTGCGTCCTTAGCAAGCGGGTCAGTCGAAACATACCAAGATTCAGCAGGATCCTTCAAGAGAGCATCCATACCGGTACCCCAAGCACCAGCAGCGGTCTGAGTCTTGTTCTTGACATAAACGTTAATACGGAAGACCTTCTTCCAAGTCAAATCCTGTGGGTTCTGGTCAATATCGGAAGTGTCCTTGTCAACCAAGTCTTCATCATCGTAAGCATACTTCCAGTTGAAAGCATTCTGATGCTGGAGAGCCTTGATATTGGCACATTCAGTAGTGATGATAGAAACACCGACGTCATTACCGTACTTACCAGGACCGATGGAAGCGATAACGAGTTGGTCTGGGAGGCTGACATACTTTTCAATATCGCCGTTACCAGGTTCGTCTTCGGATTGGGTCAAGATAGTGTAACCCTCGGCATAAGTCTTATCAACGGAGTTAACGAGATAAGAAGTCGGGGTTGCAACAATGTTGTCAACGGTCTTGCGTTCGTTGTTACCTGTATAGTAAGTAAATTCCGGAGTAATCGGATTGATTGCCGGAGTAACCGGGTCAGCTGCAAATACTGGAATCTTCTTGAACTTGTTTTCTGCGTCATCAGCGATGAGGTAGAACAAATTCTTGTTCAAACGACTTGTGATTTCTGCAGGAGTATCTTTGACGATACGCTCAACAATATCAAGATTGTTGAGAACACTTACATAACGCAAGTAAGTATAGTTGCTGATTTCAGAAACATCGTTGATACCGTTGTCATCCATGACACGAAGAATAATCTGACGCGGTGTAGCGTTAGCGTTGATAATCGGGTCATAGGATTCTGTGGTATTATCCTTGTACATTTCAGAAATGTTGCAAGCAGAGTAGATATTTTCGGCGCGGTGTGCAACATCAGTAATTTCAGAAACCATGTAGTTACTGATAATATCGTGAGTTTCATCGACATAGCCGTATTCGGTATAAGAAATACCAGAAACAGAACCACGGTCATAATCTTCATTATTATAATCGATGGTATCGGCGTCGACATAATATGCCTTTGGCGTATCTGGATCTTCCCAGTCGATAATCGGCATCTTATAAGCTTTAGCGGCACGATAACCGCTAGAAGTGGACTGCCATGCGTCTGCCTTAATCAAATTATCCGGATCATAGAAGTTCGCGGATGTGAAAATATCCTTGTAAGCAACACCGGACTGAGCCCAAGTGCTAACCTTGTCGTTATTGCCCCAGAACTGAATAGTTGTCGGAGCCTTATTCAAGGTATCATCAGCAGGAACAGTAATAGCAACTTCACGTTCGCCATCGCTACCAGGAGTAGAAGTCAAGAATGTAATCATTCCAGAAGCAGCAGAACCAGTTTCCCAAGCAGCACTTGTGAAAATCAATTCATCATCGGAAGAAATATTGCCATCAAAACGTTTTGGATAATTGACGTGTGTACCCTTTAATACATTCGGGTTAACGCTCGGCTCTTGTGCGAGCTTCTTATAAACAACAATATCGGTATTCTTCGAAAGAATATCGGTAAAGACGTCATAACGACCTTCCTGGTAAAGGTAGAAGTTGTCTTTTGCAGCAGTAGCTGTAGGATCTGGGAACAACCAATCTCCGCTAAGAGTGCTGAGATTTTCATCTACCGTAGAAAGCTTCGGAATAAGATTTAACTGGTAGTCGCCCTGGGAGTCGACATATTTAAAAACGCCAGTATTGTCGTCCTTATTCGTGATGGTTGCATCCGGATAAGCAAACTGGAGTTGTGCATACTGTTCATCACCCATAGTTGCACGAACTGCATAAAGCTGGGTGGAATTTGCGAAATAGTTTTCGGCAGCGAAGTGACCGTAGTCGGTCAATGATTCTGGTTCGCCGAAGACTTCTACGAATTCATTATAGTTACGGGTAACGATACGCTGGTTAACCGGACCCTTGTTAGACTTCATGACGATAGCGCCAATGCCTAAACCTGGTTCGGTTTCGGTACGGATCGTATTGTCGATTTCCGTAAATTTAATTCCGGGCACTGTATATTTTGCCATAGAATCTCCTAAAAATTAAAAAATTAACAAAAATATAGAAATTTCACTCACTCACTTATGTAAACTATATATTATTTATATCAGGAATTTCAGAAGAACTGCCCGAAAACGAAATTTTCTTGATTTTTGACTCAATATCGATATTATATAATTCTATAAATAATACAAAGCTTAAATAATTAAGGAGATTTTTATGGCAGAACAAAATAATATGTCGGTTTTTACGACAAGCATTGTAAATAAGCCAGACCTCGTTAAGCAATATCTATTTCAGGTTAACTTTTTGTACGAGAAGGGTTCCGCACTTTCAGATATTCTTGACACCGAAGAGTTGATGCTCTGTGCTAAGACTATGACGATTCCTCAGAAAGAATTCAATACTATCGAAACTCATTACATGGGTTCTAAGCTTGTATATCCGGGTAAGGCCACGGTCGCCGGTGAATTTACCGTTCAGTTCGATGAATTCCAGGATTTGTCCGTTTCTATCGCCTTGCACCGTTGGGCTAACTTGCTTTTCAGCCAGGGTTTCGAAAATGATATTGACGTGGCCGGTCGTGTAACTGGTGGTGCTTCGTCTAACTACGCTAAGGATTATACCGCTACGGTTGAAATTCTTCTTTATGATTCCACATTGAAGAAACTCCTCCCTATCAAGTGGGTTCTTTATCGTGTATTCCCGAAGACTATCGCTACTTCCGACCTTGGTGCTGAACAGGAAGGCAAGGTTACTCGTAGCTGTACCTTCAGCTATTCGAACTTCGAAATGGTTACAACCTAATAGTTCTGGACATTTATATTCAAGACCGGGTAAAACCGGTCTTTTTTATAAATAGAATAACAGTAGAGGATAAAATGTATAAAGCACCAACCTTTTTTAAGACAAAATTTGAAAAGTATGCCACAAAAGTTTTGAGAAAACTCAAGTCTCTAGGTGTCGATACTGAAAAGTATATCGGTAAAATTCTGGATATTATTACTGATTATTATGACGATGTAGATATAGACTATGCCGCACAGTGTATTAAATTTGAACTTACTCGTGACTTCGGCCGTGAAAAGGTAAATCTTCACGGTATTCGTGAATCTGTAGGTTCTGATATTGATACATTCATCGACAATACGCTTGATGCTCTCAATTTGCAGGCCGATAAGGAAATCTACGATTATTATAATAGTAACCGTGATGAAATCGCCCCGTTCTATAACGGCGGAAAGACTGATCCGATTGATGCCGCTGACGAGCTGATTAAGTTCTATAATGAAGATAAGAACGGCAATAACGGTACAGACGAGACAAGTTTGACAAAATTACAGAAGTTGTTCCGTTCTGGCAATATCATGAAGAACCCGAATTCTGCCGATGGCCAATGGGCTACTCCGGATTATCCTATTTCTTATGCGATTTCTGAAAATGACGTTGAAACACTTAAGGATTATAGGGAAAACGGTATTCCGTCCAGCCTTGTAACCGGCGACAGCGAAGATACTGAAAGAATCCCGTTCAACCAGCAGGTTAATACTGAATTCGTTCAGGATTATGCACTTCTGACTAAGAATGTGGCTCTTGAAGGTAAGTCAATCGATGACGCTTTGGACTTTATGGACCAATTTGTTGACAATTTTGTCATTTCGCCATATGACTTATATAATATATTCGCAAATAAGACGGGTGATGACCAGGTTCTTTATAATATGATTATCAATTATAACGATAATACGACTAGTGAAGAGGCTGATTATTTTGGTGTTCCGCTCGAAGATTTGGTCGAATTTGCCCAAACCGAGCTTTTAGGACCCTCGACAGACATTGATTAACCCCAAATATTCAAAAATATCAAGATTAATAAGGACCATTAATCATATGGTCCTTTTGTCTTTTTGCGAATTTTCCAATTTTTCAAGTATAAATAAAATATAAAAACGGTAAAAGTTTTTAAAAATCTAAACTATATTGGAGGATTCAATGGAAAAATTTCTAACTAAGCTTTCCGGCGTTTGCTCAGCCGAGGACCTTAATGAAATCAAGCAGATTTTCGAGGCCGCGGTTGCTGAAAAGGTGGAAGCAGAAAAGGAAAAGATTGCCCAGGATCTCGCTAAGAAAGCCGATGAATTTTCACAGACAAAAATCAAAGAAGCCAAGGAACAGAATGCCGCTAAGGTAGAAGAAATGGCTAATGCTTGGTGTGCGGAACAGAAAGCACTTCTCGAAAAGGAAGCAAACGAAAAGGTTGAATCCTATAAGAAGAAGCTCGAAGACGCCTCCGAACAATATATCTTTGAATATTTTGAAAAGAAGTTCAAGGAAAAATATGGCGAAGAACTTGAAGCTCTCGAAGAAAAGGTTATTACTGGCCTTGACAAGTACCTCGAATATAATATCAATGAAAAGATTGACCCAAGCCTCATCAAGAAGCAGGCAATGACCGAAACTTACGCTCCTATCATCGACGGCATCAAGCGCCTCTTTGAAGAAGAGTATGTTCCGATGGATCTCTCTGGTTCCAAGAAGATTCGCGACATGAAGGCTGCAAATGCCGAACTCGAAGAATCCTTGAAGAAGCAGGTTTCCGAAAATATGCGTCTTGCTGAATTGGTTGAAATTTCTGGTAAGAAGTCTCTTATCGCTGAAAAGACTGCCAGCTTGAGCGTCGCAGAACGTGCAAAGGTTAAGAAGTTCTTCAAGGACAAGAGCCTCAACGAAACCAAGCGCGACATTGATCCTTATATCGAGATGGTTCAAGAACAGACAGAAAATTATGAAACGGTCCGCCGTGAACGTGCTAAGCTCTTTGAGCAGCGTGAACGTCCGGTTCGCAAGTCTCGCTTTGTCGAAGACACTACTGCTGAAACATTGACTGAACGTTTTAGAAAACAGGAACCTGAAGTTGATTCCACGACTGCCAGGGCTTCTCAGTTTTGCTAATTACGAGAATTCCAAAAAAATTCATATAAATAAAGTATAAACGATTTTTATAGGAGAAACAATAAATGAAAGTTACACAATCACAAGCTACTATGGTAGATACTTGGGCCAAGGCACCGGGCGGACTTTCCGTTGCTGGTATCAAGGACTCCCTTGTACGTTATAATACCGCACGTCTTCTTGAAAACCAGAAGACTAAGAATCTCGGTGCAGAACTTCTCACTGAAGATTTCACTCAGGGTGTAGGTGCTCCGCTTGGTCTCGACCAGGGTATTCCTCACGGTGGTGATGCTAAGGGCGTTTTCGCTCCGATTTCTCTCGCACTCGTCCGTCGTGTGTTCCCGCAGCTCTTCGCTAACGTTCTCGTTGGTGTTCAGCCGTTGACTGGCCCTGTCGGTCTTGCATTCGCACTCCGTTACATTTATAAGACAAATAACCCGAACGAACTCGTTGAAGCCGCATGGAAGGCAGTTCCTCGCTTCTCTGGTTATACCGGTTCTACCGCTAACCAGTCTGGTGAATGGGATGCTGGTACCGGCGTTGACACTCAGTCCGCTGAAGGTTGGAAGATCACTGGCCCGACTTTTGGTTCTGATGACCCGTCTGTAAGCCGTAAGATGCCGGAAATCGGCCTTATGCTCAGCCGTCAGTCCATTGTTGCTAAGAGCCGTAAGCTCGCTGCTTCCTTCTCTCTCGAATCCGCTGCCGATATTAAGGCTATGCAGGGTATCGAAATGATGACTGAAATGATTAACGTCCTCCAGGCTGAAATGACTGCTGAAATGGACCGTGAAACTATCGGTCGTTGTAAGGCTCTTTGCACACCTCGTGTGTTCAACAAGTCTACAAAGACTCTTCAGGAAAACGATGCATTCATCGGCCGTAACTCCCAGGAACGTTTCGGTATGATTATTACCCACATCATGAAGGGTGTAAACGACATCCGTACTGCTACTCGTCGTGGCGCTGCTAACATCGCAGTTGTTTCCCCGGACGTTGCTACTGTTCTCCAGTGTGCTAATCCTTGGTTCACCAAGATTGCTCACGAAGTTAACGGTTCTGCTGTTACTCCGGAAATGGGTACTTTGAACGGTGTTGTTAAGGTCTTCTGTGACCAGTACGCTGTTGACGAATTCGGTCAGCACGATAACGGTGAAGTTCTCCTCGCATTCAAGGGCTCTAGCCTCTATGATGCTGGTGTTATCTTCTGCCCGTACGTAACCGGTGTTGTCAACCAGGCTATTGACCCGAATGACTTCAGCCCTCGCGTTGGTATCATGAGCCGCTACGGCTTTGCTCATAATATGTTGGGCGCTGAAAACTACTACCGTCTCTTGAAGTTCAACGGCCTCTTCGCAGAAGCTGGTGAAGACCTCGAATGGTAATTTCGGACAATTTGAAATAACATTTAAAAATGCAGGCGTAAAAACCTGCATTTTTTATTATATCTTAACAACTTCTTCCGGAAAAATTCTATAAATAAAATAGGTGTGAAGGAATTAATCTTCACATAGGAAAAATTAAGGAGAAATAATCATGAAACGTAGAAATGACATTTACAACGTCGGTAACGATTATCCGCAGGATGTTTCTGCATACTTCCTCGACACTGATAAAAAGGTAGAAACTTCTGGTTTCTATGGCAAGGCATATAGCGATGGTCTTTATCACTACACTGTAAAGCCTGCTTATGAACTTTCTGGTGGTGAAGATGCTCTTAACAAGCGTGTTATCAATAACCTTCCGCAGTCTCAGTGGGCTGTTCCTGAGTTCCTCAAGGACGCTGACCCGTCTGCAGCTTCTGCTTGGGCACCGATTAACGCTGGTTCTGCTGTTTTGAGCCCGGACTATGCTACTGTTGAAAATCCTCAGGTTTTCGACTGGGCTGATGCTCCGATCACCAAGAAGTAATCGTAACTGATTAGCAAACAATTTAAAAAGAGGTTCCTTTGGGACCTCTTTTTAATCTAATACAGAAAGTATATTTTCGACTTCTTGATTCTTGAAATGAACATAAGCTTTTCCAGCTTTTTCTAGTTCTTCTTCAAATTCATCTTTATTATATTTAAAATTTTTGAAATATTTATTATCACCGTCTTGATAACTAAATCTACATAAAGGTTCAGAACCATAGAAAGAGAATGTTCCGACAATAAAATCCTCAGCCATACCGAAATAAACCATATGGTCAGACATAGGATTGAAGTAAATCCTATGCGATTTGAGCATTTTAATTACTTCGTCCATTTAGTATTTATGAAAAAACCAGACCTCGGGGCCTGGTTTGAATTTTTATTTGAAAATTCGATTAGTGAAGAGCCATGCCTTCGCCAGCGAACATCGCATTTGAAATAGTGTAAAGTGCCTTAGTTTCAGTCTTGCAAGCCTTCATACGAATTGCAAACTTATTGTAATATTCAGGACTTACACCCTTGCCGATACATTCACGGACTTCTTCAAGGAATTCTGCGATTGCAGCCTGAAGACCAACCTTGGCAGAAAGAGTCAAGAAATATGCGTTATTAAGATACTTTTCGCAAATGCTTGTGAAGAGTGTACCTTCAGCGGTACCGAATCCTTCCTTGATTACTTTAAAACCGGCTTTTTCAACAACATCTTTAGCTTCTTCGAGTTTAGCCCAAGGCGGAACCTTGTCGTCACCCTTTTTGCCTTCGTTGAGCTTGGCCCATGGTGGAACCTTGTCACCGTCTTTCTTACCTTCGTCGAGCTTGGCCCAAGGCGGAACCTTATCATTGCCACCTTTCTTAGTTCTAGCAACTTTAAAACCGTGCTCTTCGGCAATCTGTTTAGCTTCAAATAAGTTCATAAAATCTCCTTAAAATCTTTACTGTATTTATATTATTTATAAAGGATAAAAAAGAAACCAGGTTATTCACCTGGTTTTTGAAACTATATTCAAGATTACATCTTGCTGTATTTGATTCCCTTTGCGTTGAGGAATGTAGTAATCTTTGCAATATCCTTTTCAGACATGCCAGTGATTGTGACGGATTCACCTTCATCGTCGATAGCAATATCAGCATTCGAACGAGAATTGGTGAGCGTAGCTTTTCTGACCATTGCATTGGTAAGCTTAGCGCCGATTCCAAAAGAAGCGCTGTCAAATGCGAGAGTGACAGGAACCTTCTTACCAGAAGAAGAGGCAGCAGCTGTAGCCGGAGATTCACCATTGGCAATCTTGTTAACAACAGCAGTTACACCGCCAGCCTTTTGATTACCGTTCGGAGTCAAAAGACTTACAGTATCGACTTTATCGTTTTCGATAACACCCATATTTTTGAGAGTATTGACCATGACAGTTGCAAATTCGTTGTGACTACTTACACCGCAAAGCATGGAACCATCTTCCATGGTCTTTGTCGGGAATTCCGTGCTGGAACCCCAACCGATTTTCTTTGTATTTGTATGACCGTTTTCGTCGGTAACTTCAGTTTCGATACCGCCGTACCAGTTACATTTGCTAATGAAGTCACGAGCTTCCTTAACCTTGTCAGCAGGAACTGTAAATATATAACCCTTAGGAATGATATATCCAGGAGTTCCATTACCGGCTTTCTTGGAACCGTCACGAAGAACAGAAGTAGGAGCAAGTGTACTATCCTTCAAGATTTCACCGAAACGTTCGAGTTGAGTTCCCTTGACAATGAGTGCGTCATGTGCTTCATTCTTCCAGTAAACCATCGCATAACGAACGCAGTTACGTGCAAGGTCATGAAGTGTTTCTGCAATCTTGGAGAAGTTCGGGGTACCTGTTTCCAAGCTCTTCATGAGGTCCTTGTCGGTCTTGATTGTCATGTTGATTTCATCCTTACCGTCGATTGCATACACGATAGTAAATGGACGAACATCGGTAATGGTTGTAGAACCATGAACAATTTCAGATTTTAAGCGACCTTCATAGAAAAGAGCCAACTGCGTAGGACGCTGACCCTCAACACCGTTGTTATTTGTAGTCCAGTTCTTAAAACGAATTGTTGAGAAGTAGTTACCGATATGTGACGGAATAAGATTACCGTCATCTGTATGTGCACTGTTGAAATGAATGCTTACTGCCCATTTCATTACCTTAACCCAGTTAGGTTCATGGGTCATGGCTTCCATGATATTATCGTAAGCTTCATCCTGAGTAAAGGCAATATTGCTATCATCAGTTTTGAATAAATGTTCCATTTTAAATCCCTTTTTATGATTTTATATATTATTTATAAGGCAAATCCGCATTAAAATCTTCGGAAAAATTGTAAAAATTCTATAAATATAGTAAACAACATTGGAGATTTTAATTATGGAAGCAAAAAAGCTATTGTGCGAAGAAGCTTGCGCCGAAGCAAAATCAATGCTAGAAGACGCCGGCAATAATATGAAGACCATGTATATCAGTGGTCCGTTCATGATGGCTGAAGAAGTAAACCGTAACGGTCGTACTTATTCTAGGGCAATTATTGAACGTGAAGTTAACAAGTTCCAGAAGCTCATTGAATCCCGTGAAGCTCTTGGAGAATTGAACCACCCTGAGACAATCGAAATTAACCCTCGTGAAGCTGCAATTATGATTACAGACCTTCACATGGACGGAAACCTCGCAATGGGTAAGGCCAAGGTTTTGCATACTCCTAACGGTAAGCTCCTTGAATCCCTCTTGCTCGACGGTGTTCGTATGGGCGTCTCTTCTCGTGGTACCGGTAATTTGACAGAAGGTAATATGGTTGCAGATGACTATAATCTTGTAACTATTGACTCTGTTTATATGCCATCCGCCCAGGTCGCTTATACTGACGCAATGTACGAATCTGTACAGTATGTTTCTAAGTGGGTTCTTAACGAAAATACCGGACTTTTCATTGAACAACGTGAAAAGATTATCAACGGTCAAAAGACTTTCAATAAGACTGTTGATACGAAGGGTTCTAAGGCCATCGTAGACGCGTTCAGGGAGTTCGTTAAGTCGTTCTAATAAAAGATATTAGGCAATAAAATAAGGGTCTCTAAGGCCCTTATTTTTGCAATTATTCAGATATAAATAAGATATAAGCTATGAAGGAGTAAACTATGTTCCAAGGAACCGACACACTTAGAGGCCATAATGAAAATGTGGAAATGACCCAGGAGCAGTGGGCGGAATACGAGAAGTGTTCTAAAGATATTTTCCATTTTGCTAATTACTTTTATATTTTGACAGAAGACGGTGAATTGCCGATTAAGTTGAGAGAATATCAGGAACGTCTCATCAAGGTAATTTGCGGAACTTATTTCATGCGTAACGATGACGGAACCATAATGACGGATTCCAAAGGTGAAAAAGTTTTAAGAAATAACAGAATTATTACCGTGGGTCGTCAGGCCGGTAAGACTACGATCGCGACGCTTTATATTTTGTGGTACGCGCTTTTCCATAAGGACAAGACTATTGCGGTTTTGGCTAACAAGGAATCACAGGCTATTGAAATTATGCTTCGTATTCGTGCCGCAGTTCTGAGACTTCCCATGTGGTTACAACAGGGTATCAATCCGGACCGTGGCGGCTGGTCTCAGAAATCAATAGGATTTGATAACGGCTGTAAAATTTTCTGTGCTGCTAGTTCGTCTTCTGCTATTCGTGGTAAATCCGTTGACTTAATGCTCGTGGACGAATTTGCTCACTTGCCGGAACAGGATGCTGACGATTTTATGATGTCGGTTATTCCGACACAGGCTTCTCGTAAGACAAGTATGTTGATTCTTATTTCGACGCCTAAGGGTATGAACCAGTTCTATAAGATTTGGCAGAGTGCTCTCGCCGGTATCAATACCTTTGTTCCTGCAAAGATTGCATGGAATGAAATCGATGGTCGTGATGAAACATTCAGGAAGAAAGTTATTCGTGACCATGGTATTAAGTTCTTCAACCAGGAATATGCTTGTTTGGATCCGAATGAAGAAATTACTGTTCAGGACGAGGCCACAGGTATTGTTTTAACTGACAAAATTGGTAAAATTTACGAATTATGGCAAGACGGTTTCCTTAAATAATACTATAAATATATTAAGGAAAATTGCTAGATGGTTTTTGGAGATTACTGTAATAAGATTAAGAATATTTTAGCTAGAACTCATCGCGATGTGAGTATTGTTGACTATAACATGGAACAAATTTTCGAAGCATATATTAACGATACTCCCGCCTCCAAGGTCATTGAAAAACTATATAAATCTATGAATGAAGCTACAGCTGATACAGACTTTTTAAAATATAAGAATCGAGTACATACGATTCTTGAAAAACTGGGATATGATAAATCCGAACTTGATAATAAGAAGGTAACTGATACTATTTCTGATTTGTACGATACAAATGAAGATGAATACGCATGTGCCGAAATTTGTAAGAACGAAATCGACAAGGCACAAGAACTTAAACCCATTAAATTGACTTCTCGTCAAGTACAACATGTCCGCAATAACCTGATTATTGCATTACATCCGGTCAGCAACGCTGCTTTACTAGATTTAAATGTTTCTCCTCAAGGAGCAGTGGTTAAAATCAAGGTTAGACTGACCCAGGGATTGCAGGAATTACATACCGACGCCAAGTCATATATTAAGGAAGTCCATAAGTATCTTCGTGCATTTTTGCTTCAGAATTCAAATACGGACGTAGATTTCAAAGTAAAGAGTTATTCAATTAAATTTAATAATTTGTATTGTACATCAGAATTTTTTATACCTTTTAAGGACGCTGATGGAATACCGATACAACTGTTTAATGTGTATGATATTGCTAGAATAATTAAATCACACTTGAATGTGTTAGAAACTTTTAGTGAACAATATAGGAATATAATTAAATAAAAAATCACCCTTACGGGTGATTTCTTTTTAACACTTAACATTTACATTTCCGACCGCGTGCGGAGCGCCAGTAACGATACAGTTTGGTAAGTTATTGACGAACTGTTTTGCTAGATTTTTACCGAGCTGAACTTCACCTGCTTCAGAATCTACCATGATATTTCCGGTTTCAGAATGAATATTGATTTGACCGGTAGACTGGGCATTGATATTTACGGCAAGTTCAGATTCTACTGTAATGCTAGCCGGTTGCGACGCGCC
>Ga0247610_10003658_pt1 | contig 16753 bp, 16 predicted proteins | sample 174DNAGHGhighgp2_FD_193483 | JGI IMG/M metagenome (GOLD analysis project Ga0247610, IMG submission 193483) | Sheep rumen microbial communities from Palmerston North, Manawatu-Wanganui, New Zealand - 1742 DNA GHGhigh gp2 | ecosystem: Host-associated > Mammals > Digestive system > Stomach > Rumen... | reverse complement strand
TTTCCATTCTATTAATTTATTGTATATCAATCGTTTCATAATAATTCCATTCAATTATGCCACTAGTCGACCATGCAAAATTACACTTTTCTTGGGGAATACAAACTAAAAAATCACACTTTTCTTTGGGAAGAAGAAAGAAAAATCACATTTTTATTGGGGAACAGAAATATAAATGTACGAGCATGCTACTCTTTATTACCTTTCCCTTACCCTAATATGAAATGTCTTTGAGGCTCGTTCCATATCGATGGAAAAACTAATAATGGAATTCGCAAATAATCACTATCTTTGCGCCAAATAAAAGATGATGAACGATATTGCGTTGGAATTAGCACGCTTGCATGTATTGAAAGGTGCTGACTTTGTTCGCCAACTAAAGATGCTGGTCCAATCAGACATTTTCAAGTCTGTCGAAAACGAAAGAGATATTTTTGCCGCTGATGCCAACCATCGTGAAGACCTTCCCTCCTTGCTTGACGCCGCTCGAAAAGCCGTTGCTCACGGAAACAAGGTGTATATTCTTCCTAACCCTAAGGGCATTCGTACAGCTGACTTTATCTTCGAGAGCAAGGGCATTTATAAGATGTATGACTTGAAAACGATAACAGGGCAATCTTCGATAGAAAACCGCTTAATGGAATCGATCGGCCAGACCTATCACGTTCTCCTGAACATTTGCAACTCTTATAATCCAAGACTGATGGCCATTCAAATTAGGAACTATTTCAACGTCTATCCTGAAGCAATAGAGGTATTAATCTATAAAGGAAAGAAAACCATCTCTGTAACTCGCCGTTTTGTAGAGAGTCCCTTATACTTGATTCAGTTCATACAGAAATACGAGCAATAAAAAAGCCGCTTTTTGAGCGGCTCTTTTAATTTTGGGGCAGGGTCGATACGGGCTTACCCCCACACGGAAAATACCGGATTAGTCATTTCTGACACTGCAAAAATACAACAAATTCCGTTCCCCGCAATAGTTTTGAGGAATTTTTTCATCATCACATCATTCACCAAACGCTATGACAACTGAATTGTCGGTATCTTCTTTTTTTCCAGCATAGTCAAAATGCTACCATTCCCCTACCCTAATATGAAACGTCTTTGAGGCTATTTCAGCACAAACAGTAATTACAATTCGCTTTGCTTGAATCCAATACCCGTTTTGTTTTCCTTATGACTCGGATAATCACGCTCCAGATAAGGAATGAGTTTGCCATAATCCTCCATCGCCTCACCAATGGCTTGGTATGCTCGGCCAAACTCGTTCATGAAATCTTTCGAGTTGCCAATGGAAGTCTGATAACAACAGCAAAGATGATCCTCCAGCGCAACAAAAATAGTGTCAGCGTTATTGATGTTGATAGCGTTGGCGGCACGGCTCCAGCCATCCATATTGACCTTGCCGAAATCATCATCCCTGAATTTGTAGAAAATATAAAGATGTTTTATCCTTCTGTTATAGCTATCAGCCAATTGAACTTGGAAATGGCTATTATTTTTGGTGACATAAAGGGTTCCTTCTTTTTTCTCAAAGTGAAAGCCATTTCTTTTTAGCCTTTTGCAAATGTTGCGCTCCAAAACCTCTGTGTCTTTCGTTGAGTAACTGTAAAGAATACACGCCATCGCGATAACGGCACTCATGACGCAGAATAATACTGCCCAAAAAAGCGAAAGTTCATATAAAGAATATAGAGTCCAACCAAAAATCACGCATACTCCAAAAATCGCCAAAACCATCTCGAAGGTCAGTTTGTTTTCGTTCGTCATTTTCATGTGCTTATCTGTTTATCAATTAAACAACAATACCGTGCCTCCTTCTTCAGAGTGTAAAGGACACATCCGAACGGTTTTGCCATGATAACCGCCATCACGTCCTACGTGCCACCAATAATTACCGGGTTCATCCTCTTCTGGCGCGCCATAGATGCCTTTGAGGTATTCGACAACTTGTTTCATCTTCGGGGCATCAACCTCTGTACTTGAAACAAGGATTATCCCATCACCATCAATATTAACACCAAACTTCACCTTTCCAACGGACAAAGTTCTATTGTGTATACCAGATTCATAACATAACATGTCATCATCCAATGCTATTACCCGTATCTGGTGATGGATACTTGTCCAGTCATCCATTACAATGGGCTTACCGAAAAATGAGATGGTGTCAAACACAGCTTCAAAACCCCAATCCTGCATCGAACAACGATTTATTACTTGCGAATGGTTGCTGTCAATAGCCGTTATTGTGTCAACGCAATCTTCCCGGTGATTACTCTGATTGCTATTATCGCAGGATGCCAAAGTAAAGGAAGCAATACAAATGGCCGCAAACAATAGGCAGATGCCTATCGTTTTTGCCCAGCACACCCTTCCAATTCGCTTATTCTCTTTTTTGAGTGTCGCGATTTCTGCTCTAAGTCTGGTTTCAACATCATCCTTCCTCAGAATGATGTTGACCAGTTGCGCGTTTGTCATTTCTTCGAGTTTCATCTCAAGTCAGTTTTATTGTTTTCTTCTTCATTGTTTTTCTTACGATTAGCCAAACAGATAAAGGTAATGCCTAATCCCAGCCAAAACAACGGACCAAATGCATTATTTCCTCCGGCAATTGATCCAATCAGTGACAAACCACCGATGATTACGAAAATCCATCCAATAGTTTTCATGATTCATTCCTCCTCTTTTTTAGGTTCAACAATTTCAATTTTCTTTGAGCATAGCACCGCTATCAAGCCAATGATGACATTGAAGAGAGAGATGACAAATGCCAGCCCAAATCCGATTTTCCTTGTGCGACCCAAGCAGCCGACGCCAAACGCAAGTCCTACTGCGATTACTAACAAAATAATTGATTCCATTGTGTGTTGTTTTTAAGTGTTACAACTCTTAATGACATATCGTAGCCGAAGGTTAACACCCAACCGAAATATTTTTTGCCTTTATAGCAAACTGTTTAAACGCCGGGCTTGTCTTGTCCGATTCTTCCAGCATCTCCTTGAAATCATCGTCAGAAACAGCCGTGTCATTGAAAGCTGAAATCAATGGGGTTTCTTCATCTTCTTCGTCCTGCTCTATGATAAGTTCTTCTTTTATTACCTCTCTCCGCAACATGATATATGCTGGAATGTACTCGGGACACAATTTCAGCAACTGTTTGCAAGTGTCGATGTTCGGGTTCCCAAGCTCCGCGTTGAGTTCCGCCTCGAATAGGTATTGTTTCTTGTCGATGGCGATTTTATCATCAGACTGCTCACCGGCTGTACGAATCAACTGCGCTATTTCCCAAGCTTCCTCGTATCGGTACAGTCCTTGCAGGGCTTTCCCTTTGACAAACATGGCTTCGAGGCAAGGCCTGCGGTCAAGCACCATGTCGGCATAGCCGATAGCTTCCTCAAGACGGTCGCTATACAAACAAATAACAGCGTTGAGGAAATTACACGTCATGCTGCAATCCTTCAACAGCGGGACTTCTTTTGTCAGCCCTATCAGGCATTTGTCATCGAGCATCACGTCAAACATCTTTTTTGCCAGCAATGCCGCATTGCGGTAATCACAAGCCTTCATCTTCTCCAACGACCATTGCAAGCATTCCTTGGTGGCACTGTCATAATCTTTGTTTTGGAGGTGTTGGTAGAGCAAACGACCATGGTCTAGTTCATCATCAATCAAAGGGATGTCGTTGAACGAATTGGCAAATGCCTTTAGCTCCGTATTTTGCAAAATGTGATGATGACGAATCTTATTGCTGAGGGTCAGACCGTCAAGGCTCCGCATACGGCTAATAGCAACGTAAGCCTGACCAGGTGCAAAAGTTCCACGGGTAAGGTCGAAGTGCATACGGTCAAAAGTCATGCCTTGCGACTTGTGGATAGTGATGGCCCAAGCAAGCTTCAACGGATATTGGGTAAACGACCCTATTATCTCTGTTTCCACTTTCTTGGTCTCTTTGTTGTACACGCTTTCGCGTTTTTCCCACACCATTTTTTCTACATTGATCTTTCGGCCATCTTCCAGCACCACCCTAATGTGGTCTTCGCTCAACTCAACAACCTTGGCGATGGTTCCATTTACTAAGCCGTGACCAAAATCATTACGGCAGAATATCACTTGTGCTCCGACTTTCAGCCGCAACTCCATCGGGACAGGCGTATCTTGAATGCGAAAATCACCTTCAATATCCCCTTGATAGCAGAACTCTTCCGAATCAATGTCATCCAGCTTCTTTTCGTTGATGCCATCAGCCATTTTTACATAGGCTGTTAGAATAACTGCAAAATCGCCCACCTTGTCGTTCGAACTCACCTGCCCATTTAGTATCTCCAAATCCTCATTCGTGTTTTCACCCAAACGCATCCTGTCAAGTATATTCAAGAAGCGTAAATCCTTTTGCCTATACACCTTTTGGAACTCAATCTTGGGGAGGTTCATCCGTTTCATCACATTGGCCTTGTAGAAGTAGGGGGTGCCACTACCATACATGTCTTGCAGCATATCAGCAGTGGCACTTCCATAAACGACTACGGGCGGTAATTGGAACAAATCTCCCACAAATAGCATTTGCTTCCCGCCAAACGGCAAATGCGTTTTCATCAGCGAGCGGAGAAAACGGTCGATGCCGTCCACCCAATCGCAACGCACCATTGAGGCTTCATCGATAATGATGGTGTCTGTGTGTTTTAGCACATCCCTCTTTTCTCGCGAGACCTCCAATTCCGTGTCGGGTCCAATGGCCTCAAACGGCAATCCAAAGAAAGAATGAATCGTCTGGCCTCCCACATTCATGGCAGCAATGCCTGTGGGGGCCAGTACAATGAAGTTCTTGTCAACGATTTCCTGTATTCCTTTGATGAATGTGGTTTTACCAGTACCAGCCTTACCGGTGATAAACAGACTGGTGTTGGTGTAAGCCACAAGGTCGAACGCCTTCTGTTGCTCGACATTCTCTTGGTCAATTTTGAATTGTATGTCTTCCATAATGCTAACCTTTTGTTTGTTTCTATCGTTTTATGACAGGAACTGGCAAAAGGTTAACACCACAAAGGAAAAATTGGAATAATTAGCCCCATGTTGAGCCTAAAAATATTGAGTCTTGAGATGGCTGAGTAGAAATCACTTCCTGCAATTCATTTTTGCTCATTTTGTTCACAACAGCAATATCTTCCAAAGAAATAGATTTGTATTTTCTCGAAAAATAGCCAGTGTACTCAGTTAACACTCCACCATCCTCCGGTTGGGCATCTACTTCTATGTCATCTAATTCCATTAACAATTCTCGCAGTTCTTCCAATTCTCTTTTCTGGTCAACAACCACAAAGCAATTATTAAGCGAGAGCTCTATTTCAGACACAGGCACTCTCCATTCTCGTAACCATGTAAAATCATAACACTTTGGATTATATAAAACAAAACGCCATTTTAAGCTTTGAGGAAGAACCATTCTCTCGTTTTCATCACCATAGATAACAGGTCTTCCTCCCAAATTATAAATGAATTCCTTTTTAATACCTATACCATATGGCGCATACATTGGATCTTCCCATTGCCTAAAAAGGTCAAACATTGGTGCTAACATAGTTATCGGAGATTCTGAAAGGCAAATAAAGCCATGACTCCTTTTGTCTTTAAGTATACCATCCTTTAATATTGACTTTAATGTTTCCTTTGCATTGCTTTTTTTTGTAAAATGGAAAAGGTATTCAGAGACATCTTGTCTCGAGTTAATAATATCGGCAAGAGTTTTATTCATCAAATCTGTATATTTTCAAGAGAGACAAATTGAACATGGTAGATTTATCGCAATAATAGCATTAAACGAAAAAAATCAATCTATCAAAATAAACGGAGCCCAATAAAATGGATCATTGTACCTCTTCTTTATTTGTATTTGAGCGGCTCGATATGCTTCGTGTTTGTCCCCCAACATGAGTAAATTATCATAAAACGCAACCATAAACTCTTTGGTTGTTTCATCGTTTACATTCCACAAAGAAACAAACATAGATTTGACCCCTGCTCGTTTCAAGGCACGTTGTAATCCAATTACACCATCTTGAGACATCTTACCTTCACCTGATTGACACCCTGAAAGAACAATTAATTCGCATCCATTAAGATTCAATCTAGAAATGTCTTCAGACAAAAGTACACCATCTTCAATAGGATTGATTCGAGCATTTAAATTCCAAGCCGTATTAGCACCAGAAAGAATAAAACCTGTTCCAATCATTGCAGCTTCATTTGAATCAATAGCCATCAATCTGGACAAGTATGGGTTATCAACAATGTTTGTGATAGAAAAACAGTGCGTTGCAACGTGAATAATCTGTGGAGGAAGACCATCCATAGAACGAAATGCTCTCTCAGTTGCATTTGCACCTGTATATAAAGAAGAATGAACGTGACGTTTTTCAAACAAACTGCCGATGGTTTCTACTTCCTTTATTGCCCCCTTTAATTCTTGAAAATCACCTCTGGTGCTAATGTCTCTGACTACCTCAGCATATAAGCCACCTATACCAATAGTATCATTAGAACTAAAATTGCCACCTCCAAATAATGATATGCTTGAAATAGGGTCAAGTCTATTATTGAAATTAATAATTTCTGCCGTAGATGACAGCATTCTAATATCCCACTGTTCTGAAGCCAAGTTTCCATCAGGAAGTAGTATGGCTCCCAGATTGACCAACGAAAGCAACGTGTTTGAAGAGAAATAAATAGTTTTTACATTTGAAAGTTTGTCTTTTAACCTTCCAAATGTACACTTATAAATAGAGCTATTTCTTTTTGAATATACTGAACTGATTTCAAGCGGTTCTTTTGAGAATACACTTCGTAATTCATCATACATATCATAATAATTACCAAGATTGATACATTCAGGATATTCAGAATACTTAGTTACTATTAAAGCCATCAACTGGCTATATACGCTATCTTCAGCAAATGGAATAGCACAATCAACAACTTCGATTGCTGCTTCATCTTCGTTTAAAGAATATTGTACATTTTTCCAAGTCACTATTTGTTCTTTAGCAAAACTCTCTAAAGGCATACCATTCATTAAATCCGATTCCCTATACGATAATTCATAAGAATATGAATCGCCATATTTCTCATCAATTGCATCATACATAATAAACGACCGTATACTGTCTATCTCTTTGAGTTGAGCAATATGATTTGTGGTGGGGTTAGTATACACATACTTTCTTATTAAATAGTCTGAAGAAAACAGCATGTTTTTTATAAACAACGCATTGTTGTAACATAATACACATACATCCTCGTTATGTGGATACCGTGTTAACACATACGAATCCTTGTTAATACTTTCTTTTATTTCAGGCCATTGCCATATTCTTTTTGTCGGAGAAAACATACTCACCTCTGAAATCGCCATCGCTTTCAGGGTCTCGCTATGCATAATAGCATGTTCAATAATGTCTTTATCAGAACCATATAACCATTCAGCACCAAATAGACTTTCCAATTCACTTATTCTCTCTTCAATTGACAAAGACTTGTTTTCGAGTATATTTTGTTTTGTTTCAATATATTTATCTATTTGATTATTATATAAATATAAAGCAGCCAGATCATCTAATACAGACAATCTATTTCTAGAAAATGCACCATTATTGTTGAATCTAGAAGATAAATCCTCCAGCATGGAAACGCCTTTATCAAAATAGCCATCAAAAACACTCAAATAAGCTTCGATGCGCTCCGCTTGTATTTTCATTTGTATTGTATTATCATTAACTGGAAGCTTGTCGGAAAACTGCAAAGACTCTTGTGCGGCTTGTTTAAAGCTTTCGATTTCGCCAAGAGACAAGTAACATAATGAAATGTCTTGTAATAACGCAACATAAGTTATTATATCGTCCTCTTTCGCTTCATAGTCTTTTCTTACTTGCAATAATAATTCTAAAGCCGAATCATAACGGCCTGCATGAAATTCTACCCAAGCGGCTGCTCTATTGTATTTATATAAATACCCATTCTCGTCGAGACCATTTTCAATGATAAATTTTCCGGCAGAATATAAAGTTGAGTCAATCCTGACATAATCGCCTTTGTTAATATAAGCTGAACACATCAAAAAAACTGCTTCAAAATAGTTGACATCATCAATCAAGCCCGGTGAGTTTTCTATTTGGTTAATTACATTATTGAGTCGTAAAATGGTCTGATCAATATCTTCAAGTGGTGCGATTTTGCATTCATTAAGAATGGCATAACGATTTTTAAACCCAGGACATAAACTATCATATAATTCAACATCAATCTCTTGACATATAACATTGCTAATGTTCCATCCTGTGAATAAAATTGCGATCAGTGTTAAGAACTTTGTTTTCATAATACTTACAGTTTTCTATAAACTTCAATTGCTTTTTCCCTTATTGGGCTCTCTTCATCGTCCTCATATTCAATCAACCTATTCAACACAACTTTAGCAGCTTTCTTGTCATATTTTTGTAGATGTGCCATTGCAAGATTCCATCCGATTAGAGGTGCATATGTGGTGTACTCATTGTATGTTTCACTTTGAGCAAGTTCCCACAATGGGCTTAATTCAGTTATCGTGTAATCAATATCTGTCCCATTGGCTACATTTTCAAATAATACTGTGAGTTTATTCATAGAATCTTCATCTTCCTGTCCACGGATTATTGTTTCAGCAGGAAGCACATAAGCATATTGACGACCCATATCAATAGTTTTTGAGCGGTCATAGAAGTGGTAGCCAACGGTGAAGATAATCACGAGGCTTGCCGCAATAGACATCCACCAAACAGGTGCAAGTTTTTTCCCGTTTGCTGTTTTCATCTTTTCAACCAGCAATCTGTCTTGCTCGCCGCCAACCGTCTCCATGCCTTTAACAATTCTTGCCATAGCTTCGGCCTGTCGCCGCAAAGTGTCATCATTGGCAAGATCCTCTTCAAATATTGCTTCTTCGTCGGGCGTCATCTCTCCATGAAGATACCGCTCAATTCTTTCTTCGTTATCATATAGTGTTTCTTCCATGTTCATCGCTTTTCTCGTTTACTTTTTGCTTAGCAGTTCTTCATATCTATTGCGGAATTTTTCCTGGCAACGGTGCTTAGTTACCTTGGCTGCGTTTTCGCTTGCGTATTTGAACATCTGCGCGATTGCCTTCATGGAAAGACCATCACGATAGAATGACCAAAGCATTTCATCACACGGGGATGGCAATTGCTTAACCATTTCTTGTACAATGCTGTTCCTCTCATATTCCTCTTTCTCATTTGAATCTATCAGGTTAAGGATTTTGTCCGCCTTGTTAAGAAGCACGGTGTATTTGCGTTCATCCTCATCGCTTGAATAATCATCAATTGAAGGCAGAAAAGCTTTACCATTTGCCCTAAGCTATTCATGGGCTTTGTTTTTGCAAATACCGATGAAATAGGTGTATAAAGAAGAAGTGCGATTGTCCAACTTGCCATTGCCCGCATCCTTATACAAAATGATTGAGGACTCTTGGAAAACATCTTCACAATCCTCTCTGCTTAATGAAAAGGCCTTTTGTAGATAGCACAAAGTCCTATCCCGATACTTTCTTGCGAACTCGTTCAGGGCTTCGTCTCGCTTCCTATTTAATGATATGACGGCCATACTTATTTTGAACTTTCAATTACCATGTGTTGCCTTACCAATCGGATGTCTTTATCCATGTTTTTCCGTACCTCTTCAATCCAATTAGTGTCAAATAACAGGGGCTTGGTTAACAATTGTTGACCGATATAATAAGACAAGGGCCCATGGGAAGCACCGTTTTGTTTTATTTCAATATTCACTTCGTATGACCTACACGCTTCCAGCATATAAATGGGAGCCATTCCATCTTCCGATGTAATAAGAAGATTTCCACTTCGGTTAATTCTTGGGGTGTATGTTTTCCCAGTTTTACTGAAACCTATTTCCGTACCACGCACATATACACTATCTTGTTCCTCTTCACCTCGATAAGAAGAACCAGCATGGCAAGCATCCATCACTACATAAACTATTCCTATCTCTCCGACCTTCCTCCGTATGGTATTAAGGTAAGCGTTTAACTCGTCATCAAGCAAATGGTTTTCTCCATGATAGCCATTCTCTCTGTAACTGCGTTCGGCATCAAACGGAATAAAAGCTTCATCCCATCCATCAGCTTCGTCGCCATCTTCATCTTCTACTGCTTGCCCATGTCCTGAAAGATGGATATAAACGATGTCACCTGCATGAACACTGTTTCTCAAATCCTTCAAGCTGTTACCAATGGCTTCATGCGTTGCAGCTTCATTGGTTAGCGTATTGATTATGAAACCTTGCTTTGCAAGTATTGGTGAAATTAACTGCACATCGTTTGTACCATGTATCGGTGCCCATGACGCATCCGCATAATCATATTGTGGATAGTTTGAAATCCCAATTAGCAAAGCGTACTTCTGCTGGGCGGACAATGCCAATGGGGTACAAAGTATTGACAATATAAGTGTCCACATGAAGTGGTAATATTTATGTTTGCTTCTTGTTATGAGCATTTTTGTTTGGTTTTAGACTGCAAAAATATGTTTTTTATCGCAATCGCGCCAAACTCACTTAGCATTTCCAATTCGTCACCAGCTTAGTGACGATTTTCGTCAACGAGTCGTTGACGATTTGTTTTTGATAATTGGTCAGCAACTTGCTGACCTATTTTTGGATTTTCAATTTCGCCAACAGGTTGCTGACGAATTGCAGCACCTAATTCGTCACCAGCTTGGTGACCAATTTGGTCAACGGGTTGTTGACCTAATTGAAATCATCACGATGCTCACAGAGAAAATCCACTACGACATTTGCGTCAAGAAAAAGTTTATCCATACTTCTCCTCCCAGTGCTTGTGCATAACAACCTTCACATCCTCTTCACCGGTCATGCTCGTCTTTACGCTCATGTTGCGGATGAACTCTGGAATCCCGTCTTTATTCACCTCAGAAGTGGTTTTGTTTTTCGAGGCACCCAACAAGTTCCTGATGAAGGCTGTCAGTTGGTACAGCACTGACTCATCCTCAATCGAGTCAATTTCCTTGAACAAAGAATACTTCATTTCTATTGCTGTCATGTTTCCCTCCTTTTCGTTTAACGCTGCAAATATATTCATTTTTTCAAAATAACATTGAGAACGACAGCATCGACCTTGCTGCAGCACTAAATCCGTCACCAGCTCAGTGGCTCATCTTGTCAACAGGCCATTAACCCACCAAAACCTCTATTTACCTTCCAAGCCCCACTCCATATCCCAAAAAACATATATCTTTGCCATCGGTTCGGCCCTAGATAGCAGGGAGCAGCCACCTATTAGGCAGGGAGCAAGTCCGACATTTCTTCGTTAGTTGTTCGATAGTTCTCCGATAGTTATTCGATAAATTATCGGAATAATATCAAAGCTGTAGCGAAAAACTATCGAATATCGTTCGACTCTGTTACCTGCTTGGTACGAAGCAAATACGAGACAAAACACTCATAGCAAACACTTAAATAAGAATGAAACCATGGTAAAAATGAAACCCATAGCCGGCATGCAGATCATAGGCAAGATTCCTACACTTGGCGTGACCAATTACATCAGAAACGGCTCGGTCGTCACGCGCAAGTCCAATTCAGATGGCAGGCGCAGCAACTCCCGCAAGCAGTTCATCCAGCGACAACGCATGCGTCACACCATGGCGTTGTGGAAGGAACTGGCACATTGTCAACCCATGTTCACCGAGGGAAAGACGCACTACCTCGGCTTTATCTCCTTAGCCAACCGGTTACCTGCTGTGTTCATACCCAAACGCGGACCTCTGAGCGGCGCCACGTTGCTGATGCCCAACATCCCTGTGAGCGGTGGCACACTGCAGCCCATCCAACAACAATTAGGAGAAGTGGATGGTACTCCGGCACTCATCACCAACCTCAAAGCCAACAACCAAAGACCTTTTGAGCGTTTTTTGCTGTATACTGCCGAACAACAATTCTATGCTGATAACGATTGCCCCGTGGTGGGTTTTCAGGTACGCGAAGTGAAATACAATGAGTTTACCGAGATGGAAGGTTGCCTGGCTTTGGTGGACAATGTATTTGCAGACGAGATGAAAGGTTGGGCTTTGGTACATACCATTGGACAACGTTGCTCGTCGCAAGGCATCGTCACCCGTTGCACCTACTACGAGCAATTCACCACAGAAGAAGCCCTGCAAAACGCGGCCAAAAGCTATGGCGGGCTGAAATAATAGTTGGCTTACCTTTTTCCTCAACCAGAAGCCGACATCGAGTTGGTCAACCGCAGCGAGGCCGACAAGCTATGGAAAAAGGGTTAACCGTTCTTCTATCCAAACATCGATAGTAGTCGGAATCTCAGAAAAAAATCGCGATTCCGACTACTATCGTTTATTTCTTAGCAAAAAAACATTATCTTTGCAAAGAAAACAACCTGTAATGAGTAAACAACTCGAAATAAGAAACAGCACTGCGGAGTTCCTGATTTTCCAAGCGGAAGGAAAAGAAGACGGCATCCAAGTGGTTTACAAGGACGAGACCATTTGGTGCACACAAAAAGCGATGGCAGCATTGTTTGATGTAGATAGAAGTGTCATCACAAAGCACTTAAAAAACATCTTTGAACTCAACGAACTCAACCAAGATTCAGTATGTGCAATTTTTGCACATACTGCAGAAGATGGTAAAACATACAACACCCAATTCTACAATCTCGATGCCATCATCTCCGTTGGTTATCGGGTTAATTCATTGAGAACTATTCCAATCCGACTTTGACCGCTTTGCAGAAAACGATTATTTACCGCTTGACTTCAAGGAAATCGAAAGTGGGCAAAACGACTGTCAATAAAAGCAAAACCATTAGGGTTTATATTCACAAAAACCTCTCAAAAGTTTTTGAAGGGCTTTTTTGTTATCGTTCAAAAATATTCTCTACCTTTGCCGAATAACTATCAACTGAACAATTATGAACTTGATAGCCCCTTCCCTACTTTCCGCCGACTTCCTCAACTTGGAAGCCGACATCGAGATGGTCAACCGCAGCGAGGCCGACTGGTTCCACTGCGATGTGATGGATGGCCGATTCGTGCCTAACATCTCTTTCGGCATCCTCGTGGTGCAAGCCATCAAAAAGAAAGCCCAGAAGCCCCTCGACGTCCACCTGATGATTGTGGAGCCGGAGAAATACTTCGAGGCCTTCGCCAAGGCCGGCGCCGACATCATCACCTTCCACTACGAGGCTTGCACCCATATCCACCGCGCCGTCCAACAGATCAAAGCCCTCGGCATACACGCAGGCGTGGTGCTCAACCCACATACCCCTGTCAGCGTGCTTGAGGACATCCTCGGTGACTTGGACGTGGTGCTCCTCATGTCGGTCAACCCGGGCTTCGGCGGACAACAATTCATCGAGCGCACATACGAAAAGATAAAGAAACTGCGTTTGATGATCGAAGAACAACACGCTACGGCCCTCATCGAAGTAGATGGCGGCGTCAACACGAACAACGCCAAGGCATTGTTTGAGGCGGGTGCCGACGTGCTGGTTGCAGGCAACGCGGTGTTCAAGTCGGAAAATCCTTTAGAAACCATAAAACTGATAAAGAATAGTTAATTCACAAAACATACAAAACAATGCAAAACTTCAGAAAAGCGTGTGCGGCTCCACAACCGTGTCGCCGCCAGGAAGCAGCTGGTTGGCGTGCTTCCTACAATACTGAAAAAAGGGTTTGAGGGTTTTGCAAGTTTTGTGACAAAAAGAAAACAATTAAACACCTCAACAATAAACAATCAACTAATTATGAGTAACGACATCCTAAAACTCAAGCCGGAAGGCATTTGGAAAGAGTTCAACGGCATCCTCGGTGTGCCGCGTCCGTCGAAGAAGGAAGCCAAAATGGTGGCTTACCTCGAACAATGGGCAAAAGACCATAACATCAGCTACGTCAAGGAAGACTGTGGCAACATCATCATGACCGTGCCCGCCACCAAGGGCATGGAAGACCGCCAGACCGTCATCCTGCAAGCCCACATGGACATGGTGTGCGAGAAGAACAGCGACAAGAAGCACGACTTCGAGAAAGACCCTATCGAGCCTGTCATCAAGGGCGAGTGGCTGCATGCCAACGGCACGACCCTCGGCGCTGACGACGGCCTCGGCGTGGCAGCTGCACTGGCCGTCATCGCCGACCCAGAAGTGGAACATGGTCCGCTGGAGTGCATCTTCACCGTCGACGAAGAGACGGGCCTCACGGGTGCCATGAAACTCGACCCGAATGACTTCACCGGCCGTATCCTCCTCAACCTCGATTCAGAGGACGAAGGTGAGATCTTCATCGGCTGCGCCGGTGGTATGGACACCATCGTGAAGGTGTGGTACGAGCTGGAGCCCGCTCCAGAAGACAGCACCGCCTACCGCATCACCGTGAGCGGCCTGAAAGGCGGCCACAGCGGCGACGACATCAACAAGAACCTGGCCAACGCCAACAAACTGCTGACCCGCATCCTGTGGCAAGGCACCAACTGGTTCGACCTCCAGCTCTACGACTTCCAAGGCGGCAACCTGCGCAACGCCATCGCCCGCGAAGCCACGGCAGTGGCCTTCGTCCCGAACGACTGCCTGAAAGACTTCGAGCACTATGTGATGGACATGGAGAAGCACTTCAAGCAAGAATACCAGGTGACCGAACCCGGACTGAAGGTCACGGCCGAAGTCGCCGAAGTGCAGCCTGACGTGGTCATCGACGAGACGTCTCAGTACAACCTGCTGAACGGCCTCTATGCCTGCCCGCACGGCGTCATCGCCATGTCGCAGACCATCCCGAACTTCGTGGAGACCTCGACCAACCTCGCCTCCTGCAAGAAGAAGGAAGGCTATTTCTTCATCCAGACCTCACAGCGCAGCTCCATCGAGTCGTCGAAGCAAGACATCGCCAACATGGTGGAAGCCGTTTGGAGCCTCGCCGACGCCGATGTGGAACACACCGACGGCTATCCAGGCTGGGCACCCAACCCCAACAGCGCCATCTTGGACGTCGCAGTGAACTGCTACAAGAAACGCTTCAACAAGGATCCTAAAGTCAGAGCCATCCACGCTGGACTGGAATGCGGCCTCATCGGCGACAAGATTCCGGGCATGGACATGATCAGTTTCGGTCCCACCCTTCGCGGTGTGCACTCACCCGACGAGCGTTGCGAAATCGCGACCGTCCAGATGTTCTGGGACTTCATGTGCGACATCCTGAAGAACGTGCCGAATGACGAAGCGCCTAAGGCTAAGAAAGCACCAGCCAAGAAAGCAACGGCTGAGAAAAAAGTTCCAGTAGCCAAGAAGGCACCTGCTAAAAAGGCACCGACTAAGAAAGCCAAGAAATAAGAGAGATTTAACCTACTTTGAAAGAGTCCGTTGGAGTTATCTGACGGGCTTTTTCTTTGTATAGCTCTAACCGAAAGAACCCGAAAGGATCCGATTTTTTTCTGATAAGGTCGGTTCTTTTTGGTTAGAGAGAAACAACTTATATTCAAATCAAAATTTGATGTGAATATTGTGATTATTCACCTCAAATGATACTTATTTGTACAAAATTTGTACCTTTGCAGCGAAAAACAAGATTATTTGTTTCATAATTTGAATAATTCATGAAGACACCATTTTGGATATGGCAATATGCTGGATGGCCGCATTTCTGTTGGAGCAACGACAGTGTCATCGGCCCATTGGCACGGGTACGCGAAAAGCAAGGAAGGCTTCTCGGACTGATGAACAGCCTCGGTCTTGACACGCAAAGCACCTCATCGCTTGATGTGATGACAGAAGATGTGTTGCGCAATAGCGAAATCGAAGGTTTGCTCCTTAACCCCAATCATGTGCGTTCATCGGTTGCTCGTCATCTTGGCCTTGATACTGCAGGATTACCTATGCCCGACCACTATACCGAAGGTGTGGTACAGGTGATGTTGGATGCCGTGCAACATTCCGACACTCCCTTAACAGAACAGCGGCTGTTCAACTGGCATTCCGCCCTGTTTCCCCTAGGAAGAAGCGGCATAGTTCCCATCACCGTGGCAGCATGGCGACAAGGCACAGAACCGATGCAAGTGGTCAGCGGTGCCATGGGAAAGGAGACGGTACATTACGAGGCGCCACCGTCGGAGGATGTGCCCCATCAGATGCAACTGTTTTTGGATTGGTTCAACAGTGAGCCTACCACCGACCCTGTGCTGAAAGCCGCCGTAGCCCATCTTTGGTTTGTCAACATCCACCCTTTTGACGATGGCAACGGACGCTTGACACGCACACTCACCGATATGCTCTTGGCACGAGCCGATGGCACGCCCCAACGCTTCTACAGTATGTCGGCAGCCATCTTGCGCGACAGGAAGAACTACTACGAAGTCCTGGAATACATGGGCAAACACGGCTTAGACATCACGCAGTGGCTTTTGTGGTTCTTACAGACCATGGAAAGCGCCATCGACACTGCCGTTGAAAAGACACATCGTGTGGTGCGTAAATCCTTATTTTGGCAAGAGCATTGTAATGTCGCACTCAACGAGAGACAAATCAAAGTCATTAACCGCCTTTGGGACGGTTTTGAGGGCAAACTCAACACCAGCAAATGGGCCAAGATGACCAAGACCTCTACAGCCACTGCCTTACGCGACATACAAGACCTTGTCGAGAAAGGCATACTTCGTTGCTCCAACG
>Ga0247610_10003657_pt1 | contig 16754 bp, 15 predicted proteins | sample 174DNAGHGhighgp2_FD_193483 | JGI IMG/M metagenome (GOLD analysis project Ga0247610, IMG submission 193483) | Sheep rumen microbial communities from Palmerston North, Manawatu-Wanganui, New Zealand - 1742 DNA GHGhigh gp2 | ecosystem: Host-associated > Mammals > Digestive system > Stomach > Rumen... | reverse complement strand
CGAAGGTGCTGAGCGTCTTTCACAAAGGATCCTATGATAGTATCGGTGAAGCCTATGCCTTCCTCATGCGGTATGCGGAGCAGAACGGCTTTCACGCAGCTGGACCGGCCCGGGAATGCTACATCGATGGTATCTGGAACAAGGAATCGGAAGAAGATTGGTTGACCGAGATCCAACTGCCGGTTGAGCAACAGATTCCAGTATGTCGAGATCGTAGTAATTCGTAAAGCTGGAATTCTGCTTGCCATAATGGAACTCCAGTAATATATAGTTCTGTACACATGCAAATTGGAGCTGAGAAAAAAGGAGAAAGCAATTATTGGCTTTCTACTTTCTTACTGTTCTACGAACGCAAGACAGAGATCCTGCAGCAAATTGAAGAACTGAATCTGGATGATGAAGAATAATGAAGGAAGATTTTGAACATGAATCCATTTGAGATTATTAACGGAAAACTGACTAAATATATCGGAAAAGGCTTGGAAACAGTTGAAGTTCCGAATGAAGTAAAGGTAATCGGCTAAGAATGATTAGAATATTTGTTCTGCCTTGGGCCCTTTGTGCCTGTCTCTGATCTTTTCTTTCATTATTTGATTTCCGGAACCAGTGTTGGTGGACAGTCGATGTCCAACATGATAAAATGACTATAGCATTCAGAAATGGATGTACATTTCTTCGGAGGTGCCGCATATGCTGGCAAAAGAAGGACTCCCGGATTGCCCGGTTGCCACCACTGTTCAGCTCATCGGCAACAAGTGGAAGCTGCTGATCCTGCGCAATCTGATGGCCCGGCCCTGGCGTTTCAATGAAATGTTGCGTTCCATTCCGGGCATCAGCCAGAAGGTGCTGACAGATAATTTGCGGGCGTTGGAATCAGATGGTATCATCACCCGGACGGCCTTTCCCGAAGTGCCTCCCCGGGTGGAATATGCTCTCAGTGAACTTGGTGATTCCATGCGCCCCATTATCCAGGCGATGGAAGCCTGGGGGCTGGACTATCAGCAGATGGTGCGGGAGGCAGAATGAACCAGGATGAAAGATGCCTGCGGCTGATTCAGGCACTGCTGGATGAAATGCCGCAATACCGGGACACGCCCATTCCCGCATTGCAGGATCAGAGGTGGCGGCTGCTGCGGAGTCTGATGAACGTGCGCCCTCCAATGCCCGCGACAAAGGAGTTTTTGCGCGTTCAGGATGCCTATCTGAAGCAAATGACTTTGGAAAAAGGAATTGTGGATGCTGCCTCACTTCCGACCAACGCGAAAGACGAACGGCTGATTCTCTGGCAGGGCGACATTACCACACTGCAATGCGACGCCATTGTCAATGCCGCCAACAGCCAAATGTTAGGTTGCTTTTCGCCCTGCCACGGCTGCATCGACAACATCATCCACACCATGGCGGGCGTTCAGCTGCGGCTGGCGTGTCACGAGATCATGCAGAAACAGGGCCATGAGGAGCCTACCGGCCATGCCAAGATCACGCCGGGCTTCAATCTCCCTGCAAAGTATGTACTGCATACGGTGGGGCCTATTATTGATGACGAAGTGACTGCCGAGGACGAAGAACTGCTGGCCTCCTGCTATCAGAAGTGTTTGGAATTGGCAGCACAGAAAGGCTTGCGCTCCGTCGCGTTCTGCTGCATTTCCACGGGAGTCTTCCGCTTCCCGCCTGAACGGGCGGCAGAGATTGCCATCCAGACGGTAAAGGAGTATTTATGGCAGGATGCCACCATTCAGCGTGTGGTTTTCAACGTGTTCAAGGACAGCGATTTAGCAATCTATCAGGAAAAGCTGGCATAAGAAAAGCTCCCAGTCACTTGATATTGGCTGGGAGCTTGCATTATTCTGCGGTATCGTACCTTTTCGTAAGTGGACGGTTACCAAAAGGTGCGTACTTACAGGAACAACGGTGTTGTGCTATGGTATAAATGCCGCAGGGAAAAGCGGCAGGGAGTGATCATCATGGAAAAGAAGATTCAGAAACTCAAAGAACGTATCCAACAGGCAGACGCAGTCATCATCGGCGCAGGCGCGGGCCTTTCCACCGCCGCCGGGTTCGTTTACAGCGGAGAACGATTTAACCGGTATTTCAGCGATTTCAGCCATAAGTATGGTTTTCACGATATGTATTCCGGCGGATTTTATCCTTATGAAACCCAGGAGGAATTCTGGGCTTACTGGAGCCGGTATATCTGGATTAACCGGTATATGGACGCGCCGAAAAGCACCTATGCCGATCTCTTTCAGCTGGTGCGGGACAAGGATTATTTTGTGCTGACCACCAACGTGGACCACTGTTTTCAGAAAGCGGGATTCGATAAGAAATGCTTGTTCTACACCCAGGGCGACTACGGACTGTTTCAGTGCAGCAAACCCTGCTGCAAAAAGACCTGGGAAAACGAATCTATGATCAGCAGCATGATCCTTGCCCAGGGCTTCAGCATCGGGGAAAAGAATGACTTGGCATTACCAGACGGTACTACTGCGGCAATGAGCGTACCCTCGGATTTGCTGCCCAGGTGTCCCAACTGCGGTCGGCCCCTGACCATGAATCTGCGCTCTGACGACAAGTTTGTGGAAGATGATGGCTGGCAGAGAGCCGCTGTAGAATATGAAGCCTGGCTTACTGCCCGCCGGGACAAACGGGTGGTATTCCTGGAGATTGGCGTTGGCTACAACACACCGGGGATTATCAAATACAGCTTTTGGCAGCAGGTGTATCAGAACGAGAAAGCTGTCTATGCCTGCCTGAACATGGAGTCATTACGGGTACCGGAAGAAATCCGTGACCGTTCCATCGTTATAAGCGGAGATTCCGCGCAGGTGATTCAGGAGTTGATTTCATGATCATCAATACTGGCATGCGCACGGACATTCCGGCTTTCTATGCGGATTGGTTCGTCAACCGTCTGAAAGCGGGCTTTGTCCTCGTGCGAAATCCATATAATCCCCACAGCGTCACCCGATACCGTCTGACGCCGGACGTGGTCGATCTGATCGGTTTCTGTACCAAGAATCCCGCGCCTATGCTGCCGCATATGGATCTGCTGCGGCCTTTCGGGCAGTACTGGTTTGTGACCGTCACGCCATATGGGAAAGAGATCGAACCCCATGTGCCGGGTAAGCTGCATGTGCTGGAAAGTTTCAAGCGGCTGTCTGATATTGTGGGTGCAGACAGTATGGGCTGGCGATATGATCCCGTTTTCATCAGTGATACATATCCTGTCGATAGGCACATCAAAGCCTTTGAATACATGGCAAAAGCCCTGTCCGGCTATACCCGGATCGCTGTGATCAGCTTTATCGACCTGTATGAAAAGACCCGGCGCAATTTCCCGGAGGTTCGCAACGTCACTGCGGAACAGCGGCTGACCCTCGGGAAAGCCTTTGTGGAAATCGGCAGGCAATACGGGATGACGATCCGCCCATGCGCTGAAGGAAACGAACTGGCACAGTTCGGCGCGGATTGCAGCGGCTGCATGACCGTTGCCACCTATGAGAAGGCACTCCATCAGCATTTGAGGCCACCTGTGAAAACCGCAGCCAGGAAGGAGTGTGCCTGTTATCTGGGCGGAGACATCGGGGCGTACAACACCTGCGCCCATCTGTGCCGGTATTGTTATGCGAACTATGATGCGGACACTGTTCAAAGGAACAGAATGGCCCATGATCCGGAATCGCCTCTGCTGATCGGTCATCTGATGCCTGACGATCAGGTACATGAAGCAAAACAGGAAAGCTGGATTGATCCGCAGATCAGGATGGAAGCAACTGATTGACGGATCACAATGCCCAATTGGGTTACTCTCTGTCAATTATGGCAATTTAATAGTTCAGATAAAGCAGGATTACAAGTCTGCCATGCCGAATGAAACGTAATCAATTAGTGCTGGCTTTGCCAGTAAACCGATAAATGTAAACAGTTCAATCTTTTCTCAATCTTTGAAAATATAATCGTCTGAGAAAGGAAGTGGCAGCATGCGTATTTTGCTGGCTGAAGACGAAAAAAGGATGGCGGCTGCACTGGTGGCTCTTCTCAAACAGGAAAAATACGATGTCGATCATATGGCGGATGGATCGTCTGCCCTGACGGCGTTGGAGAGCGGCGTTTACGATATCGCCGTACTTGACGTGATGATGCCGGAGATGAATGGCTTTGACGTAGCCAGGAACGCCAGGCACAACGGTGTGAAGACCCCTATCCTGATGCTGACGGCGAAAAGCCAGCTGGACGACAAAGTCGAGGGACTGGACAGCGGTGCAGACGATTATCTCACAAAGCCCTTTCAGACAAAGGAACTGCTGGCAAGAATCAGGGCGCTTGGCCGCAGGAACGCAAGCTTCCAGGACGGGAGCCTTCTTTATGGGGATTTGTCGCTGGATACATCGACAGCGACTCTTACATGTATGTCAACAGGACAAAGCGTCCGGCTCAGCGAGAAAGAGCTCCGCATCCTGGAATATATGTTCGGCAATCAAGGCCAGATTATGACAAGAGAACAGCTGGCCGTGAAAATCTGGGGCTTTGACAACGAGGCTGAATACAATAATGTGGAAGTATACATGTCCTTCACGCGGAAGAAACTGGCCTTTGTCGGCTCCGGGGTTGAGATTAAGGCTGTTCGCGGCTTGGGCTATGAATTGAGGGCGGAGACGAGCGCTGCCAGCGGCAGATGAAGCGAGTCGAAAGCCCAATGAGCAGCAGAGTGCCGCAAATGCATATGCAGCGGCGCGACAACTGCGAATTGAGGGCGGAGACGAGCGCTGCCAGCGGCAGATGAAGCGAGTCGAAAGCCCAATGAGCAGCAGAGTGCCGCAAATGCATATGCAGCGGCGCGACAACTGCGAATTGAGAGGGGAGAAAGATGTTTAAGCGATCCAGGAAAAAGATCATTCTGGCCATCATGGGGGCGTTGGTCCTGCTGTTCGCAATCACACTGTCCGTGATTATGCTGGCCAGCTATCGGGAGATCCGCCAGGAAAACATGGCGATGCTGAAACGGCATGTGGAGCTCTATTACCTGGACAGTGAGACAGGCGGCCTTACCGTGCCGCCGGATGCACCGCCAGACATGCCCGATACACATGGGTTGGAACCGCCGGGAAGGCCGCCGCTGGACCAGAAGCCGGATTATCAGCTTTCTACGTTCTATTCTGTTGCCTTTGGAGAAAACGACACCGTGATTGCGGTGGACAACGGAGAGAAAGAGGTTTACAGCGAAGAAGAACTGATTACCATTGCGAAAGAGATCCTGGGCGGGAATACCGCATCCGGACGTACCGGCGCCCTGACCTATATTGTGGATAAAAGGCCGGGATATACGCTGGTCGCCCTGATGGACAACACGGTGTCGGAGAGCGGCCTGAGCACATTGCTTCGCAATGTGCTCATCGTTGGCAGTGCCGCCATCCTTGTGATGTTCTTCATTTCCCTGTATCTGTCCAAACGCATCATAAGACCGCTGGAAGAAAACGACCGGAAGCAAAAGCAGTTTATCTCGGACGCAAGCCACGAACTCAAAACACCGGTTGCCGTCATTGACACAAACGCGGAATTACTGGCTCGGGAGATCGGAGAAAACGAATGGCTGGCCAACATCCGGTATGAGAATGAGCGCATGGGCGGACTGGTCAGGCAGCTGCTGGATCTCTCACGGGCGGAAAATGCGGAAGCGCCGATGGAACAAGTGGATTTTTCCCGCATTGTAACAGGAGAAGAACTGGCCTTTGAGACTTTTGCCTTTGATCATGGAAAAACAATACAGAGCGATATAGAAGATGACGTACACCTGACAGGCAATCCGACGCAGCTGACCCAGATCGTTTCCATTTTGCTGGATAACGCGATTCGGCATACCACAGGCAATGACATCAGCCTGACGCTGAAGCGTCATGGGCATGAAGCCGTATTGACTGTTATCAATGACGGTGAAGCTATTCCGCCCGACAAGCTGGAGCATCTCTTCGATCGTTTTTACCGGGGAGATGAAGCCAGAACTGATGACGGGCATCACTACGGCCTCGGCCTTTCTATCGCTAAAGCCATCACAGTGAAACACGGCGGCAGCATTGGCGTTTCGTGCCAGGACGGAAAGGTCAGATTTACCGTTTCCATACCGATCAAATAACAGAGGATTCTTCAATCTTGCTTCAATCAACTTCCCTTACAATGACAATGTCAGCGGTGAGGGAGGTTTTCTTTTCAGAGCTCAGAAAGGAATCGGCTTCTCCGGCTGGCCAGATAAGGAGGAATTCAGAATGAAAAGACTTCTTGCAATGCTGGCTTGCCTTATGATTGCCAGAACTTGTGCGGAAGGAACTGTTTATACGGCGAATCGGGACGATCAAAGCGCTGTGGATGTATCCGGGACGCAGAACATCGTGATTACAGATGCTTTGATTCAAAAAACAGGCGGAAACGCCTCAAGCGCAGACGCGGCCAGTTTTCGGGGCGTGAATTCCGCTGTGAGAGTGTATGATCAGGCTGCGTTGACCATCAGCGATTCAGCCATCGAAGCCAACGCGCAAAACGCCACCGGTGTTTTTGCATACGACGGAGGAACAATCAACATCTCGGACTGCAGCGTCACGGTGACCGGAGGCGGCGCGGGCGGTGTACAGGTGGCTGGCGGAGGCTCGCTGTACGGAAGCAATCTTACCGTAACCAGCGCCAGTAAGGCAGCCATCCGCTCCGACCGCGGCGGCGGCACCATAGTGCTGGACGGCGGCACTTATACTTCCACCGGCACCAATGGCTGTCCGGCGATTTACAGCACAGCGGAGATCACGGTGCGAAACGCGGAATGTGTGTCCGAACAGTCCCGGGCTGTCATTATCGAGGGAATGAACAGCGTGATGCTGGAGAACGTTACCATTGAAGGCAATGATCAGTCCACCAAAAGCGGCAGTATCCATGCGAATGTATTGCTCTACCAGAGTGCCTCCGGGGATGCCAAGGAAGGCACCAGCGTCTTTTCCATGACCGGCGGGACCATTACCTCCCATAGCGGCGCGATGTTCTACTGTACCAACACTGCCAGCGTTATCAACCTGAACGATACCGCGCTGAATCTGTCCGAAGACGGCTCACTGCTGATCGTCTCTGCCGGCCGGTGGGGCAAGGATGGCCGGAACGGCGGCCGGTGTACGCTGAATGCGAAGAATCAGACACTGACTGGTTCCGTCACCGTGGATCACATCTCTACGCTCTCCCTCAACATGGCAGAATCGGACTTTATCGGCAGCATCAATGCGGAGCAGGAAGGCGGCACTGTCCATGTGATCATGGATGAGAACAGCAGATGGACGCTGACCGGTGACAGCTACATCACTTCTTTCAGCGGAGATCTGCTGGGTATCGATTCGAATGGATACCATCTGTTTGTGGACGGTACAGAGATTCTCTGATCTGATAGTTTTCAGGATTCTTCAATGAACGGCATGTGTGCTTCCGCTGCCGGAAGGTGTCAGGTAAACTTACAGCGGATTGATATAACAGATAGGCGAGGCAGCGCAGCATGACCATATGAGAACCGGGACAGAAAGTTTAGAGAAGGTTATGGCAGGATATCAATTTGCAACAACGCAACGAGGAGACGTGACTATGAAAAAGATTATTGCATTCCTTTTGGCTGTGGTCCTGATGATTCCCTCTGCTTTATGCCTGGCGGAAGACGCCGCAGTTTCTGACAAAGAAGCGATCGAGTATGCCCTGAACCTGGCTAATAACCCGGATCAGGAATGGACTTACAATTCCGGCGCGGATGCCTGGGTGCTTTCCGTCGTAACTGCGGTGACAAATCCTGTCATTGAGAACGAGGAAGGCGTTTCGGTGTGCGTGCCCGGCGCATATGTCACCGGTATCGATACGGACGGCGACGGAGCAGCGGATATCACAGCGGAGAATGATCCCGGTTCTGTCAAAGGCCGCCTCGTGATCGACTATGAAGCAACAATAACCAGCACGAACGGTCAGACCTACACTGCATCCTCAGCACCGGTGATTCTGAACACAGGTGCAGCGGGCTACGGCAATTCCAGCAACACGGCTGCCGCGTCCACATATGCCCGGGAAGGCTATATCAATGTCGCCTGCGGTAATCGCGGCAAACAGGACAGCTATACCGCCGAAAGCGGCGAAACCGTCTATACCGGTGACGCCCCCTCCTGCCTGGCGGATCAGAAGGCGGCAGCCCGCTATGTGAAATATAATATCCTGTTGGGCAACTTGCCGGGAAGCGTGGATTACTGGGTTTCTACCGGCGGTTCCGGCGGCGGAGCGCACGCGGCCATGTTTGCAGCCACTTCCAACAATCCCGATTTCTATGATTACCAGATTGAAGTCGGAGCAGTAGGCGTATACAGGAACGCAGACGGCAGTTACTGCACGACTGTAACGATTAACGGCGAAGAAACGGAATTATCGGACGGTGCGTGGGGCTGTGTGGCCTACTCCGCCATCACATCTCTGTATGAAGCAGACATGGCTTTAGCGATGGAATACACACTGAATCCTGATTTCAGTTTCAACACAGACTTCCAGAAAGCCATAGCCGGATTCCTCTCCCAGGAATACATGGAGTATATCAATGGACAGAACCTGATCGCGGAGGAAGCAAAGATCGGTTTCGACCTGGACGGAGACGGCGAACTGAACAGTACCGTGGCGCTGACGATCGAATATGATGAAGAAAAGTATGCTGACACCAATGGGTATGGCGGTACTTATCTGAATCTTTATCTCGCGGAGCTGACCGAAAACCTTCAGTGGTATGCGGACAGCCTCGATTACGCGGAAGGATGGACCTGGTTCGATGCAGACGGCAATGCGCTGCCTGACGAAGCAGTCGCCGGGATGACCGCAGCCGACAAGGCACAGGCGTTCATTGAAGGCCGTTATGCCAAGGGCAACTCCGGAAGCAGTATGGGAGGACCGGGAGGCGGCAGGATGGGCGGCCCCGGCGGGACTCCTCCGGATGGCGGCAATGGCGGTCCCGGCGGGACTCCTCCGGATGGAATGGGCGGCGGTCCCGGCGAAAGAATGCCTTCTGAGACTGGAGATTCTTCTGAGCGCGGCTTTGATCATGCGGATGCAGCCGCGAACAGCAGCGGAGATGAGATGGATGTAGGCACCCCCGACGCGGGAACGACGCAGGCTGTGGGCAGCAGCACAAATTCCAACAATTATTCCAGCTATGCTGAAATGCTCGCTTCCTATGAAGAGGATATCGCTGAAATAACAGCCGGTGACGCTTACGGCAAGAACATTGTGAATCTTTATAACCCGCTGAACTACATCGGCGCTGAAGGCACAGCCAATCCCACCTGGATGCGCATTGTCTGCGGCGCCAAAGAAGGCGACATCTCCATGTTCAATTCGCTGAACATTCAGGTAGCTGCATTGAACGCAGGTATTGACGCTGCCATTGAGTGGCAATGGGATGGCGGACATGTGCCCAGTGAGATTCTCGGCAACAGCCTGCCGCTGTGGGTGGATATGATGTACGGTGAATATGTCAGCGGAGTGGAAACGGTAAAGCCTGCTGCTGAGGTTCAGTCAGTGAACGGCACCGCGGAATCCGCAAGCGGAACAGATCTCTCCGATTGGGTGAGTATTAACGATGAAGGGAAAGTATCCTTTACTCTTGCGGCTGGTATGGTCTATCGCACCAAGGGAGCCAGCAAGGCTGTACCCGGATTCGACGTGATTGACTACGGCCAGGAAGATTATGTCTTCGGTGACAGCGACACCAATGCCCGTCACTGGAGCGTATGGGTACTAAAAACACTGCAGGAAAACCGGGATACTTTGGAGAGCCTGTTTAATCAATAACGGATAAGAACTGTGTGGAATGAAGGATGAAATAATCCCCCAAGCTGAATATGATGCGCTGATTGCAGCACAGACAGCTGAAACGACCTAAATCATAAGCGCAGCCAGGAGTGCGACATGCTCTTCTGGCTGCTTTATTGTGAAAAGACACGACGGAAATCTCCAGATACCTGAACATTTACCAATCATAGAGTAGATTCTGGGAATTCCTTCTATTCCATACGATGATCCGGTACAGCGGGCACAGGGAAGGGGCAGAGGATGCCGAATACCATGCCTCCCAAAGTTCCGGCACTTTTCAGAAAATGCAGTATCGGAACTTAACCCTGAGAAATAACCATTCATATTTTGCAGGAGTGAACCTGTTTTTTCTGCTTTTTTTTTCGTATTATATATACGTACCAAGATGCTGATTGCTGCCTGGAGGTAAGGTAAATGAGCAAGAAGATGGGCTGGACAGTATATGGAATCCTCGGATTCATTTTTGCCCCTATGGGCTTTCTGTTTCTGATGATCGGCCTTATCGTTGGCCAGTCAAAAAATATCCGCTGGGACGGTAATGGGGATCCTGCCATTTTTACTGCGGTATTCTGCAGTGTCGGCGGACTTTTCCTGCTGCTGGGACTGGGGTTCCTGGCTGTTGATATTCGTCGGCGCTATCTTCTGCGCCGGGCCTATGACAGCGGCAACTGTGTAGAAGCACAGATTTTGGGCATGGTAACACAGCGTAACGTAAACATGCCTTACGGCCAGCCGCGGATGGTTGAAGCAGCCTGGACAGATCCGAACGGAGTCGTGCATGTTTATCACAGCCGCTATGTGAATGCTGATGTGACTAAGTTGCTGAAATCAGCCACAGTGCCTGTGTATATTGATCGGTACAACGAGAATATTGGTTTCGTCGATATCGATGCTGTACTTCCTGAGATACGGATTCATAACTGAATCGGAGACCAAAATGGAAAATTGTCCAGTCACCGGATTTTTTTGCCTGACCGCGCGAATTATTATATGAACAGTCCCCGTGATTGGCTAAAGATGATCTCATTGAAGTCCGCTGCGAACTAAAATGCGAAACTCGATTGCAGGTGTTTCAGGAACCGTTCTGCAATCGGTGATAGCATCTGGTATTTTTTCCAGACCAGATACAGTTTGTTTTCAAGTGTTGGTGAGAGCGGACGGAAGACCAGTCCGGAATCGGATGACGTATCGATCAGGCGATCAAAAGTCAGCAGGTAGCCAAGCCCCTCCAGCGCAAACATGGAACCGTTGTATGATAACCGGAAAGAACCCTCAAGACGCAGCTCCTTAATCCGATCTCCACACCATCTGGGAATATCGTTCCGCCAGCTTTGCTCCGAGCAGAACAGCGGCTATACCATGCCTGTCATTGGCTTGGGAACCTGGACGCTTTCCGACGGTCAGGCGGAAGAATCTGTTTATAATGCGCTGAAAACGGGTATGCGGCTTATTGATACCGCCCGGTATTATGGCAACGAGGCGGGCGTCGGGCGTGGCATCCGCCGGGCATTGGATGACGGCATCGCCACCCGGGAGGAAATCTTCGTCACCAGTAAAATCATGCCAGGCGATTATGACCGTGCGGCGCAAGGCATCAATGACTCTCTTCAGGACCTCGGCTTGGATTATTTGGATTTGATGCTGATCCATCAGCCCGGATGGAACGATGAAGCGGTGTATCGTGCCATGGAACAGGCAGTGCGGGATGGCAAGGTTCGCTCCATCGGCATCTCGAATTATTACACACAGGAAGCCGTGGAGGAAATTCTGTCCTTTGCTGAGATCATGCCTGCCGTTATCCAGAATGAAAATCACCTGTATTATCAGAACAAAGCGCTGCAGGAGTATGTACAGCAATACGGGATCGTGGTGGAGTCCTGGTATCCATTGGGCGGCAGGGGCCATACCCGGGAACACTTCACCAATGAAACCATCGGGCGGATCGCCAACGCACACGAAAAAACACCGGCGCAGATCATTCTTCGCTGGCAGATCCAGGATGGGTATATCACGATTCCCGGTTCTTCCAATCCCGATCATATAGCAGAGAATTATGACGTATTCGATTTTGAATTAACCAATCAGGAAATGATGGAAATCAGAGGCCTTGACCAGCAGGCGCGTTATGAGAACTGGTAAAAAACCGCGGTAAATAATGCAAAAGCCCGCAATCCGGCTCGAAAGAACCAGACTGCGGGCTTGTTGCATTACGCTGCTTTTGTCTCGAAATGTGTATAGAAGGTCGTTCTGCCGATATCCGCCCGGTCGATGATCTGCTGTTCTTCATCGCGCTTGCAACCATGATCCCGGGTACCTGGATGGTAAATAAAGAATAGATGGAAGTTTAAAACACGTTCCATGCTTTGATGAGCTGCGAAACGGTATTCCTCCCAGGATCGGATTATTCTCTATTGTGTTTATATAAATCCAGCGTCTCCCGGATCCTTCCGGCCGGCTTCAGCAGGTCATGCAGTGTTTCGCCTCTGTTTGCAGTATCAATCAGCGCCGCAATGTACCGATCCATGTACACGGAGAAATACCACTCACGTTCTTTCAGTTCCGGCTTCTGATAAATCAGGTTCGTGGTAAAGATCCGGTCGAACCAGCCATCGGCATAAGCCTTATCGAATTTTTCCAGGCCGCCGGTGAACAGGCCGAACGTCGAGAAGACAAACACACGATTCGCACCCATCTCTTTCAGCTGCCTGGCTGTATCCAACATGCTTCCGCCCGAAGCGATCATATCGTCAATCACGATTACGTCCTTACCTTCCACGGACGTGCCGCAAAATTCATGGGCGACAACCGGATTGCTGCCGTTCACGATCCGGGTGTAATCCCTGCGCTTATAGAACATCCCGATGTTCACGCCGAACAGGGATGCCAGGAACACGACGCGCTCCGTCGCTCCTTCATCCGGTGCGATAAACATCATATGATCGCTGTCCAGCTTCAGGTCCTCATATTCTGTCAGGAATGCCTGTGTGAACTGCAGGGCGGCGGATACGTTTTCCATGCTCATCAGGGGAACGACGTTCTGCATCCGCGGATCATGGGCGTCAAAAGTGATCAGGCTGTGCACGCCCATGCTTTCCAGTTCCTGGAGCATCACAGCACAGTCCAGTGATTCCCGGGTCGTTTTCCGATGCTGCCTGCCCTCGTAGAGGAAAGGCATGATTACATTGATCCGGCTTGCTTTCCCGTTGCAGGCTGCGATCACCCGTTTCAGATCCTGATAATGGTCATCCGGGGACATGCGGTTGATTTCACCGAACATCTGATATGTCAGGGAGGTATTGCAGACGTCCACCAGAATATAGATATCCCGGTCCCGCACAGACTCCTTTAGGATGCATTTTCCTTCACCGCTGCTGAAACGCGGACACTCCACCGGTATCAGGAATTCATTCCCGCCCCGCCATTCAGACAGGATCCGGTCAACACGCGTGCCCAGCTTCTCCGCAGATTTCAAAACAATCAGGCCGATTTCCCTGCGCATAGTTTTCTGTCCTTTCTCGTATTTGTATTGAAGACGTTTTCCTGAACAGCATTCCGGAAATCAGATCAAAAGCCCCGGTGAATCACCGACGGATCCGATAGGCTTCACATCAGGGATGTTTGTACGGTACAACTATGCCTGTCCTTTTTGCCTGTATCTTTCCTGCCTCGTAATCTGACCGAACGTTTTTCTGTATTATAAAGTCAGGGCCTGAAACAATCAAGTGTGATATCAGGATGCTTTTCGACCTGATGATTTTCGGCGGCAGGATGTTTTGTTGTTCAGGCACTTCCGGTACGGAAGGAAACATAGCAAAATTATTCTTGACACCGTGTCATTTTACGTATATATTAAAAGTGAATGACATCGTGTCATTTTAGATTGAGGAGGTGTGCTGATGTCCAGAGGATCACCGCAGCTGACGGAAGCGCGGAAAGAAGAAATCATCAGCGCTTGTGCGAAACTGTATGAATCCATGGGATTCAAGGAAATTACACTGAAGGAAATCGGAGCTGCCACGACCCTGACCCGTACCGGGATCTACCTGTATTTTGAGACCAAAGAGGAGATTTTCCTCGCGCTGCTGGCCCGAGAGTATGACGCCTGGGTGGAAGAAATGCAGGCCGTGATGGCCCGGAAAGAAGCTATGTCCCGGGAAGAAGTCGCGGACGTACTGGCGCGGACGCTGACGGACCATCCCCGGCTTCTGCGGCTGCTGTCCATGAACCTCTACGAGATGGAAGCCAACTCCCGTCCGGAGAGGCTGACGGAATTCAAGGTATCCTTCGGCGCGTCGCTGCTAACAGTTGACCGGATGATCCAAAAGTACCTGCCGGAGATGGACGACGCGGGCCGGAAGAGGTTCCTGTACGCTTTTTTCCCGTTTATCTACGGTATCTATCCCTATACCAGCGTGACGGAGAAGCAGCGGATCGCCATGGAGCAGGCCGGGATCCCGTATGTGTATCAGTCCGCTTATGACCTGACCTGCCATTGCCTGATCAAATTATTGGAGGACTGAACACGATGGAATACACCAAACTGGGCTATTCCGAACTGACCGTATCCCGCATCTGCATGGGATGCATGGGCTTTGGCGATGCGATTCAAGGCCAGCACGCCTGGACGCTGGACGAGGAACACTCCCGGGAGATCATCCGGCATGGGCTGGAAAACGGCATCAATTTCTTCGATACTGCCATCGCTTACCAGAGCGGCACCAGTGAGCAGTATGTGGGCCGGGCTCTGCGCGACTTCGCCAGGCGTGACGAAACGGTGGTGGCCACAAAATTCCTGCCGAGAACCCAGGAGGAGATCGACAGCGGCATTACGGGGCAGCAGCACATTGAACGCATGCTGAACAAGAGCCTGCAGAACCTGGGCATGGATTATGTCGACCTGTATATCTATCACATGTGGGACTGGCAGACGCCCATTGAGGATATCCTGGATGGCCTGAACCGGATGGTACAGGCCGGGAAAACCAGGTATATCGGCATCTCCAACTGCTTTGCCTGGCAGCTGGCCAAGGCAAACGCGCTGGCGGAAAAGGAAGGATGGGCGAAGTTCATATCGGTCCAGGGCCATTACAACCTGATCTTCCGGGAAGAAGAACGGGAAATGGTGCCTTACTGCAACGAGGAAGGCATCGCCCTGACGCCGTACAGTGCCCTGGCTTCCGGACGGCTCTCCCGAAAGCCCGGCGAAACCTCGGAGCGACTTCAGAAAGATGCCTATGCCAGGTTCAAGTATGACGCCACCGCCGAGCAGGACGGCGTGATAATCGGCCGGGTAGCGGAGATTGCCGAAAAGCGCGGCGTTACGATGACGGAGGTTTCCCTGGCCTGGCTGCTGACCAAAGTGACCGCTCCCGTGGTGGGCGCCACGAAATTCCATCATGTGGACGGCGCGGTGAAGGCAACGGAACTGGAACTGACAGGCGAGGAGATCGCTTACCTGGAAGCACCCTACGTGCCCCATGCCCTGGCCGGGGTAATGGCGCAGAACAAGCCGGCCAGTGCCAAAGAAAAACATGTCTGGTCCACAGGAAACCAGAAAATCTGAAGGAGGAGAGTACAATGAAACGCCTGCTTTCTTTGACGATTGCCTTGCTGCTTCTCTGTGCGCCTTCCGTGCTTGCCGAAACGCTGGTCACCAACGGCGGCGACAGCCTGGATACCGCTTCACTGCCCCACAATACGGAAGATGCTTCCGCGCCTGTGGTATACTTCATCAGCGATATTTCCCCGGAAGCGCTGGTAAAAGCCTACGAAGCCCTGGGTGCAGAACTGCCCGGAAAAGTGGGTGTGAAGATGTCCACCGGCGAAAGCACCCACAGCAATTACCTGCGGCCGGAACTGATTGCTGGCCTTATTCATCTGGTCAACGGCACGATCGTGGAATGCAACACCGCTTATGGCGGCAGCCGCGCTTCCACGGCCATGCACCGCCAGCAGGCCAAAGACAACGGCTTGCTGGATGTGGCAGAACTGGACATCCTGGATGAAGAAGGCAGCATGGAGCTTCCCGTTGAAGGCGGAATGCGCATCAGGGCGGATTACGTAGGCAGCCACTTCGCAAATTATGATTCCTTCCTGGTGCTGACACACTTCAAGGGCCACGCCATGGCAGGTTTCGGCGGAGCTATCAAGAACATTTCCATCGGTTTCGGCTCCTCCATGGGTAAGGTGTGGATTCATTCCGGCGGCACCCGCCAAAGCGGCAGCATCTGGGGCGAACAGGATCCGTTCCTGGAAGCCATGGCGGACGCGGCCAAGGCGGTCCATACCGCGATGGGCGGGAACATCGTCTATATCAGTGTGCTGAACCGTCTTTCCGTGGACTGCGACTGCGACGGTTATCCCGCCGAACCGGATATGCACGACATCGGTATCCTGGCCTCCACTGATCCCCTGGCGATCGACCAGGCGGCTATCGACCTGATATACGCCATGCCGGACAGCGGCAGCCTGGTGCAGCGCATTGAGAGCCGCAACGGCCTGCACACGCTGGAGGCCGGCGAGCAGAACGGGCTTGGCAGCCGGCATTATCAGCTGGTTGCAGCAGGTAAATAACCATGTGGGAGTGGTTGGAGCGGGAAGCGGTCTATCTCTGGTACTACCTGGACATTCAGATCCGCCAGATCGCGCCTTACTGGGCGCTGGGCATCCTGCTGGGCAGCGCTGTGTCAGTCTTCGGGAAGAAATACATCCATGGGGCTTTTGCGAAGATAGGGCAGCGAAAAACAGGTTGGCTGGGTGTTATCCCGGCCAGCCTGCTGGGGATCGCTTCGCCCCTTTGCATGTACGGCACTATTCCCATTGCTGCCTTGTTCTCGGAACAGGGCATAAAGGACGACTACCTGGCTGCCTTCATGATGAGCAGCATCCTGCTGAATCCA
>Ga0247610_10003655_pt1 | contig 16757 bp, 11 predicted proteins | sample 174DNAGHGhighgp2_FD_193483 | JGI IMG/M metagenome (GOLD analysis project Ga0247610, IMG submission 193483) | Sheep rumen microbial communities from Palmerston North, Manawatu-Wanganui, New Zealand - 1742 DNA GHGhigh gp2 | ecosystem: Host-associated > Mammals > Digestive system > Stomach > Rumen... | reverse complement strand
GCCAAGGCCGACCTGATAGTAATCAGTGGTGCCGAAGGTGGTACCGGTGCTTCTCCTGCTTCAAGTATGCGATTCGCAGGTATCTCGCCAGAAATTGGTCTTGCCGAGACCCAGCAGACGCTGGTAATGAACGGTCTGAGAAACCAGGTGCGCCTGCAGACCGATGGCCAGCTGAAGACCGCCAAAGACGTGATAATCATGGCGATGCTTGGTGCCGACGAGTTCTCGTTTGGTACACTGCCACTGATTGTGTTGGGTTGTGTGATGATGCGTAAGTGTAACACCAATACCTGTCCGATGGGTGTGGCTACCCAGAACCCCGAGCTGCGCAAGCACTTCGAGGGTCGCGCTGAGTACGTGGTGAACTTCTTCACCTTCCTGGCCGAGCAGGTTCGCGAATACCTCAGTGAGATTGGTGTTCACAGTCTGAAAGAGATTATTGGTCACACAGAACTCATCGATGTTGATACTACCAACGCTACTGATAAGCAGAAGACCATCGACTTCGCCCGTCTGCTGCACAAGCCTGAGACAGACAAAGCTCTCTATTGGGATCGCGGTGCATTCACAAAGGTTAGCGGTGTAAAGGACGAGGAGATTATCAAAGCTGCTCAAAAAGCAATAGAAGACGGCGAGGAGGTGACGCTCGACTACGCTATCAAGAATACCGACCGCGCCGTAGGTACCATGCTAAGTGGTGTGATTGCCCAGAAATACGGCGAGGAGGGACTGCCCGACGGAACGATTAAGATTAAGTTCAAAGGCAGCGCAGGTCAGAGTTTCGGAGCGTTTGCGGTGAAGGGACTCGACATCCGCCTCGAGGGCGAGACCAACGACTACTTCGGTAAGGGTCTTAGCGGTGGACGCATCTCTATTCTGCCTCCTGCCCGTCGCAGCGACGAATTCAAAGCCGAGGAAAATATTATCGCAGGTAACACTGGATTGTATGGTGCTACATCGGGCGAACTCTATATAAATGGTAGGGTAGGCGAGCGCTTCGGAGTGCGTAACTCGGGTGCCATCGCTGTCATCGAGGGTGCTGGCGACCACTGTTGCGAATACATGACAGGCGGACGTGTGGTAGTGCTGGGTAAGACTGGCCGTAACTTTGCTGCTGGTATGAGTGGTGGTGTGGCCTATGTTTACGACCCCGATCACACCTTCGACTACTTCTGCAATATGGATATGGTGGAGCTCTCACTAGTTGAGGACTCAGTATCGCGCAAGGAGTTGCTGGAACTGATTCGCCAGCACTACCTGCACACAGGTTCAGCCCTTGCAGGTCGCATGCTCGACGACTGGCACCGCTACATCGAGGACTTCATTCAGGTAGTACCTATCGAGTACAAACGCGTGCTCGAAGAAGAGAAGATGGCACGTCTGCACGAGAAGATTGCCGACATCCAGAGAGACTATTAATTATCAATTGTCAATTATCAATTATCAATTGTTATCATGGGAAATCCAAAAGCATTTTTAGAGATACACCGCCAAGAGGCGGGTTACCGTCCGATTCACGATAGAATCCACGACTTTGGCGAGGTAGAGCAGACGCTCAGCACTCGTGAACGCAAACTGCAGGCAAGCCGCTGCATGGACTGCGGTGTACCCTTCTGCCACTGGGCTTGTCCGCTGGGCAATAAAGCACCAGAGTGGAACGACGCACTTTACAAAGGCGACTTTGAGTTGGCCTACCGCCTGCTCAACAGTACCAACCCCTTCCCTGAGTTCACTGGTCGTATTTGTCCTGCACTATGCGAGAAGGCCTGCGTGCTCAACCGTTTCAACCACGAGCCCACCACCAACCGCGAGGACGAGGCTGCCATCACCGAGATGGCTTTTCAGGAGGGCTTTATCACTCCTCGTACAGACATCGTTCGCAATGGTAAGAAGGTGGCTGTTATTGGTGCTGGTCCTGCCGGTCTGGCTGCAGCTAACGACCTGAACCATATGGGCTACACCGTCACCGTGTTTGAGAAAAACGAAGCCGCAGGTGGATTGCTGCGATATGGTATCCCCAACTTCAAACTCAATAAGGCCGTCATCGACCGTCGTATCGCCCTGCTGGAGCAGGAGGGCATCGAGTTCAAGTACGGCGCAGCCATTAATCTAGACAATCTAGATAGTCTAGAAAATCTAGAGCAATTCTCCGCTGTCGTCATCGCCACCGGCACCCCTGTGGCTCGCGACCTCAAGGCCCCTGGTCGTGAACTCAAGGGCGTACACTTCGCCCTCGAAATGCTGTCGCAGCAGAACCGTGTGTTGGCCGGTATGGAGTTCTCCAAGGATGAGCGCGTCACCGCCAAGGGTAAGGATGTGCTCGTCATCGGTGGTGGCGACACGGGTTCTGACTGTATCGGAACTGCCCATCGTCAGGGATGTAAGAGCGTTACACAGATTGAGATTATGCCTAAGCCTGTCGAGGGGCCAGAGGATCCTCAGAACCCTTGGCCCGAGTGGCCTCGCACCCTGAAGACTACATCCAGTCATGAGGAGGGCTGTACCCGCCGTTGGAACATCAACACCCTGGAGTTCTTGGGCGAGAACGGCAAGCTGACAGGCGTAAAGGTTCAAGAGATAGATTGGAAGCCAAACCCCGAGGGCGGTCGTCCCATCATGGTAGAAAAGGGCAAGCCCGAAATCATCAAGGCCGAACTGGTACTGCTGGCCATGGGATTCCTCAAGCCAGAACACCCAGAATACCCCAAGAACGTATTCGTCTGCGGCGATGCAGCCAATGGCGCATCACTGGTGGTTCGCGCGATGGCCAGCGGCAAACAGACAGCCGCAAAGGTAGCCGCTTATCTCGGACATTAGTCAGAATCATCACACATAAAGCTATAAATAATCCCTGATTTCCGTACGGATTTCAGGGATTATTGTTTTTTGGCAAAAGTCAAGAGATGACGTGCTAGCAAATCCTCCTTTTGATATACATCAAGTATGTGTGTACGCACACACCAGAAATACAAATGACAATTTGTAACGAAATGGTGGCATTTCGATGCAAAGTGTAACAAAATGGAAGGAAAGAAGCATTGGTTGTTTACAAAATGTCAGATTATTGAAGATTTAACAATCAAAATGGAAATATTATTGCTAATTTCATACCAAAATGTCGTAACTTTGCATCACGGAACTAACAAAGTGTTAGCCCGAATGAAACGGGTAAGTATTAATTAATAAGGTAAAAAGGTATGAAAAAGATTGAAGCAATTATCAGGAAGACCAAGTTTGAAGAGGTCAAGGAGGCTTTGCTCTCGTCGGACATCGACTGGTTTGAGTACCATAACGTACACGGCATCGGACAGAGCCGTCAGGAAAGGGTCTATCGTGGCGTGCAGTATTCTACGGACGTGATTGAGCGTGTGGCACTGACAATCGTTTGTCGCGATCCGCTGGTGGAACCGACAGTGAAGGTGATACTAAAAACGGCCCATACGGGTGAGGTCGGCGACGGTCGTATCTTCGTGAGCGACATGATCGACACCTGGAGTATCCGCACAGGCGAACACGGTGACACCGTACTTAAGGATAAGAAGTGAACAGTGATTAGTGATTAGTGAATAATTAGGATAGCAAACACAAAAACTTTTAAGATATGAACGAAATTGGATTATCACTCGATACCGTATGGATGCTATTGGCAGCCATGTTGGTTTTCTGGATGCAGCCGGGCTTTGCGCTGTGTGAGGCTGGTTTTACGCGTAGTAAGAACACGGCAAACATCCTGATGAAGAACTTTGTCGACTTCATGTTCGGCTCGTTATTGTTCTTCTTCCTCGGCTTCGGCTTTATGTTCGGAGGCGATGTGCTCGGTGGTTTCATCGGCGCACCCAACTGGGGCGACCTGAGTTTCTACGAGAGCGATCTGCCCGTAGAGGGATTCTTGATTTTCGAGACAGTCTTCTGTGCAACCTCTGCCACTATCGTCAGCGGTGCTATGGCTGAACGCACAAAGTTCTCGATGTATCTGATTTATAGTGCCTTCATCTCGCTGATCATATACCCCGTTGAGGGTCACTGGACTTGGGGCGGCGGCTGGCTCTGCAACGATGCTGCCGACGGCTTTATGATGTCGACCTTCGGTGATGTGTTCCACGATTTTGCTGGCTCTGCCATCGTGCATAGCGTGGGTGGTGTACTGGCCCTGATTGGTGCGCTGGCACTGGGTCCCCGTATCGGTAAGTATGACAAGAACGGCAAGAGCCGCGCTATTCCTGGTCACAACCTGACGATGGCTGCTCTGGGTGTATTCATCCTCTGGCTGGGATGGTTTGGTTTCAACCCAGGTTCACAGTTGGCTGCCAGCGGTGAAGTGAACCGCATTGCCATCTCGCATGTATTCCTGACCACCAACCTCGCTGCTGCTGCCGGTGGTGTGGCCACGATGTTCCTCACCTATATTAAATATGGCAAACCCTCACTCTCTCTGACGCTCAACGGTGTGCTGGCAGGTCTCGTGGGTATCACAGCTGGCTGTGACCTCGTATCGCCAGTAGGTGCTGTGATTATCGGTCTCGTCTGTGGTATCGTACTGGTCTATGCCATCGAGTTTATCGACCATGTGCTGCACATCGACGATCCTGTGGGTGCCAGCTCTGTACACGGTGTCTGCGGTATCCTGGGTACGCTGATGACTGGTCTGCTGTCAACTTCGAACGGTGCGTTCTACGGTCACGGCTGGGGATTCTTCGGCGCTGAGTGCTTCGGCATCCTCGTTATCGATCTTTGGGCTGCAGCCTGCGGATTTGCCCTGTTCTATGGCATCAGGAAACTGCATGGTCTACGCGTTGACAAGCGAATAGAAGAGGAAGGTCTCGACATCTACGAACACGGCGAGGCATGCTATAATTAAAGGTAAAAAGGTAAAAAAGTAAAAAGGTAAAGAGTATGAAAAAGATTGTTTTATTAGCAATGGGAATGGTCATGGGAATGACCACCTTTGCACAAGACGATGGTGAGTACCGTTCGTCTGAGATTGAAACGACGATTAGTGGAGATATCGTAAGTAGTTATATCTGGCGTGGTCAGGATCTGGGAAGCGCTGCTATTCAGCCGACACTCGGCGTGGGATATAAGGGACTCTCATTGTCTGTCTGGGGCAGTTACGGCATTACCGACCCGGCTGACACGAAGGAGTTCGACCTGACACTCGCCTATTCGATTGGCGGCTTCAACATCGGCATCACGGACTATTGGTTCAATGCCGGTCAAGACCCTGAGAACCGCTATTTCAAGTACGACACCCACGGCACGAACCACGTGTTTGAGGCCACCATCGGCTACGACTTCGGACTGGCCTCGTTGCAGTGGTACACGAACATCGCTGGCAATGACGGGCTGAACAAAGACGGCAAACGGGCTTACAGCAGTTATGTTGAGGTCAATATCCCATTCAAACTTGCCGCAGTCGACTGGACTGCTACGGCCGGTGCCGTTCCTTTCGCCACAGACTTCTACGGCACGACAGGCTTCGCCGTCACCAATGTCGCATTAAAAGCGACAAAGGAGATCAAGGTGACTGATTCTTTCTCGATACCTATCTTCGGACAGGTGGTCGGCAACCCCTGTTCACAAAAGGCCTACCTGGTTTTAGGCATCACGCTGCATCCCTAATCTTTCTAGGCACGCGTCCCCTCTTTCTTGCTGCAAGGAAGAGGGGAACTTTTTTTGTAGATTTTGACGATTTGTAACGAAATGATATATTTTTAATGCAGAATGTTATCAAAAAGAAAGTTTTATTATGCCCACACTTTACAAAATGTAAGTTTCTTAGATTTTTAACAATCAAAAAGTAAGCAGAATAATGGCTATTTATACAGAATGTATTACTTTTGCATCCGGAAACAACACAGAATATATATATAAAGAAAAGTTATGAAGACTTTAAAGGTAAAAAGACGTTGGATAATCCTGATGACGGCAATGACACTGATAGCCGTCGCAGGTTTGGCGGTAGGGGAGCCTACCTTTGATTGTGACTGGTCGGTGATCTCAGCGGCCGACGTGGCGTGGCTCATTACAGCCACGATTTTCGTTTTGATGATGACGCCTGGTCTGTCGTTCTTCTACGGCGGTATGGTTGGTGCGAAGAATGTGATCTCGACGATGTTGCAGTCGTTTATCGCCATGGGACTGATATCCGTCCTTTGGGTGGTGATTGGTTTCTCGCTGTGCTTTGGCGACGATATAGGCGGTGTGATTGGTAATCCGCTGACATTCCCAATGTTTCATAATGTGGGTGGTGCCGTCTATACGACACCCGCAGGCAATGTACTGGGTGGTGCGACGATTCCGTTGGCATTATTCGCCCTGTTCCAGATGAAGTTCGCCATCATCACCCCGTCGCTGATTACGGGCTCGTTTGCTGAGCGCGTCAGGTTCTCGGCCTACATGTTCTTCATGATGTTTTTCTTCTTCGTGATTTACTGTCCGCTAGCCCACATGACCTGGCATCCTGAGGGATTGTTCATGAAATGGGGTGTCATCGACTTCGCAGGCGGTATCGTAGTACATGCTTCAAGCGGTATCGCAGCGTTGGCAGGTGCTATCTTCCTGGGACGACGCAAGGCTGAGACACGCAAGAGCGAACCAGCTAATATCCCCTTTGTACTTCTGGGTGCTGCAATGTTGTGGCTAGGCTGGTTCGGTTTCAATGCGGGTTCGTCACTGCACGCTGACGGCGTGGCTATCAAGGCGTTCCTGAATACAAACACCGCCTCGGCAACAGCGATGATGACATGGATATTCTTCGACTGTCTGCGCGGCCGTAAACCGTCGGCCATGGGTGCCGCTGTGGGTTGTGTAGTTGGTCTCGTGGCCATCACACCATCGGCAGGTTATGTCACCGTCGGGCAGAGCATCTTCATTGCCTTTGTCATTACGCTCATCTGCAACATCGCCGTCTATTGGCGTTCGCACTCACAGATTGACGACGCCCTCGACGTGTTCCCCACACACGGCACTGGTGGTATCTTTGGTACGGTGCTGACGGGTATCTTCATCCAAGAGGGCCTCATCGCAGGTACGTGGGATGGTTTTGTGATTTTCCTCTACCATCTGCTGGCCATCGTCATCGTCTTTGTCTATACCTTCGCTATGAGTTGGCTGGGTTACAAACTCATCGACAGCCTCATCCCCATGCGTGTGTCGGCATTTAGTGAAAAGGTAGGGCTCGACTTCTCGCAGCACGATGAGCACTACGGACTGGCGCACATCGGCGAACGAGAACTCGCTGAGTACGAAGAGCACATCCGAGAGAAGGAGAAGAAGTGAATAGTGAAAAGTGAATAGTGAATAGTTCAGATAAGCAAACTTCAAAACAACTAAAAAATGAACACAAAGTACATTTTCGTTACGGGCGGTGTGGTTTCCTCGTTAGGCAAGGGAATCATCTCCGCCAGTATCGGTAAACTGTTGCTGGCGCGTGGTTACAAGGTCACCATCCAGAAGTTCGATCCCTACATCAACATCGACCCTGGCACGCTGAACCCCTACGAGCACGGCGAGTGCTATGTGACGGTGGACGGTATGGAGACCGACCTCGACCTGGGGCATTATGAGCGGTTTACGGGTATTCACACTACTCGCAACAACTCGATCACGACGGGCCGCATCTACAAAACCGTCATCGACCGCGAGCGACACGGTGACTATCTGGGAAAGACCATTCAGGTGGTGCCACATATCACGGACGAGATCAAACGGCGGATGCTGCGTGAGGGTCTCGACGAGGGATTGGATTTCGTGATTACAGAGGTGGGCGGTACGATTGGTGACATCGAGAGTGCACCATTTATGGAGGCCATCCGACAGTTACGTTGGCAATTAGGGCGCGATGCGGTGTGCGTACATCTGACGTACGTGCCGTATCTGAAAGCCGCCGACGAACTGAAGACGAAACCCACGCAGCACTCCGTAAAGGAATTGCAAGGGATGGGTATCCAGCCCGACATCCTCGTACTTAGAACCGAACGCCACCTCAGCGACTCTATACGCTTGAAGGTGGCATCTTTCTGTAATGTCGATCTGGAGTGCGTGGTGCAGAGTGAGGATATGCCGAGTATCTACGAGGTGCCTGTGAGTATGCAGAAACAGGGACTTGATGCCGCCATTATGCGGAAGATTGGCATCCCTGTGGGCGAGACGCCAGCAATGGCTTCTTGGCATGATTTCCTCGAAAAGCAGCGTAATGCGAAGCGCGAGGTGCATATCGGCCTCGTAGGCAAATACGATCTGCAAGATGCCTATAAGAGTATTCGCGAGAGTCTGAATCTGGCAGGCATCTACAACGATGTGAAGGCTAAGATTCATTTTGTGAATAGCGAGAAGATTACGGCTGAAAATGTCGCCTCAAAGTTGGAAGGTATGGCAGGCATCGTGGTCTGTCCAGGGTTCGGTCAGCGTGGTATCGAGGGTAAAATTATTGCGGCAGAATACACTCGAACACATGATATTCCCACCTTCGGCATCTGCTTAGGTATGCAGATGATGGTGATCGAATTCGCACGCAATGTATTGGGTTACAAGGATGCGAATAGTGCTGAGATGAACCCTGATACGCCGCACAACGTCATCGACATCATGGAGGAGCAGAAGAATATCACCCAAATGGGTGGTACCATGCGACTGGGCGCTTACGATTGTGAACTCGTCAAGGGTAGCCACACATACGAAGCTTACGGCGAGAAGTCACTTATCAGCGAGCGCCATCGCCATCGCTATGAGTTCAACAATGCCTATAAGGACGAATATGAGTCGAACGGTATGAAGTGCGTGGGTATCAATCCTGCCTCCAACCTCGTGGAGATTGTCGAGATCCCAGAAAAGAAATGGTATATCGGTGCGCAGTTCCATCCAGAATACTCCTCAACGGTGCTGCATCCGCACCCGCTGTTTATGTCGTTCGTAAAAGCCTGCATCGATGGAACAACTGAAGCATGAGTGTGGTGTGGCGATGATCCGCCTGCTGAAGCCGCTGAGTTTCTACGAGCAGAAATATGGTTCGTGGCGCTACGGTTTCAACAAACTCTACCTGATGATGGAGAAGCAGCACAACCGCGGACAGGAGGGGGCTGGTATCGCTTCCGTCAGCCTGACGAAGGAACCAGGCACGGAGTATATGTTCCGTGAAAAGGCCGAGGGCAAAGACGCCATCACCGAGATATTCAGTCGTGTGACGGAGGAGATGGCTGGCGAACTGCTGATGGGACATTTGCGCTATTCGACGACAGGCAAAAGCGGACTGACATTCGTACACCCCTTCCTGCGTCGTAACAACTGGCGGGCAAAGAACCTCTGTCTGTGCGGCAACTTCAATATGACCAATATCGACGAGGTATTCCAATTCCTTACCCAACAAGGTCAGTCACCGCGTATTTATGGCGACTCGTACATCACGCTGGAACTGATGGGCCATCGTCTGGACCGTGAGGTGGAACGCTTGTTCGCTGAGGCCAAGGAACAAGGATTGCAGGGTACTGCCATTACCGACTATATCGACAACCACGTAGAGATGGCCAACGTGCTGCGTAAGACGATGTGTCACTACGATGGCGGCTACGTGATGTGCGGACTGACCGGTTCTGGCGAGATGTTCAGCGTCCGCGACCCTTGGGGCATTCGTCCAGCGTTCTGGTATCAGGACGACGAAATCATTGCCCTCGCCAGTGAGCGTCCTGTATTGCAGACCACCTTCGACCTGCAGGCTGAGGATATCCGTGAATTGCAGCCCGGTCAGGCACTTATCGTTCACAAAAATGGCGAGAGCCATTTGGAAAAGATAATGCCTGCCCAACAGCTGAGTGCCTGCAGTTTCGAACGTATCTATTTCAGTCGTGGTTCCGATCGTGACATCTATCAGGAGCGCAAACGACTGGGTGAGCAACTGACGCAACCCATCATGAAAGCTATAAACGGTGACGTTGCCAATACGGTCTTCTCGTACATCCCCAACACCGCTGAGGTGGCCTACTACGGAATGACCGACGGTTTTCGCCAACAAGGCTATAACGTTCGTACAGAGAAGGTCGTCTGGAAGGACATCAAAATGCGCACGTTCATTGCTGACAACTCTGAGCGTAACGACCTAGCCGCCCACGTCTATGACATCAGCTACGGTTCGCTCAGAGCAGGCATCGACAACCTCGTCATCATCGACGACAGTATTGTTCGCGGTACGACACTGCGCGAAAGCATCTTCAAGATTCTCGACCGGCTGCATCCCAAGAAGATTGTCATGGTAAGTTCGTCGCCGCAGATTCGCTACCCTGACTACTACGGCATCGATATGGCCCGTCTGGAGGAGTTCTGCGCCTTCCGCGCCACAATGGCACTGATTGAGGAGCGCGGACTATGGCAACTGGTGAATGACACCTACTTGGCCTGCAAGCGCGAACTGGCAAAACCGAAGGAAGAGATGCAGAACTGTGTACGCGCCGTCTATGAGCCTTTCACCGTCGATGAGGTCAACCAGAAGATTGTCGAGATGCTACGTCCTGCCGACATGCAGGCCCCCATCGAACTAGTGTTCCAAAGCATCGAGGGACTGCACGAGGCGTGCCCCAATCATCCGGGTGACTGGTATTTCACGGGGCATTATCCTACGCCTGGAGGTAACAAATTGGTGAATCAGGCGTTTATTAATTATGTGGAGCAGAAATTAAAGAGAGAACAATAATATACAATGAGACAAGCAAGATTAATACTCGAAGATGGCAAGACGTTCTGTGGCTGGTCGTTCGGATTTGATGCCAACACAGTAGGCGAGGTGGTGTTCAACACCGCCATGTCGGGCTATCCGGAGAGTCTGACAGACCCCAGTTATGCTGGTCAGATATTGGTAACAACTTATCCGTTGATAGGCAACTACGGTGTGCCTGACACGGGCAACGGTGCCGACGGTCTGCCGCTGTTCATGGAAAGCGACCGCATCCACGCAAAAGCAATCGTCGTCGCCGACTATAGTGAGACCTATTCGCACTGGAATGCCAAAGAGTCATTAGCCAGTTGGCTGAAACGTGAACAAGTGCCAGGCATTACGGGCATCGATACACGCCGCCTGACAAAGGTGCTGAGAGAACATGGCGTAATGATGGGAAGGATTATTATTGACCATTCACCATTGACCATTGACCATTGCCATACGGACTACGGCTCCGTCAATTGGGTGGAACAAGTCAGTTGCAAGGAGGTTATCACTTACAAAGCCGATAGTATTCTCTCACCTCTGACCTCTGACCTCTCACCTCTAAAACGTGTCGTCCTCGTCGATTGCGGCGTCAAGGCAAATATCATTCGCTGTCTCATCCGTCGTGGCATTGAGGTGGTGCGTGTGCCTTGGGACTACGACTTCAACCAGTTGGAGTTTGACGGACTCTTCCTCGCTAACGGTCCTGGCGACCCTGAGCGCTGCGAGAAGACAGTGGCACACATCCGCACGTTCCTCAATAATCCAAAGGTGAAGCCCTGTATGGGCATCTGTCTCGGCAACCAACTATTGGCACGTGCCGCAGGTGCAAATACCTACAAACTGAAGTACGGTCACCGTTCACATAACCAACCTGTTCAGCAGGTGGGCACTACACGTTGCTTCATCACCTCGCAGAACCACGGTTATGCGGTAGATGACTCCACCCTACCCTCTGACTGGGAACCGCTCTTCGTCAATATGAACGATGGTTCTAACGAGGGCATCCGTCACAAGACGAACCCCTGGATGTCGGCGCAGTTCCACCCCGAGGCTTGCTCAGGCCCTGTTGACACAGAGTTTTTGTTTGATGAATTTGTAAAGATGTTAGGATGATGGAGAAGAAAGAGATAAAAACTGTATTATTGTTAGGCTCTGGTGCCCTGAAAATTGGTCAGGCCGGTGAGTTCGACTATAGCGGTGCACAGGCATTGAAGGCGCTGAAAGAGGAGGGCATTCACTCGATACTGATCAACCCCAATATCGCTACGGTGCAGACCAGTAAAGATGTGGCTGACACCGTGTATTTCCAACCCGTAACCCCAGAATTCGTAGAACGCGTCATCGAGAAAGAACGTCCTGACGGCATCCTTTTGAGTTTTGGTGGTCAGACAGCACTGAACTGTGGTGTGGAGCTCTACGAAAAGGGCATTTTAGAGAAATATGGTGTTAAGGTGTTAGGCACCCCCGTTCAGGCCATCATTGACACCGAGGACCGTGACCTGTTTGTGAAGCGTCTAGATGAGATTGGCGTGAAGACCATCAAGAGTGAGGCATGTTCTACTGTCGAAGAGGTACAGAAAGCAGCTCACGAATTAGGTTTCCCTGTAATTCTGCGTGCAGCCTACGCCCTCGGCGGTTTAGGCTCTGGCTTCTGCGACAACGAGGAAGAACTCCTTGCACAGGCTGAGGAAGCCTTCTCGTTCTCGCCACAGGTATTGGTGGAAAAAAGTCTGAAAGGCTGGAAAGAGATAGAATACGAGGTGGTGCGCGACCAGTACGACAACTGCATCACCGTCTGTAACATGGAGAACTTCGACCCCCTCGGCATTCATACGGGTGAGTCCATTGTCGTCGCTCCCAGTCAGACGCTCACCAACTCAGAGTATCACAAACTGCGTGCCCTTGCCATCAAGATTATCCGTCATATCGGCATCGTCGGCGAGTGTAACGTACAGTACGCCCTCGACCCCAACAGCGAGGACTATCGCGTCATCGAGGTCAACGCCCGCTTGAGTCGTTCTTCCGCTCTGGCTTCAAAGGCGACAGGCTATCCCTTGGCTTTCGTCGCTGCAAAACTGGGATTGGGTTATGGTCTCTTCGACTTGAAGAACTCCGTCACCAAGACCACCAGTGCCTTCTTCGAGCCCGCCTTAGACTACGTGGTGGTAAAAATACCTCGTTGGGACCTCACTAAGTTCCATGGTGTGAAGCGCCAGCTGGGTTCTTCAATGAAGTCGGTGGGTGAGGTGATGGCCATCGGCCGCACCTTCGAGGAAGCCTTGCAAAAAGGCCTAAGAATGATTGGACAGGGCATGCACGGCTTTGTGGAGAACCATGATGATATTGACCATTCACCATTGACCATTGACCATTCTGCTGCGCAAAAGGAGGCGGATGGCAATAATGGTCAATGTTCAATGGTCAATGGTCAATTGAAAGAGCCTACCGACATGCGTGTCTTCGTGGTATCGAAAGCCCTGCAGATGGGTTACAGTGTCGAGCAGATTCATCAGTTGACAAAGATTGACCGCTGGTTCCTTGAGAAACTGAAGCATATCGTCAACATCGACGAGCAGTTGCACGAATACGCCCACTTGTCGGAGGTTTCAGAATTCATGGAACCGAGCGAGTTCAAGGAATACCTGCAGTCGCCAGAGGTTGCTCTGCTATTGCGTGCCGCCAAGGTCTATGGCTTCAGCGACTTCCAGATTGGTCGTGCCGTTGGCTTGGAACACCGTATGAAGATGGAGCAAGCTGGTCTCACCATCCGCAAATGGCGTAAGATGCTGGGCCTTGTACCTACTGTCAATCAAATCGACACTCTCGCAGCGGAATATCCCGCCCAAACGAATTACCTCTACCTCTCATATTTATAATCGAAATAACGGTATAACGAAAAAAACGAAATATTATGTGTGGAATCGTAGCAATATTAAACGTCAAGGAGCAGACGCATGCTCTTCGTGATAAGGATGCGATTAAGCGAGAGCAGAGTGGAGTTTGCTCCAGCTCTGCCGAGTGTGAGCATCCTCGCGGCGACTTACGCCGCAAGGCATTAAAAATGAGTCAGAAGATCCGTCACCGCGGACCTGACTGGAGTGGTATTTACAGTGGTGGCTCTGCCATTCTCGCCCACGAGCGATTGAGCATCGTGGATCCTGAATCAGGCGGACAGCCGCTGTTCTCGCCTGACAAGAAGCAGGTCTTGGCAGTGAATGGTGAAATCTACAATCATCAGGAAATCCGCCGTCGCTATGCCGGACAGTATGAGTTCCAGACAGGTTCTGACTGTGAAGTCATACTGGCATTGTATCGCGAAAAAGGTATCAACTTCCTCGAAGACCTGAGTGGCATCTTTGCCTTTGTGCTCTACGACGAAGAACGCAATGAATTTCTGATTGCCCGCGACCCTATCGGTGTGATACCTCTTTATATAGGATACGACAGCGATGGCACCGTCTATGTCGCCTCAGAATTAAAGGCCCTCGAAGGACAGTGCGAGCGCTACGAGCCGTTCCTCCCAGGACATTACTATTGGAGTGTCGACCCAGGTCAGAAGTGGTACTACCGTCGCGACTGGATGCAGTATGAAGCCGTGAAGGACAATCCCGCCAGTGTTGAGGCCATTCATGATGCACTGGAAGATGCCGTAAAGCGTCAGTTGATGTCAGATGTACCTTATGGCGTGCTTTTGAGCGGTGGTTTGGATTCATCTGTCATTTCCGCTATTGCTGAGAAATACTCCGAGATGCGTATCGAGGATGATTCCAAGACGAAAGCCTACTGGCCCCGTCTGCACTCGTTTGCCGTAGGACTGAAAGGGGCACCTGATTTGGCAAAAGCCAAACTCGTGGCTGATCATATTGGCACCGTCCACCACGAAATCAACTACACTATTCAGGAAGGTCTTGATGCCATCCGCGACGTCATCTATTTCATCGAGACCTACGACGTGACCACCGTCCGTGCCTCTACGCCGATGTATTTATTGGCGCGTGTCATCAAGTCGATGGGTATCAAGATGGTGCTCTCTGGTGAGGGTGCTGACGAGATCTTCGGTGGTTATCTCTATTTCCACAAAGCACCAACAGCCAAGGACTTCCATGATGAGACCGTTCGCAAACTCTCGAAGCTCTATCTGTACGACTGTCTGCGTGCCAACAAGAGCCTGAGTGCCTGGGGCGTTGAAGGTCGTGTGCCCTTCCTCGATAAGGAATTCCTTGATGTCGCTATGCGTACCAATCCTGAGGCCAAGATGTGTCCAGGCTCGACGATGGAAAAGAAGATTGTCCGCGAGGCATTCGCCGATATGCTGCCCAAAGAAGTCGCATGGCGTCAGAAGGAGCAGTTCAGCGATGGTGTGGGCTATTCTTGGATTGACACCCTCAAACAAATCACCGCTGAAGCCGTCACCGACGAACAGATGGCCCATGCTGCCGAGCGCTTCCCCATCAATCCGCCAAAGAACAAGGAGGAGTACTACTATCGCAGCATCTTCGCTGAGCACTTCCCATCTGACTCTGCTGCCAAGAGTGTTCCCAGCGAGGCCTCTGTAGCCTGTTCTACTGCCATCGCTCTCGAATGGGATGCTGCCTTCAAAGGCATGAATGATCCCAGCGGACGTGCCGTCAAGGGCGTCCACGAGCAGGCGTATTAAGGAACCTAACGTATATAAATAAAGCCCGCATCGATGCGGGCTTTATTTATGATGATGTATTCATTACATTTGAAATATCTCGAAACCGGGGATAAGTTCGAGTTCTAATTCATCGTCGAACGTGGGAGCCATACTAGGATCATTTTGGTCACCGGCATTAGGTCCACTGCCTGCCAACAACTGTATGGTGGCCAATGGATAGACGCTCATTGCGGGTTTGATATATGACTTTTTCATAACCTTATTTCTTTATAAACAGTTTACCATTCTTAATATACACACCCTTTGTGGGATTCTCGACGCGACGGCCTTGCAGGTCGTACCATACATCAGACATCACACCTCTGACCTCAGACATCGTTTCAATTCCCGTCGTTTCACCACCACTACCAATGCCGAGACTACCCAGTGTGGGGTCGAAGATGCCTGGTTTGAAGTAGGCACGGAAAGGAGCACTGCCATTACCCGCTACAAACTTGTCACCATCGTCGTTAATGGTGTAAATGTTGTTGGTAGCATCCGTCAGCGTATTACCGATGAAGCGGTAGTTAGCACCTGTGACAGACGATACTGCGTCGCTCTTGTGAACGGTGGTGTTGGTCTCACCGACGAACTTGATGGCCTTTGTACTGAGATCGTAGGCAGCACCCCAATGGTCACCTGGGAAGGCAACGATATACGGTGTATTAGCCTTCATGGTGGTGCCAGAGACAAAGTCGAAGTTCACAACGCCAGGTTCGTCGCTGACGAACTCCTTCAACCAGAACTGCTTTCCTGTTTCACCACTATTATGGAACCAGTCGATAGCCACAGCATCGGCTGTCACTGACGTCACGTCGAAAGGCAACATAATGGTGTTCCAACCTTTCGATCCGTCTGCGCCTTTCGTGAACGTGTAGTTAAACACGATATTCGTAGCCGTGAAATCGACAGGCGAAGCGAAGTTATAACCATCAGTGAGTGTGATGCTTGAAGCCGAATAAGTCGTACCATTGAATCTGACAACGTTGGTTAATCCGTCTGGAACAGCATCACTTGAACCAAGGATATATAGCGTGTTAGGATTGCTGTTCTTGGTGACGGAGGTCACGCCTGCTCCTGTCATTTCTACAGAAACGACATTACCAGGAACAGTGTAAGAATTTGCCGGTTGAATGACCGTCTTATTCCCCGATGCATCAATAGTAACTATTGCGGGCTTACAAGTAAGCGTGGCAAGGACATTCCAGGCTGTCCAATCGCTATTTCTTAAATAGCAAACCTGTAATGGATAATTGGTATTGATTGTTCTGCCACTAGCTTCAAATGGAACATCGATGCTACCTCCGGCAGGAATGTAAGTATGTTTAGAATCAAATACCTTAGCATCTCCACTCACCATCCACTCATAATAACCTTCAAAATCAT
>Ga0247610_10003653_pt1 | contig 16765 bp, 17 predicted proteins | sample 174DNAGHGhighgp2_FD_193483 | JGI IMG/M metagenome (GOLD analysis project Ga0247610, IMG submission 193483) | Sheep rumen microbial communities from Palmerston North, Manawatu-Wanganui, New Zealand - 1742 DNA GHGhigh gp2 | ecosystem: Host-associated > Mammals > Digestive system > Stomach > Rumen... | reverse complement strand
TACTATACTCTTAGATATTTTAGAGACAGTACTGATAGAAATGCTGTTCAAAGTGGTAAATTTTCATTAAAAGATACAACAGCTAATACTACATTAATACCAGAAACAAGTTTCAACTATAATTTAGGTTCATCTTTATATAGAGATGTTAAAACTGGATCATTTGTAATTAATCAAGGTGACTCACAATATAACCATAATTGGAAACTTGAAGTATCTAGTTATTATCCTACATATTCAACTAGAAGAGAAAAAGGATCAAATACTTCATTTGATGTTACTAAGACTTCACAATTTGGTGATGCTTTAGGAATAAGATTTATAGGTACTTGTGAAGCAACAGACTATGGTTGTAAAATAACATATACTCCATATGCATACCTTTCTGATGGTACATCATTATATATTGGTTCTAGAGATTTGTGGGCTTGGATAAATGGTACACAGCATAATCATACTACTCCTAGAATAAGTGATAGTGGTGGTGGAGCTAATTATTATAGTGGTGGAGAACAGACACAAGATATTTACTATAATGGTCAACCAGAGATTAGTATTGATGCTAGATGGAATGTAAGAGCTACTTTCTCAGGAGTTTATAGAGAAAATGTAGATATAGATGCATTTAATATTGGTTTACCATTAAGTAAAGATGTACAAGATACAAACTGGAATGAATTCTCAATAAGTGGGACATATAATGTTGTATTAGAGCAAATGCTAAATTTAAGTTATAAGAATTTAGCAATAAAAATAAATGATGAACATAGTTTAAAGGTTATTTGTAATAGTGAATATGAAGAATATAATGTAGATGTTGTTAATAATGATATATCAGTATTAGGTGAACATATTATAAAAGTAATATATACTAAAGATAATAATGATTATACTGTTTCAATATTTATTGATGGAAACTTGTTTGGTAGAGTACAAGTTCCAGAAGATACTATTGTAAATAGTAATAGAGATGCATCAATTATTGGTTCTGGTATAATTGGAAACATTAATGATTTTCAAATAATACTAAATGATAATAGAAAAGTTTTAGTTTATGATTTTGATGCTGGAAAAGGTACAACTATTTTAGATAAGTCTGGTAATAATCTAACAGGAAGTCTTATTGGTAATGTTGATTGGATAGTTGAAGATGGTGTAAAATTTGATGGTAAAACAAGTTATATTACATTACCTATAATAAATTCAAATGTTCCTTTTTCAAATGGTTATTCAATAGAATTTGAATGTAAATTTGATAATATAAGTCAAATATCAAAGATAATAGATTTAGCTAATGACTATAATACTGGAAGTCTTGGAGATTTAAAATGTAGTATAAATTGTGGTAAGATAGATAAAACTAATACATTAGTATTTGAGAGTTATGGTATATCTAAAAAGAGAACAAATATTACAAGTAATGATATTAATCTTCTAGAAAAACATAAATGGAAATATGATGTAATAGATAATGGTAAAAACTATGTTTTAACTCTTTATTGTGATGATATTCCAGTTGTAACTGATGAATTTAATTATGGTGGTATATCTAATGTTATCAGAAGAAGTAATTTCATAGGAAAATCAAATAGACCTAGTGATGATTTATTTAAAGGTATTTTATATAATCTAAAAATAACAATAAATAAAAGCCCTAATCCAGCTCCAATATATGAAAATGATATGTTTGAGTATGATACTACTTATGATGAGTTTGGAAAAGATATGGAGATAGAATTAGAAACAAAAGGTATAAATTTACAATATCCAATACATAATAAGAAACTTAAAAACATTTTTATTAAAGGTTTAGGTGGATATGCTTATAAAGAGTTTTTCTGTGAAGTATATGTGGATGGTCATTTAGTAAATGATCCATTGAAATATAGATACTATATTGATGATACAACAGGACAGGTAGTTTATGATTATTCTGAGGATAGAGAATTAAGTTTTGATGAAAAAATTTCTTTGTTAGGTAATATGAGATTAGATAGAACCAAACTTGGAGAGAGTTCTTATCAAACTAAAAAATTAGTAATTCCTTGTAAAGGTAAAAACTTTTCATTAAAAATTTATGGTATGAGTTCAGACTATTTAAGCATTGAAAGTTTTGGATTCGTATGTAAGTTAGGAAAGGTAAAAGAAGATTAAGGAAGGTGAATAGTATGGAAGAAGATTTATATGAAAGAATTGGTGAAGGTGACTTAAATCCAACATATAAAGATGGTCAAGTATATCAACATTCAGATATTAATAATATGCTTTCTATATTAAAGACAGCTGTTAATGAGAACTATTATGATATACAAAGATTAGAAAATGGTGATAAAACTGTAGGTAATTCTAACAGTTTAGATGGTGCAACACTTTCTAAATTTTTAGAGGAAACATTACAAGCTGATGATGATAAGATACCTTCATCTCAACAAGTAAAAGCATATGTTGATGCTTTATTTGCTGATTTTAGTCCACCAATTAGAGGTGTAGATTATTGGACTGATGAAGATCAAGATTATGTTGTTAATGAAGCAGCAGATTTAGTAAGTGAAGAAGTAAAAATTGAAATGGCAACTTTTGATGTAGTTGATGGAAAATTAATAATCAGAGGAACTCATTATAGTGAGCAAATATTGGAAGATTATACATTTCAGCTAAATGATAATAGATTAGAGGTGGTTATAAATGGCTGAGACAATAAACCTAGGAATAGTGGGAATTAAAAATATGGGGGAATATGATGCAGAAACTAATTATGAAAAACTTAATGTTGTAACTTATCAAGGTAGCTCATATTGTGCATTAAAAGATACTGTAGGTAACTTACCTACTAATACAGAATATTGGCAATTATATGCACAAAAAGGTGAAACAGGTGCTACAGGTAGTCCAGGACCTCAAGGTAGTACAGGACCTCAAGGACCAAAAGGAGAAACTGGTAATCCAGGTGCAACTCCTACAGTTATTGATTCTGTTAGTGATATGGTAGATACAACAAAGATTTATGTTTTAACAACAGATGGTCATTGGTATTATTATGATGGAAATGATTGGCAAGATGGTGGTACATATCAGTCTACAGGAATATCAGATAAGGCAATAGACATTTGGAAATTAAATGATGACTTACAAGATTTACTTATAAAAGAATTTTCAGGGCAACTTGAAAGTACATTGGTGGAAGGTGCTTTTTGTTATGTAGATAATGGAAGTTTTACTATAGCTAGTTCTACTTTATACGATTATTATTATCTTGATCTAAATGAAGGAGATACTTATTTATTCAATGTTTCAAATTACCAATCTGTTTGTGGATTGCTTATTATAGATACGAATAACAATAATATAATTTATAATTCTAGACCAGAAGCTACAGCATCAAATCCAGAATATAAAAGTGCAATTATAAAAGCAAATCAATCAAATCTAAGAGCATATTTATCATACAAAAAACTTATATCTTACAATAATGAAGCTGCGAAATATTTAACATTTGCTAGAAAATTAAATAATGTAAAACTTGAAAATTTTTATGATAATACAGTAAATCCAATAAGAACATTAACTAATTATATTGGTTATGGTGTGTCACAAGGTTCTGTAAATGTAAGTCCGTTGCCTGGTTCAAATGCAGTGTTTAATATATATCCTATGGAAAAAGGTAAAGTATATGAAATAAAAGGATTTAATTTTTATTCATATATAACAACTATTGTAGATAATAATATGGAAATTCTTTCAATGAGTGATGGTGGGAGTCAATCAACAGCTGTGGTCTCTTTTATAATGAAATTTAAAGCAGAAAAGAATGGTTATATTTTTGCTAATAATTTTGTTAATAATAATAGAAATTTTATAACAACAGTTAAAGTAATTAAAGAATCAACAGATGAATCAAATTCTGAAATTAATAAAAAATTAAAGGGTAAAAAGTGGGTTGCCATGGGAGACAGTTTAACAGACACTATAACTTTAAAACCTTATAGTAATTATACTAATTTTGTTGCAGATGAAATAGGAATGGTAATGCTTAATTATGGTGTTTCTGGTAGTGGTTATATGAGAGGTACAAATAATTTTGTTGCCGTATCACAAACTATTCCAACTGATACTGATATAGTAACATTGTTTGGATCATTTAATGATCTTGGTGCAATCCCTGATACTGATACATTCGGTCAGTTAGGAGATACAGATCCTTCTACACTATATGGTGCAATATATACAACTGTACAAAATATTATTACTAGATGTCCTAATGCTAAAATTGGTATAATTGCTCCTACATGCTGGGTTAGTACTTATTATCGTACTATGACACCTACTGCCAAAACAAGAGTAGATTTATATATAAAAGTACTGGAAGAAAGTGCATATTATTTAGGATTACCTTTCTTAAATTTATATAAAGAAAGTAACCTTAGACCTTGGGATGCAGATTTTAGAGAATTATATTATAAATCATTAGATGATGGTACACATCCAAACAGTTTAGGACATGAAAAATATATTGCTCCATTAATTGAAGCTTTTATGAGGAATAAACTATAGAACTATTTTGATAGAAGGGGAATTGAAATATGAAAGAAAAAGAAATATCTAGACAGGAGTTTGATGATTTAAAAAATGATGTCAAGGACCTTAAAAAGGTCTTTGACAAAATCAATAGTATTGCTATATCCACAGAAAAACTTGCTATTGAGATGAAGTACATGAGGGAAGAACAAACTAAAATGGATTCTAGAATAACTACAATAGAAGAAAAACCAGTTAAGAGATATGATAGCATTGTTACATATATTATTACTACAATTATAGGTATAGTAATAGGAGTTATTGCTTCGTTGCTAAAATTAAAATAGTATGTTATAATTAAAATATAATTGATATGGAAGGTGGTGAGTTGAAATGGAAGATGCTAACAAAATTGAAGAAGAAAAAGTAGAAACAACAGAAGAAAATGTTGTTGTAGAAGAAGTAAAAGATGAAGAATTTATAGAAGTAGTTGGTGATGCTGATGAAGTCATTAATGAAAAAGAAGAGGAAGTGAAATAATGAAAGCAAGTGAAATGGTTGCAAAGGCAAAAGATATAGCCTTAAATTACAAAACATTATATATTTATGGTTGTTTTGGTGCTCCTATGAATGAGAAGAATAAAATTAGATATACAAACAACTATGATTATAATAAACAACCTAGTAGAAAAAATAAAATCTTAAATGCTAGTTATGATACTTTTGGTTTTGACTGTGTTAATCTATTAAAAGGAATCCTTTGGGGATGGAATGGAAATGTAAATGCAACATATGGTGGTGCTGTATATGCATCAAATGGAGTACCAGATACTAATGCTAATGGAATGTTTAATAGTTATTGTACAGATAAATCTTCTAACTTTAATAATATTATACCTGGAGAATTTGTATGGATGGATGGTCATATTGGTGTTTATATTGGAGATGGTCTTGCTGTTGAATGTACTCCTATTTGGAAAGATGGTGTACAAATTACTGCTGTAGGTAATATTGGTAAGAAATCTGGTTATAATACAAGAACATGGACTAAACATGGTAAATCTAAGTTCTTAGATTATAGTGAACCAACACCTACTCCTACACCTACACCAACTCCACCAGAACCAACACCTACTTTAAAATATAAAGTAGGAGACAAAATGTTATTCTCTGGAGTACTATATGGATCTGCATATGGTGAAAAACCAGGTCAATCTAGAAAAGATTTAGAATGTACTATTACAATGGTTTATGATAAACCTGGTGTAACAAAACCTTATAATATTAATGATGGTTTAGGATGGGTTGCAGAAGCAGATTTAACTCCATATGATGAACCAGCTCCTGCTCCAAAAGAAATAGCTTTAGGTGATACTGTTATTGTAAATGGTGTAGGTACTGCTTCAAGTACTGGTGAAGGTGCTAGAACTAGAAGATATGTAAATCAAAAAATGAAAGTAATTATGATTTCTGGTAATGTTAAAAGACCTAATAGATATGCTTTGAATCAATATAACAAAGGAAATGTAAATGATCCATTTGCTGTAACTGGATGGTTTAGTATAAACGATATTAAGAAATAAGAGGTGTCTAAATATGGAAATAACTTATGTCATCATTGTAGGTATTATTACTTACATTTTAGGAGCAATAACAAAGATTTTTGTTGATGTAATTCCTAACAAATATATTCCAATTCAAAATGTAATAGTAGGTTTAATTAGTGGTTTAGTTTGTTATTTTACAAAAGTAGAACCAAACTTATTACAATCACTAGTATTATGCTTTACTGCTGCAACTGCTGCTGGTGGTACAGCAGACCTATTACAGACAAGAATAGGAAAGTAAATAAAGAAGTCTATATAGTTAGACTTTTTTTATTTGTTGTGTTATAATTTATGTATGAAAGTAGGTGTTTTTTATGGCACAAAGTGCAAAAGATTATGCTAGAGAACAATTAGGTAATCTAGATTTATCTTACCTTAAAGGTGAGGAAGATGTTGCAAATAGAACATATGGCACTACTAAAAGCTCATTAGAAACTAACTTTAATAATTTACTGAACCAGATAGCTTCAAATAGACAAGATACAAGAAAGAATTTCAATACTGGTAGAGCTACTGTGGCAGAAAATGCTTATACTGCAAATAGACAAAATCAAGCAGATTTAGCTTCTAGGGGTATTGGTAGTAGTGGTTTAAAATCACTAGGTGAAATTGGCAATAGAATGGAAACAGGACAACAATATAGTAATTTAGCTAATAAATTTTATAGTACAATGACTGATTTAGACAATACAGAAAAACAAAGTAGAGATCAATATAATATAGATTTGGAGACTGCTAAGAATACATTAGATAGTGCTTTAGCTGGTATTGCTTCTAGAAGGGGTGAAGCTCAAAATCAATATAATCAAGCTCTAGGACAATTAGCAGAACAAGTACAAGGTAGATGGGATGCAAATGCAAATGCTCAAGCTGCACTAAGACAAGCAAAGGCTGCTGCTGCACAAGCACATGCTGATGCTGTAAATGCTGCTAATAGTCAATTATCTAGTGCTAAGAAACAAGCATTAACTGAGATTGTAAATAATAAAAATACTTCTGTTGATCAAAAGAGAGCTGCAATCCAAACTATGTTTGGTGTTGATGCTGGTACAGCAACAAAGGCTTTACAACAATTAGGTCTTGAACCAATTAAAACATTTAGCTTTAGTGCTAATGAACAATACAAATCTCCAACAATGCAAGATCTATATAATATGTTAGGTATTAGGTAGGTGATATAAATGGCTAATAAAGGTAGAACATATGCTGAGAATCTTGTAGGTCCTTTAGATAGGAGTGCTTATGGTCAACAAAGAACTGTAGCACAAAATACTTATGATACTAATTGGCAAAATGTTCAGAATCAATATAAAAATTTACAAAATAAATTAAAACTACAACAACAAAGAGCTAATAGAGATTTTGCAGAAGGCTTAGTTGATGTTGCAGAAAATTCTTTTAATAGACAAAGAACTGGTAGTGGAAATCTAGCAAATAGAGGTTTATCAGCAAGTGGTTTAACTAATTTCCTAGCTCAAGCTGATACTGCTCAAAAAGGAGAAGATATAGGAAAATTACTTAAAAGTGCTGGTGCTATTTCAACAGAAACTGCTGATAAATTAAGTCAAGCTAATACTAAATATGCTCAAGAAAGTACTAATCTAATGGGGAAACTTGCTGATACTCTAGCAGATGTAGGTGATGCAGAGACAGCAGCACAAAATAGATATAACCAAACTCTAGCAGGAATAGCTGGAGCTATGGATGAGAGAGAAGCAAACAATGCTTTACAAGCTGCACAAAGAGCAGCAAGTAGAGCTGCTAGTGGTTCTAGTAGAGCAGCAAAAAAGGCTCAAAATGAGTTAGAAGAATTTTATAAGAGGGCAACTATTAATGAAATTCTTTCTAGTCCAGACATGGATGATAGACAAAAAGAAAATTATTTAGGAATTATCTTTGGTATAGATAATGCTGGTAAAGCTGTAACAGCTTATACTAATAATTCTAATGCTACTGAAAATTATAATAATAGACTTGCACAATTACAAAAATATGCTGATGAAGAAATTGCTGCTAATAAGAGAGCAATAGCTAATTACAATAGAAACCAAAATAATAAGAGAGTACATGAAACATTAAGTAAAGGAAACAGTATGCAAAGTTATCTAGATAGATCAAACAATAATCAATTTATTAATGACTATATGAGAAGAAATATGCCTATGAGTTATGTAGATAATATGGAATATCCACAATCAAGTTACACAGAACAATTAAGATTAGCTGAGCTTAAAAATAAAGGCATTACTTATGAGGATCTAGCTGAGTTATTATATGGAAATAGATAAAAAGGAAGGTGATTTATGTGGCACAAGGTTACTATGAAAAATTATATAAAGCTGTAAAAAGTGGTAATGATAAAGCAATAAAAAATGCAGCAGCTGGAACAACTGCTGGTAAAAAAGGTAAGTTACAAAAACAAATAGATAACCTTTCTACAAGAATGGATACTGCTGGTGTTGATTCATCAAAAGCAAAAGACAGTAGAAATGCTGTTGAGAAATTCTTAGGACTTCCAGAAAATCAAAACTTTATATTTGATATATTTGAATTATTAAATAGACCACAACAAGCATTATTTGGTGCTATAGATGCAGCACAAAAAGGAGAAGATGTTGGAGCAGCAGCATGGAGTAACTTCAAAGGAGATACAGAAACAAACTTCAAACAAATACTTAAAAATGCTGGTATGGAAGATAGTGAAGGTCTAGACTTAACTGATGTTCTAGGATTTGCTGGAGACGTACTTCTAGATCCACTTGATTTAGCATTAATTCCAGTAACTGGTGGTGCTAATGTTGCTGCACAAGCTATTGATACCACAGCAGATGTTGCTAAAGGTGCTAAAGCTCTAGATACAGTTTCTGATGTTGCTAAAGGAGTAAATGCTTTAGATAATGTAACAGATGTAGCTAGAGGAATTAATGCTGCTGATAATGCTTTAGATGTTGCTAGAGGTGGAATCAAATTTAAATCTGCTAATGATTTAATCTTTGAAGGTCTAGGTAAAGGTATAAAAGGTGCTGCTAAACTTGCTGATACAGGTATAGAAAAAGCTCTTACAAAAGCAGATGAACTTGCTGGTATTACATATAAAACTGCTGGTGCTAAGTCAGCTGCTAATTTAGGTAAAGTATTTGAAGAAGGTGCTGAAAAGACTATTGGTAAATTAGAAACTTATAAAGACATTAAAGATCAAATTTCTAGAGCATTTAATACTGCTGCTAGTATTCCTAAAGAAGTAATGGATAAAATAAGAAAAAATAATGCTGATAGTGTTAGAGCTGCTAATGAATTAAGACCTTTATATCAAGGTTTAGATGAAAGTATTACAGATTATGCTTACAAAGTTGCTGAGAGTTTAGGAGATACAAGTGAAGCTACTGTTAGAAAGATAGCAGAACAAACAGATAAAGATATTGCTAATCTTAAAGAATTTATGAACTTAAATAGAGAAACAACAATGAAAGATATTATCAAAGAAGCAAAAAATGGAAAACTTAAACTTGCTGATGCAGGTGATGATATAGTTAAGAAACTTAATAATATTGCTGATGATGTTAATAAAGCAGGTAGAGGATTAAATCTTACAGTTGATGTAACAGATGATGGACTTATTAAATTAAGTAAAGATTGGGATAAAATAAGACCTACTAAAGCACAATATAATAAAATAGTTAAAGAATATGGTCAAAATTTTGCTGATGAAATAGCAGGTCTATCTCTAGATAGTTCTAAACTTGGTGAGAAAGTTGTTAAAAAAGGTAATTATACACAAGCTGATCTAGATGAATTTGGTAAATTAATGGAAAAATATGATGCAGATGATGCATTCAAACAATTATATCAACAAAATGATGAAATATTTAATAAAGCAAATAATATAGTAGACAAATATTTTGGTACTAATCTATCAAAAGAATATGCTGATAATGCTGGATATGTTCGACATGCATTTAATAAAGAACAATTTGATAAATATAAAGAACTTGGATTCGTTGATGAATATGGTAAAGTGATTACTAAAGGTAATACTAAAATTTTAGGAGATAGACTTTATAACATGTCAGCTCGTGAAGCAAATAATATGTTTAAAGAAAGTTTATCTAAGAACTTGGATTCATTAAATGATACACAAAGAAAAGCTGTTGAAAAATTGTTAAAGGAAGATGGAATCTTCTCAGAAGGTATTACTAAATCATTTGGTAATTATCTAGAAAATATTCCTAAATTAGCACAAGATAGTAAAACTCTAGATACAGTACTAGTTGATGCAACATTTGGTAATTATAAAGAACTTAAAGAAATTGATAAACAAATTAGTAAAGCTAAAAAAGCTGGAGATTTATCTTTAGTTGAGAAATTAAATGCTGATAAGATTGAGAAATTAAATAACAGTAATATGAAACTTCTTACTAATGCTGATAGTACAATTCCTAGAGGATTCAAACAATTAAATAGTGATGAAGTTAGATCATTGTCTAATAAGCTAAGTAAAATGAGTAGTGAGTTAGGTTTGAAAGATATGGAAGATATTGCTAAATATGTCAAGAATAATGGTGGAAAAATGGCTATTAATAAAGACATATTAAGACTTGTAGAAATAGGAACAGACCAAAAACAAACTAAAGGTTTAGTGAGATTGTATGATCAATACTTAAATTTCTTCAAGAGAAATAAAGTATTGTCTCCATCATTCCAAATTAACAACCTTTTAGGTAACTCATCTAATATGTTCTTAGCTGGTATTAATCCTACTAAACAAGCAGAACTTTTCCCAGAAGCACTTAATATTATGAATAAAAGTGATGACTTAATGAGAAAAGCTGCTAATGGTATAGAATTAACTACTAAAGAACAAAAGATGTTAGATATATGGAATGGATTCATAGATGCAGGATTTGGTGATCCTAAATCATTAACTGCTATGCAACTTGCTGATATGCCAGAAAGTTTAAAGAAATATTTTACTGGAGAAAAAGAATTTAAAAATGTTAAAGATTTCCTAGTTGATGGTTTACCTTATCTAAATAATAAGATGAACAATACTATGGATACTATGTCAAGACTTGCAACATTTATAGAAGGATATAGAAATCCAAAATTCCTAGATAGATTAGGAGTTGAAAGTGCTGGTGAAGCTGTTAGAAAAGTATTATTTGATCCAACAGAAATGACTGATTTTGAAAGAAATGTAATGAAAAGGATTATGCCTTTCTATACATTTACTAAAAAGAACTTAGCATTCCAATTCGATAACTTATCTAGAAATGGATCACAGTATAGTAAACTTATAAGAGGATATGATAGATTATTAGATGCTGCTACTGGTGATAACAGTGAGAATGTTAGTTCTTGGTTAAAAGATAATTTATACATTCCTATTCCTGTACTTGGTGAAGATGGTTCTTATAAAGTAATAAGAGGTTCATTACCATTTGGTAATATAATTGATACTTTAGAGAATCCAATGAGTAGTTTTGTAAACTTATCTTCTCCAGCAATTAGAATGCCTATAGAACTTGCCAATAATATGAACTCATTTACTGGTAGAGAAATTGAGAAATTTCCAGGAGAATTAAGTAAGAATATTCCAGGAATGACTAAGAAACAAGAATACTTATTAGGTAATCTAACAGGTCTAGATGTTCCAATTAAGAACATTACAAGAGCATATGAAGGAATACAACAAACAATGCAAGGAGAAGCATCTCCATTCCAGTTCTTGGAAAATGCTGCAACTATGGATGGTAACATTGATGAAGATAGATTAAATAGAATGTATGATCAGCTAGAAAGATTAGAAAATATGATGCAACAATATCAACAAAGAGGATATCAATTCAGTACTATGAATGAATTAAAACAAGCAAATAAGAATGCATCAGTTGAAGGAATAATGGCTAGATTAAATAAAATAAATGGTATGAAAAGTAATCCTTATATGCAACAGTTTAATCAAATATCAAAATAAAAAAAAAGACTAGATTTATCTAGTCTTTTTATTATTCTCCTAGTCCAATAATTATTACTTTAACTGGATCTTCATCATCATTTTCTTTTGATTCATTTTCAACTGGTTCTTTATCATCAGCTTTATTTTTAAGATGTTCTTCTATATCTAAACATCTACCAATAAGAGCTTCTAGATAAGTTCTCATAGATTGTAATTGGATATCTAGTAATTGTTTATGAGCTACTGATAAAGTTTTCCATTCATCAGTTCCTCTAAAACTTTCCAATCTTTTAATCTTTCCAAACAACTCCATTTTTTCTCTTTTTAATTTAATTAATAATTCTTCCATAATAATTCTCCTTTTCTTTAAATTTGTGTTTTATCAAATATAGAAATAACATTACCTTTTAATTTCTCAATTATAATATCTCTAAAATATTTGAAACTATATTTCTTAACCTTTATAAGTGTTGTCTTATAAGGTGTTGTCCTTGTATTCCAATCTTTTGGTCTGCTCATAATGTATACTAGCATATTATTTATTCTTAGCTGTACATCTAATAGTTCTAAAAGGTGTACCTTCCTTATAATACTTCATAATATCTATTGTAGGATTCTCAATACTGAATGTTGCTTTATCAAATGTTGCTTTTCCAGCAGATGTAGATATCGAATATTTAAAATCAGCATCTTCCCATTTACTATCTTCATAATGAGTTTTAGCATAATCTTCTAATTCTTTTAGTTTATCTTCAATAGCTTTCTTTTGTGCTTTCAACTTACCTACACTATTTAATAATTGTTTATCATAATCTTCTAGATCATCATCAGTTAAAACTTTTAATTGTTTTTGTTTAGAATACTTTTCTACAATATCCCAAGGATAATCATCAATTTCTCTTAATCCCATCATTATTTCAACAACAGAATTTACTATTGTTTCAATATCTTTAATTAATTCGTTATTTCTTTTAATTAACTTACAAACAGGTTTACCTTGCCACATACCACATAATAACCATTGGTCTAATCCCCATGCTTCCATATATGCTTGACATTGTATTTCATATCCTAGACTATCAGTAAAACATTCACTAGATGAATTAGAATACTTATTTTCAACTCCAGTTTCTACACCATCTATAAAAGTTCTACCATCTCTTTTACATTTAAGTTGATCGTTGAATGCATATTTATATTCAGAGTTTCTTTCATCAATCTTAATACCCATTTTCTTCTCAAAATAGTTTAAGCATCCATCTTCTAGAGCAATACCCAAATCCATTCTATCTTGAGCTTCCTCATCAACTATTCTTTCTTCTTTTCCTAAATCATAATCTAATTGTTCTTGAACTGTATTAAATCCAACTCCAAAATAACTAGATAAACTACTTGCAATAACATCAAATCTCTCTTTCATACTATTTCTCCTTTACAAAACTTGCTTCTACTCCTAATTTTATATCATCATCTTTTTTATGTCTTACTATCCAACTTACAAATACTCTAAAACATTCATTACAGAAATCGTAATTATATTTATTATGAAAACAACTATAAGTTTCCTTTTTATCAAATTCTTGATAAACTAATCTTTTATTTCTTTCTATTGGTTTGTGACATATACAACATTCATAATTTTTATTCACACTATTTCTCCTTCACAAATAAAGTATAACACTACTTTTATTAAAAAGTTTAAAATTTATCATTATAGTTTTTAGCTTTCTCCCAAAATCCTTTTTTAAATTTAGCATCTTTTTTATTCTTTAGCATATATTCATAATAGGAAAAACCAAATTTATCAAGTTGCTCATCTCTAAAATGTCTGATATCTTGAATCATTTTTTCATAATCATTAATACTATAATAGTATCTACCATCATTTTCATATGATTTATCTAGACCTATCATTAGATTAAATCTATATGGATATTTATCTTTTCCTTTATGATCTGCTATTCTTATGGAATTACTAACACCATTATCAAGTTTTATATAGCAACTAGAAGTAGAATATGCTTCATAATATTGTAGAATAAACCCATATCTATCTAAATCAGATAATAATTTGTACATATAATCCTTAATATTCATTATATTCCATCCAATCTTTCATATCACTTTGTATATCACGACTAACCTTCTTATATGATTTATCATAAAAATCAATTAAATTTATTAGTTGTTCTACTGTTTTAGTATTTCTAACAATTAAACCTATACCACCATTTTTATTTATTTCTTTAATTTTTCTTAATTGTAAATCAGTAGGAGTACCTTCATCAGTTTTAAGTTCTAAACCTAGAAGATAACCTTTATATAAATATAGTCTATCAGGTAAACCATTTTGATTAGATTGAGCTTGGTATCTAGCTAATTGCCAGATACCTTTTATTTGCATCAATCTCTCTACTTCTTCTTCTAATTTACTTTCTTTTGTCTTTGCCATTGTCTTTTAATTTACCATCAATTACTTGCTTAGCACATAGTATATCATTTAATGTTAGTTTACCTTTAACTCTAGTTGTAACTATAATTCCTTTTTCATCAGTTTCAAATTCAAATATTAATTTTCTTTTCTTTTTAAACATAATAACCTTCCTCGATTCTTTTAATAGTTCTACCAATTTTTTCTTCAAATAATTTTTGTATAGTTAATGTATTTATATCATAATTTCTAATAAATTGATTTAATAATACCATACAATCAGCAATTTCTTCTGCAATATGTTTTTTCTCTAATTCTTTTAGTTCTTCTGGTTTACTATCTTTTGCTATTGCTGGATATTCAGATCTTATTATAGCTTCCATAAGTTCAAAACATTCTTCATTAAATTTTCTTAATTGATTATTAATACCAAAATGATCTATTATTGTTTCTAAATTCTTAGCTAATAATTTATCTTTTTCTCTATTCATTGATAACTTACTCCTCTGGCATTTCGTAAGTTGCTGTATTGCTAGTTGAATTTATACTCCACATTTCATCTTTTAAAAGTTCTCTAACATTTTTCACAATTTCATCAGTAAGTTCTCCTGTTTGTTCAATTAAAAATTGTATATGGTCTAATATTTCTAATGTTCTTTCTTTGGATTTATAAGTTCCTAAATTATAATTATCATTTGCAATAATGCTAATATTAGAATAATCTTGTTCATTATTTAAAACAAAACTATTTTTTAAAATATTACTATCATATAAACTTAATTCATTAACCTTAACTAATTTTCCTTTATTTTGACTTCTAATCCATAATTCCATATTATCACTCCTCTATAACATACTCCTTCTTTTCTGCCCAATTAGTTTCACTCATCTCAGGTTCACTAATCATAGGTATTGATTTAATTACATCAGTCACATCTTCCATTATTTTCTTAACTTCTTTTATAACAAACATCTCATCTTTAGCAACAGCCACCATCAATTCATCATGAATAGGTAGTACTAATCTAGATTTTAACTTATTCTTAGTTAGATATTCCCAAACTCTTATCTCAAAAGTCTTAACCATATCTGCACAAGTTCCTTGTATTAAATAATTACAAGCTCTATAGTAGAATCTGCTATCATCCATATAATATCTTCTACCATATAAGTTTTCTACATATCCATACTGACTAAGATGTTGTACTACCCAGTCTTGATATTCTTTAATTCTAGGAAATGATTTATAAAATGCTTTGTCTAGAGCTTCTGCTGTCTCTCTAGGAACATCTAAAGCATTCATTAAGGCATCTACACCACCTTGATAAACTTTCAAGAAATTAGCTCGTTTTCCTAGCTTCCTATGATGTTTAAATTCATCAGTTCCTTCTTCTAGATCAGGAAATGCATTTTTAGTAGTTGCACTATGTAAGTCAGTTGGAATCCATTCTTTACCAGTTCCTTTTTCATACCAAGTATGTTTAGCATAATTTTTTATATGTATAGGATTATTGTAATCAAATACAGTTGAAACTTCATTATAACAATTATAAGGCATATATGCTCTACACATCAATAGATCTGGTTCACTTGCATGAATTATTGTGTAATATGCTTGTACTCTCAACTCCATTTGACTTTCATCACAAAATGCTAAACAGAATCCATCATCACATATAAACATTCTTCTAGGATGGAATAACTCATTACCATCTCTATCAAATAGAGCTTCTTTTGGTTGCTGCTGCATATCACAACTAACTCTACCACTAACAGCTCCACTATTGTTTATATCTGTATATATTCTACCATTTACAACAGCATTTAGTTTACCATCTACATAAGTTGAAATCCATTTATCTAGAGTTCTTAATTCCATTATATTAGTACATATATCTTTTACTTCATCATTAGTTGTATTATCTTTTATATATTTTAGTGCTTTTTCATCAGCTTTATCGGTTTTTATACTATATTTAATTAATAATAATTTTTTAATAGTCTCATGTTGTCCTACAGAAAATTCCATACCAGTATACATCTGCAATTCAAAATATAGTAAATCTCTGTAAGCAATCATATTCTTTCTGCATTTTAATACATAATCTACATCAACTTTTAGTCCTGTATCTTCCATCCAAGCCACAGCTCGAATTAACTTACCTTCCCTTTTTGTTACAGTTAGATCCTTATCCACATTTAATAATGTAGGCATAGCTTTTTCTAGATATTCTAAACCTATTACAATATCATCAG
>Ga0247610_10003652_pt1 | contig 16766 bp, 17 predicted proteins | sample 174DNAGHGhighgp2_FD_193483 | JGI IMG/M metagenome (GOLD analysis project Ga0247610, IMG submission 193483) | Sheep rumen microbial communities from Palmerston North, Manawatu-Wanganui, New Zealand - 1742 DNA GHGhigh gp2 | ecosystem: Host-associated > Mammals > Digestive system > Stomach > Rumen... | reverse complement strand
CCTATTTGTTGTATAACGACATCGCATAAAATGTCATCAGAGTAACAATCAACAAATATACCGGTTGATATAACGATGCAGGAAACATAGTATTTACAATTTATAATTATAGTTTTAATTTCAATTGATGTAATTTTGTTCCAAACAGACGATGGGATATACGCGAGAGCCACTGTCTGAAGGCAGAACTGTCACTCCATGAATTCATGTACCAATGAATGGAACGTGTATTGTCTGTCAATTTCAATTTGCCAGTCAGGCTGTCAAGAGGATTGAAATAGTCGGCTGGATATATCCATACTCCTGCCACTTCTTGGAGATCATTTGAAGGAAGCAATCCCTGCTCTTGGAGCACTTCGGTATTGTACTTAACGATAGTCTTTTGGTTCAACGAACCATCCTCGTTCAAAAACCTTAAAGAGGCATACTTGTCCAACAACACCTGATAAAGTTCATGACCTGGAGTAACACCCAAACCAAGACCTGGAGCAACTTCAGGGTATTCACATTCTTTGGCTCTTACTTCTATCCCCATGAACGGCCCGCGTTCGATGATATCTTCGATAGGTTTAATAATCTCTACATCTGTATCGAAATAGAGGCCACCATACTTATAGAGAATCCAGAACCGCGCATAATCACTCACAAAAGCATATTTCTTTGCCTCGTATGCCTGCTGAGTATAGGGAATGCTATTCACATCGAAGTTTCCCTCATTCCATTCCTTGATTTCGTAATCTGGAAGAAACTTCCGCCACGATGCTATGCATTTCTTTGCTGACTCAGGCAAGGGATTCCCTCCGAACCAGCAATAATGTATTATCTTGGGAATCATTTCTTTTTAAGTTTACTGTTTAAAGTTTACTGTTTACAGTTTTTCGTTTTAAATTATTGAACACGAATTACTCGAATTGTACGAATATGTTTATGTAGATGAATGTCCTGACAGGACGGCTTACAATTGTAAGAATCTTGTTTGGTAGAAAAGTATATTGAGAGCTAGCTTTCAATGTCTTTTTAACCGAACAAACTTATCATCTACATAAATGCTATAACTTTATTTGTGTTCATTAGTGAAATTCGTGTTCGTAAGCTTTCGTCTACGACTCGTGAAACCTATAATGTATTCTGAAAATGGTATATATGATATAGCCCATGCAAGAGCGAAACTAATTGCAAAGGTTAATGCTGTAGTAACAGCAATTTGAGTCACTCCTCCCATTTGACGAAGGACATCCCAATGCCACAGCAAGCCACGCATTATGAAAATATGAGACAGATATATGCCAAAAGAACAGTTACTTATCAATACCAAAGCACGATGCAAACGATTGTTGTCATCATCTTCGGGTACCGCCCGATGAACTGCCAAGAACCAACCTGTTGCCGCTAATGCTGTCAATATACTTAAATACCAGAATAAATCTAAAAAGACAACATGAACATTATACAACTTACAAAATGCCCCAAGGGCAACTGGTAGCATAATCAGCATGGCACATAGCCATAGTTTCATCCGAACTGCATAGTTCCGTAAATAATAACCTAAGAGGAAATAACCAACATAGCCTCCAAAATAATAGAGAATGCCTGTATTGCTTTCATTGACAACAACAAAATCTCGTATTAGAGGATAACACATAGTTACTGCCCATACACAGAGATAGAACTCCACCTCTCTACGACTTGCCTTCTGCAGCCATGAAGAAAGAATAGGAGCAAGCAAATAAAGCCCGATGAGCATATACATGAACCACAGAACTCCATTGAACTGAGCTGCAAATGGAATGGAAAGGAAACTCGAAAGGCCATTACCCCTATTGACTGCAAATGTCCAAGGCGCTACAGCCCAATAGATGAGAGTCCATATTAATGTTGGCCAGACCACTTTCCCCAACCTCCGACACAAGAAATCCTTCGTTGTAAGATTTACAGGTAACAACAGAGCACCACTTACCATGATAAAAAGACCTATACCTGGAGCAGTGAGCAAACTATCAGATGACAGCACTATGCTCCCTAGACCTGTTCCGGGAATAGGAGCATGCATGGCTATTATCATCAGACAAGCCAAAATCCTAATTACATCCAAATATATGATTCGCTTTTTACTCATTATTTAGTTTACGGTTTACCGTTTAGAGTTTATCGTTTATTTTCGTATATTTCCTTCATCATTGAACACAAATTACTCGAATTGAACGAATATGTTATATGTAGATTATAGTTCTACACAGAACTTATTACAAAATTGTAAAGGTTATGTTTGATTGAGGAGCTAATGAAAACGAGTTCTCAATAGGCTCTACTATCTAACATAAACATATCATCTACATAAAATTAAACTATTATTAGTGTTAATTAACGAGATTCGTGGTCGTTTACAATACTATACGTTCTTTCTCTAGACCTCCAGACTTACCAAAGTTCAAAAGTATTCCTAGTTTAAAGCCAGTTGCATGAAGATAATTGTACACTTGTGAACGATGAGCATCTTCTAATGCACTTACCGCTTTCAATTCTACGATTATCTTATCATAGCACATAAAATCTGCTTTGTAAGTTTGTTTTAGCTCTACATCACCGTATGATATCTTCAATTCTTTCTCACGTTCGTAGGGTATCCCTTGTCTTTGAAACTCAATCTCCAAGGCTTCTTGATAGACCGCCTCAAGGAATCCATGCCCAAGTTTATTATATACCTCAAAAGCAGCTCCGACTATTTTATAGCTTTCTTCCTTGTATATTACCATAAGTTGTTTTTGTTGAACACGAATTGTCCAAATCTGACGAAACTTTTATGTATGATGATAATCCTTTTAGGATTGTTTTGCAATTTACTTTTGCTAAGGTTGATATTATTTAAAGCAAAATAAAAATTCATTTTTAGATGTACTTCCTAATAAAATCAACATATCATCAACATAAAATAAGAACTATTATTAGTGTTCATTAGAATTGTTATACACGAATTACTCGAATTGAACGAATGTGTTTATGTAGATGGTGGTTCTATACAGAACTGCTTACAGAATTGTAATGATTATGTTTGGAAGAAGAGCTTATGAAAGCTAGCTCTCAATACTCTTCTATCTAAACAAAAACATATCATCTACATAAAACTGATAAAATATTATTTGTGTTAATTAGTAAGATTCGTGGTCATTATATGAGTTTGTATAATTTATCAACTTCACCCATGTTCCCGTAATCATGAGAACGAAGGTACTCGGTTATCTGTTTTTGCAGTTCCGTGTTCATGATGAATTCTGCCAAACCTTCTGCACATCCTTCGTTATCCATCGGAACAATCTTGCCATCTATGCCATCTTGTATCTGGCTCTTAGCTGTAGGGTAATTCGTCACCACAACTGGTTTGCAAAGCATCTGAGCCTCACGAACCGTCACAGACTTCCCCTCATATCGCGAAGGCTGCACATAGATATCACAAGCCTTGATGTAAGGATACGGATTGGACTTCTTACCTAGAATGATGACATGATCCAGCATCCCAGCTTCCTCAATCTTCCTGCGAATGAGTTCCTCGTCACCACCCCATCCGATGAGATACCATCGGATGGAAAATTTTTCGTTTTCGTCTTCGTTTTCGTTGAGCATCATGTTAATTTTCTTACAAATATCAGGAACATTATCGTAGTTCTTGGCTTCGCAAAAACGACCAACAGAGAGTAAACGAATAACGTGTTCGTTATGGTTAAGGTTAAGGTTAAGGTTAGGGTTAGGGTTAAGGTTAGGGTTAAGCTTGCTGCTTTTTTTAGGGTTATGGTTAAGGTTTTGGTTTTCGTTGAATTCCACTTGGAATTCTTCCGAACGTTTTCGAACGAAAACAGGCGAAAGAATATTCTCCATCTCCACTATCTTGTTCGACAGTGATGGGAAGACCTGGAGGAAAGTTCTGGTAACATCTGGCGAGATTGAGATAATGTGGTCATAAGCATTCCAAACAGGCAGTTCCTGCTCAACATTAATATCTATCCGAGTATAGTCGGTATGAATCCAACAAATCTTCTTCTTGGCTTTTACCTTCTCAGCAACATAGTTGTGTGGCTGGAGAAAACTGATAGCCAGATCATACTCTCCATACTTATGCAAAGAAGGCAAGAAGGGTGATACACAATCTGCTACATATTGCAATCCTGCTGCGGTCTCTGTTACACCTTTTCTGCGTCGATATCTCTTTGTAAGCCATTTAGCTTTCAATCGGCCAAAGAGGACACCCCAACAACCATCGAGCAGAGCCTGCTTCATGGGACATTCTATGTGGGCATACTCCTTTATCTCGGGCAACAGGTTCACCTCCTTGGGTATGAACTGCATCATCTCTCCACGATGAGCGTGGAGGAACAGATCTACATCGCACTTGGTGTAGTCCAAGGCCTGGAGCAAACCAACCAGAGCCATTTCTGCCCCGCCAATCTCCATGTAGTGCATAGAAATGAATATGCGCTTCTTACTCATTATGTTTGTAGACTGCTATATTCTTATTATATCTAAAACCTTATCCATTATTTTTTTATGGAAATATGCAATGAACAATGAAACGCTCATTCCTATTACCATTTGAATAAAAAGAGGAATCGGAGTATTTATTAGGAAGCGATATGTATATCGATATATAAATTCATGCCAAAGATAAAGTTCTAGCGAGTGACGACCAAGGAAATTCATAATGTTCATCCACCATTGCCATATCGCAGATTGGTAGCGCCTATATGTATTAGCTATCAAAACACATAGTTGTATAAGTCCAATGGAGAGGATGATATATGTAAATGCATCATACATATGAAATACACCTTGATATATCAAGATTTTATACACAAAAGCCAGAAGCAAGGCTATATATGAAATTACGACCTCTCTCTTATTATAAATTATTGGACATGCAGCTGTTACAACACCTAGACAAAATGCAGGGAGTCGGCTAGTGTATTGTGTATTCAACAAGGGAATTTCTATGAGAGGTATAGCATTAAAAACAGCGATTAAGAATGCTATGCATACGAGTCTTTCCCCGATGCGATTAACTAGCTTGAACAAAACGGGCATTATAAGGTAATATGTGACTATTACAGCTATAAACCATTTATCGAGGCTAAATATTGTGGCCCAGTTGGAACTTATTTCATGTTCACCTGTAGGATATCCACCAATACCAACAGGCAATAGATGATCGATCCAGTAACGTACTATACCACATGTGAAACACATTGGCAACAAACGCAACAATCGGCGATGATAAAACGCAATAACATTGCCGTTTTTTTTCAGTGAATGGTATAAGCCAAAACCAGATACAAAGAAAAAAATGTCAACGCCCCAATTCCCATACATGTGAAACAGGAGGAATAAAACATGAATCTTATTCCATATCCAACCCTGATGGAACAACATGATACAGAAGATGCTTATTCCCATCAGATATGTGCGATTATTGGCAATCGTGTTTTTGAGATCCATATTAGTCACTAGGTAATTGTGCTATCACATTCTAATGAAACACTCATTTTAATTGAGTTTATATTTCAGTTTATGGAAGGGATATTAAATCTAATCTGCCTACTGTCATCTATAATATTAACTTTCGTTCGGAACATAACAGTTGTAAACGTATTTGTTATTTGTATTTTATTAAGAAACTCTCAATTTTAACAATTCTCTATCAGTCCATAGAACTTCTCTATTTCTTCGGTATTACCCTTTTTCTCTTGTTTCTGATATTCAACGATGTGATTATATAATTGTTTATCATTCAACAGTCGTTCTATTGCATCTGCAACGGCAACAGGATCTTGAGGAACAACGAGGCCATTCTCACCTTGTACCATCTGATTCCAGACAGCATCAAATTCTGTAGTAACTACAGGCTTATTCAAGATTCGCGCTTCAGCAATAGACAAGCCATAACCTTCATGTCGTGAGGTTTGGACATAAAGCGTACAATCGTTGATGTATGGATACGGATTGGGAGTTACGCCCAGCAGGATGAATGTATCTTTCAAACCATGTTCCTCAATATACCTTTCCATCTCCGATTTATACTCTCCACGTCCCAAGGCATACCATTTGAAGTCAACACCTCGTTCTTTTAGAATACGACAAGCATCCAGTGTGATATCATAGCCTTTGTCTGCCTTATTGAGCCTTGCTACAGTCAATAGTTTAATTCCCTTATTGCCATCATCAAAACTTTTGCCGTTATCAGCCATCCTTGATATAAAGTCAGGCACCACAAGGTCTGGCATTAAATCCATCTTTTGCGCCATATCAGGATACACGCCTTTAAAATGAGTCAAAGCAGCCTCTGATACCATAACAATCTTATCCATCACCTCGTAGAAAGGACGTTGCCATTTCCGCTCCTTTCCATCTAGGTGATAAATACAATTCACCCATGCCAACTTTTTGTCAGCATTAACTTTTTCGGCTACATAGAATGTGGGATGACACTGTCCGTATGCTATTGCCACATCATAACGAACTGGATTCTCTTCAATGCATGATGAAATATGTGTCCAGTATAACCGAGCTTTTTCCTTTATCGTTTTCTTGCTGCCTCTTAAACTTAACGAATAGCGTAAACGAGAGCGCCACATTTTAAAGTTACCTCTGCGCTGATGCATCAAAAAAGCAGGATAAGAAAGAGGGGGAAGAACACATACATTCTGAGGAACATACTGTTCAAATTCACCGCCAAATCCAAACAGCTGAAGTTCTACATCATATTTATCATAATCTATCAACGAAAAAAGAGTAACCAAACTCTTCTCACCACCTGCAGCTTTGAGCGATTCTATAACAAATAGGATTTTTTTCTTATTCATAGTACTTTCATTTTGAATCATTTAATTAGTAAATAATTCATATTTTGAAGACATCTTTTTGTGCTGTTACATGTGGCATATATCTCCTCATAAATGGTATAATGATGGAATATAGGGATATCGTTATCATCAGATTGGTGCATATTATTATCCAATCTGATGACATATATTTTTTTAAAAAGACATTCAGATATGTCACAATAATAAAATGTGTACACAATAATATAATAGAATATTTACCTAGATAAGAGATATATGGTAGGTAATTTATTGTTTTAGATAAAAAGATGACAGAAAATACACCTGTTAAGCCGCAACCATATACTGTTAGAAATGAGACATCTGTAAAAGTATTGGTAGAATAATCAATGTGTTTTGCAAAACTAAAAGTAATAAGAAACAGAACACACGAAATTGGAATATTAAACTTGTCAATTCGATTAGGCTGCAGAATGGATGAATACTTCCTTGTTATATAACCCGTATAAAAAAATGGCAACGCAGACATTGCAGAATCAGCAAACATATATAGATTTAGCTTGATGTGTCCTAAATAATAACCGACAAGTCCTATAAATACTGATAAGATAGTCATTACTAGAACATTATAATTTCCAAACTTTTGGGAAATTAAATATATTAAATAAAAAAGGAGGTTCAATTCAAACAAGCATAACAAAAACCATATTGGAAAGTTTGGGAAAAACTCGGGATAAATAAAAGAATATAGAAGTTGTAATTTAAATTTTCCTCCGCTTAAAATGGAAATAATATTGACAAACAAAAGGGATGTTATGAAGAAGAAAAAAAAGGGTATCAACAGCTTATTTATTTTCCTCTTTATGAAACCAACTAACCCTTCATATTTTTTGAAGAAGAGGCCAGAGAGAAAAAAATACAAAGGCATCCTGAACATTTTAAAGCAATCGGCCAACATATATGGTGCATCAAAAGTTTTATGAATGTGATTAAAAATCACAAGAATAATACAAATACCTTTTGCTAAATCAATATATTCAATCCTATTTTTTACCATAATATAGTGACAAGCTATTTCTTTTTATTTACGAGACAAGAATAAACAAAAGTTTTAAAACGTATCCAATGGACCTTTTTAAAAACATATACTTTATCATGCATTATATCCTTTAGCCGGGAAATGTACCCCCAAGCATTTTGTTTATATAACCACTCTGATAGACCTTCCTTCGATAATATATAATATGCAATGTCTTTTGCCTCTTCGTCATTATCTGTGATGTGCAAAGAATGCTTGCCATATAAATAAAGATTACGTATTTCTTCTTTCAACTCTAATATCTCGTCGAGAGTCTTGTCTGACAGGAAAAACACAAAATCAATATTTTTGTTTGGACCATAGCAATTTAAAGCTTTATCCATAGCACCAGCAAATCCATTTTGCTCACTACCCACCCATGACTGATGTTGATAAACCTTGGCAATGAATGTCCCGAATGATGATAGCGAGCAATGCAGTCTTTTCTCAAAAAAAACAGTAGAAAAACCCTTAATACGTTCGACGGCCAGTTGTTTCTTCTTGTCGTCACCCATCTTGGGCCATAAGCAAGCAACGAAACAATCAGGAATCCATAGAAGGACTTCATTGGCTATTATATCGGAAACCTCCTGTGATAATCCTCTCTTCTTGAAATATAGATAATTAAATTGACACACAGGTACAACCTCATCGAAACGAGCAATTGTTACCTCTTTGTCATAATAAGCAAGAGCTGCGACACGATGCGCACCATCAAGGATGATGCCATCGGAACTAACAGGCACGATAGATTTAGTCTCGTCAAAATCATTATCTTTGAAATAATCTAACAGCGAATCGAAAGTATTAGTGAATTCCTCAAATGAAGTCTTATCGTCCCGTCCTGGTTCTCTTCCGTCTGGATTGAAAGCTTTGATGTGTTCGATGTAAACACGGTGAGCTTGCGTAGAATCATCATACCGATGCCTCGCATAATATAATTTTGCAAAGAGATCAAAACGTAAAGGCGACAACAATGAGCGCGCCTTAACTCGTTCGATAGTATATGTTTTCTCTTTTAAATTATATAGAGTAACTGTATGAGATTGAAACAATGAATAATCCATAAATATTACCTTCCTTGAATTGTGTGTTTTATACGAACCAATATCTCCATAATCTTTCTTCTTGTCCAATAACGCCTGTGCCGACACATTCTTTTCCAGTTTATCTTTAGCATTTGACTTTTTACCAGATGAAAACGTGCAGGAACAAGGTAGTCGAATGGATAAACAAAGCGATAGGAATGTTTTTGCATATAGGCTTCCAGTGAGCGCAGAAGTCCATACTCCGACTGCTCTATGAGTGTCACATTTAACTTTGCAGCCATCTCCAACAAGCGTGATAAGTATTCATCAGAAAGAGATTCCTTCTGCAAAACTGCATGATAAATGAGAGAATAGAAATAGTCTTCGTCATTCATAACGTAGAACCCATCGTGCAAAACTCGTCTGTCAAGCAGGTCTTTCTCCCATTGTTCGCAATAATAATCGTCACCTATATAGCGAAGATCTAAACTAACATATTCACCTCCGACGTATATATAGTAATGCGTACCATCGCCAATAAATGGAGGCTGATCTTTACGATTTGTTTTAGCATTAAGAAGTTTCGCGACTTCTTGGCTATCAGCGCACAATAAATCAACATCTCCATGACCATCCATATACATTTCTGGAGCAAGGAGATTCTCATAGTTTCGCAAAACCAGATAAGATATGCCTGCTTGATTTAAAAGATTAAATACCTCTGAAATATTATTATAACCATCCATTATATTCTACTTTTACGAATGTACTCTTTCTGAATACTCTGTCTATAATTTTGTTTGTAAAATCATAAAACTTAATTAACTTTGGGAATGTTTTCCAAAATCGATATTTGATGTTAGAATGCAGTTCTACATCAAACAGGGTTTGATATGATTCGTTTATCCTTTGCCAGAATTCAGTAAATGCATGGATAGTTTTCGCATCACATTTGTTTTTTGCTGATTCTGTAAAGGAATATCCCATTAACCATAATTTTTCAGACATAACATCTAAGTACTTTGGATAGAGTTCCTGAACGAACTTCAATCTTTCTTCGTATCCTTTAAGCAAATCTAGATTCTTTATAGAGAACTCTCCTGAAATACTTGAACTTCGTTGTCTATAATAATACAATGGCGTTGGTACAATACCATAATTGGTAACTTCATTCATAACGAGATGTTGCCAATAGGAATCCTCAAAGTACTTTCCCTTGGGGAACGGATAGCTTTTTACTATCTCGCTTTTATATAGTTTGCCCCAAGCAAAGTTCTTCACATAGTCATTCTTGATGAGTTGAAGCATTGCTTCATTTCGGTCAAGAACAAATGGTTCCTTATACTTGGCATCATAGAGCAGATGGTCGTCATATGCATAATAGAAACCACCTTGAACTACTTCACAATTATTTCCCTCGGCAAAGTCATATAGCGTCTTAATCGCATCTGGAGCAAGCCAATCATCGCTGTCAAGATAATAAATATATTCTCCTGTTGCAACAACTGTTCCAGCATTTCGAGCATCAGACAATCCCCCATTCTCCTTGTTTACGAGAATAGTATTGGGAAATTTCCTTGCATATTCTTCACAGATAGCTTGGGAATCATCAGTACTGCCATCATTGACAAGAATGACTTCTACAGAACCATCGATTTGCTCATATAGCGAGTCTAAGCACTGAGACAAGTATTCCTGAACGTTGTATATCGGTATAATTACAGAGATATTCATTTCTACAGTTAACTTATTAAATCTAAAAGTTTATGAATATCATTATATTTATGATAATTACACTAGCGAATCGATGACATTAGAACTATGAAAGCTAATATCTAATAGATAAAAATAATACGCAAAAACCATTTCAGCAAAGTCACTGTTAAGTTTGAAAACTAACAAATCATAACTATTGAATTAATCATTTACTATTTATACATGTAGAAACCGGCGCATAATATCATATAAACGCAAATGATGGGTAGATAAAAGAAAGAACAGAAGTCGTTCAAATGGTGTATTACATTTTTTATATCGCTTATATTCATCAAGATCTATAAGTCTCATAGCTTGAAGTCGTGCATAACGTGATTCGATATTGTATATAGCATTCAAACATCTATCCACATAGAAAACAACTGGTGACATAAGCGACTGATAACAATCAGCATCTATGTGGAATGTTTCGGTCAAGCTAGTAATCGTCTCTTTATATTTATTGTAACTATAGTATTCTTGCTGGAAAGATGATACAGACGTAGAAAGAGAACCATCATGAATCTGATAGCAATAATTGCATTCTTTGATAAAAGTTATTTTCGCTTCTGTCAAACATTGAAATGATGTGATTATATAATTCATCATAAACATCATGTCTTCTGCAATACACACTTTCTCATCAAATCTGAGCAAATTATTCTTAATTATGCTTGATTTGTAAAGTTTACCTACAGAGAATCCGTATTTATGTAAGCGTATATTTGAGAAAATGGTTTGATAATCTTTGATTAATATTGTTAAATCAGGGAATGATATATCTTCACTCCAAGATTCTTTCCTATAAACAGACACTCCACTAACTACTATGACAACAGAGTGGTCTTTAATAGTTTCCTTATATAAATCTTCTATATAATTTGGTTTAACAGTATCATCAGAATCAACAAAAACAATCCATTCACCATGTGCTATTTCTAAACCTCGGTTTCTTGCCGCAGAAGCTCCCGCATTATCTTGGTGTACGACGGAGATACGAGCATCATTATCCGCCATCTGTTTACAGATAGACAATGAATTATCTTTGGAACCATCATCAATAAGAATCAATTCAAAGTTATTATAAGTTTGGCTCAAAATACTTTGAATACAGTTTTCCAAGTACTTCTCAGCGTTATAAACAGGTATGATGACTGATATTAAAGGAGATGGCTTCTGATTCATATTATTAGATCCTTGCACGATTCAATCTGTTGATTTGTGTTGCATTTTATTTTTTATAATAATTAGAACCTGTTTAGGAAGTTCGTAAAAGAACAATTTAAAATTAAGTTTTAAAGAAAAATGTGAGAAACATTTACGTATTATATCAAATTGATGTTTATATAAAACATAAACTATATAACGTTTCATGAATGTATATATAAACAATTGAGCCTCCTTTGTCTTTTCCACTTGTATAATACTGAAAAGTCTGGGCAGTTGCGTATCTATGAACTTTTCACGATGAATAGGAGAAGTTACGCCAGCGTCACTCAAACGATAAACTCCCATTTTTTTATTAATAAAAACACAATCCCCTTGTGTGAAAAGTGCATAAAACATCGTCATATCATATTGGGCCAGGTATAAATGATAATTTGACTTTTTTAATGATTCTACTCTAAACAAAGCAGTAAGGGTCTTTGTGAAAAAACCTTGATATAAATAGTCTGCTATAGACGCGTAGATGTAATCATCCTTGTTATGTTTGTTTATTTTTAATTGGTGTGGTTGAAAATCTTTAATATACTCACTATATTCTTTATAATCTGTTACACAAAAAGAACAATTAGGGTTCTTTTGTAAGATATCAACTTGAGTTTGTAATTTATGAGAGTCTGTCCAATAGTCATCGCCTTCACACAATGCATGATATTTAGCATTATCCAGCCATTCTGCTAAATATGGTTGCTTTGTTTTTTTTACGCTATAGTGATTAAACTTCAGGAAAAGCACTACAAACTGACAATTTGGATTGGTCCTGTGATTCGCGCAAACGATGTGTGCATAGTCTGTTTCTTCTGATCGATAAGGTTTCTGAAAATGCTCATCCAAATATTTACGAATAACATCTTGTTCACCATCGCTTGACGCATCATCAACTATGACTGCCACAACAGGGAATGTTGTTTCCTGCATTGTAAAGCCATTCATAGCATCTACAATATACGGCGCATGATTGAAGGTAAAACACCTCGTGCAGACCATGTAATTATATTTTTTCTCCATGATTATTTTCGTTTCTTGAATTTATCAATAAACGGCAGCGCCAATGCCTTCGATTCCTTATACTCTTCTAGCTTCGTCTTCTCACAGACAAGGAAGAAAATAATAATTCCCAATACTACCTGTAGAGGCAGGATGAACCAATATGAGATAGGTAGATATTTCAGAAAATAGGCTGAAAGTGCAATTAGCGTGGCAAGACCATATGAAGGAGCAATATCCTTTAACTGCATCCATGATGTATAACCAAGCAATTTACCTGGGAAATAGGAATTTAGAAAATAATTAATTACACTTGTCAACAAACTGAAATATAGCATAGGCATCACACCATAGAAATAACATACAGCTAATGGAGCAATTCCAATTATCTTTTTAACTACTTCTAATCCAAGGAATAGGTCACTACGTCCTTGGACTTGAAGCATATTCAAATTGATGGCATGCAATGGATAAAAAGAGCCGACAACGCAAATTATTGGTAGATAAGTAGAAGCTTCATGCCATTTGGGACCAATCAAGCAGTATATTAATGGCTCAGAAATGGCTCCAAGAAAAAACATACAGATTGCCGTTATGAACATCGTTGTTTTGATGATGCGACGATAAGCCGATTTCATACGTTCCTTGTCATCCTGAATATTACTCAGAACAGGATATGTAACTCGCTGAACAACAGAAGTAAGATTGCTCGAGAATAGTTGTGAAAAGCCTTTGGCGCGAGTATATTGACCAAGCGTTGCAGGAGAATAGAATTTACCAACGACTACTTGATAAAGTTCTTTCCAAACAGTATCAAGCAAGCCACTTGCCATCATCTTCCAACCAAAGCCAAAAAGTTCATGGAAACTTCTTTTGGAAAATAACAAATGGGGGAACCATTTGTTTGCCCACCATAGCATGAATGTGCGAAGCATTCTACTAGCTAATTGCTGTGCAACCAAAGCCCATACACCAAATTTAAGCAAAGCCATCACAATGCCGATTATGCCACTTGCAACAGAGGCGATAATGGTTATCTTGGTTTGTGTCTTGAAATCTATTCGCTTGGTCAGTCGAACTTGCTGTACAAGAGCTAACGCTCCAACGATTAAACCCAATGATGAAACACGAGTTAAAGCAATAAGTTCCTGACGGTTGAAGAAATCAGCAATGAGGGGAGAGCATAGGAAGATAATGACATATAGCAACAAGCTCATACCAAGATTTACGATGAATACAGTATTGTAATCATCGTCTACTGTATCTTTTTTCCGTATTAATGCGGTACCAAATCCTCCATCAATGAGTGATGAACATATGGCTGTAAAGATAAAGATAATACCTAACAAGCCATAGTCATCTGGAGATAGGATTCGTGCTAACACAACGCTAACCACGAACGACACACCAAATGACGCAACATTATCTATGCCACTCCAAGCAACGCCCTTTACTGTTTTATCTTTTAGACTTTGTTCTGCCATTTTATTCATTAATAATAAAACATCTCACCATGACCTGGACAAACTATCCTTCGTTCAGAAAGAGCTTGCAGGACTTCCCTAGAATGTTGAGCCTGGGAACGGTTCCCATTTGGTAATTTCGTCACAACTTTAACTCCTGGGATAAATGCGTCACCTGTAAAAAGATACTTATCTTCAATCAGGAAAGACATACTATCGGAGGTATGACCTGGAGTTGCTACTGCCTTTAATAATACGCCCGGGAATAACTTAATTGTATTTCCATCGCTTATAAGCATAACATTCGATCCCTTATATTCAAGAGGTGAATCATGATACTTGGAAAGGTTCTTCTTTGCAGAGAATAAAGCCTCGTTTCCTTCATATGACACATATACTGCAATATCAGGGAAAACATCATATAATTGATTTATTCCATAGATATGGTCAAAGTGTGTGTGCGTTAGGAAAACACCCTTGATTTTGATTTTTGGAGGAATGACATCGGCAATTCTTTTAAAATCACCGATGTCTACCAACCAGCAATAATCATATTCCACATCATATACAATGTATGTATTTGATGTAAATATTTCATTAACGATTCTTTTCACTTGGAGCATTAGCCCATGAAATCAAGAATATCTTGTACTGTCTTGAACTGTCGGATCTGTTCACCGGAAAGTTTCTTTCCGAATTCATCATCCATCATAACAATCAATGACAACTTAGCCATTGAATCATATTCATCAACACTACTCAATTCTGTTTCAGGCTTAAGAATGCCACCATCAAGCTCAAGCATATCCTCGAGCATCGCAATTTTTTCTTCTACTGTCATATCATTAAATTTATTTTAAATACAAGCACCTCCATCAATGAGAATACTTGTTCCTGTTATTGTTTTTGTTGCATCACTTAAGAGAAAAGCAATGGTATTTGCTATCTCATAGGGTTCACTAGGACCTAACGGAGCGTTAAAGTTTGGCGCGCCAACAACGGCATTCATTTCTTTTGCTTTTAAAGCCAATGGCGTAAGCACCTCAGCTGGCATAACAGAATTTACTCGAATTTTTCTCTCTGCTAATTCTAAAGCCATACAGCGCACAAAAGCATCGACGGCAGCTTTACTAACACAATATTCCGACTTTGCTTTATATCCTTTTATACTACTAATGGATGAAATTACCACAATGCTCGCCCCATCATTGATGTGTTTTTTCTTGGCACAATTTTTCACCAATTCTACAAATGAAAAGAAATTTACATCCATAACTTTTGAGAATCCTTCTTTGTTGAGAACATTCAAGGGTTTACGGCTACTAATACCCGCACAATGTACTAAACCATCTAATTTGCCGAACCGATTTACAATCTGATGAACAGCCTCACAAATAGCATTACAATCAGTTAAATCAATTGTCATTGGATGACAATGTTCTGTGCACATAGATGCCGTTTCTATCAAGCCTTCTGGGTTGATATCCAACATTATAACTGTTGCACCTTGGTCTGCTAATAATTGTGATGTTTCACGACCTATACCTGACCCCGCTCCAGTAACAATAATGGTTTTATTAAATAAATCTATTAACTGGCTCATATCCTATTATGTATGTAATAATTTAAAGTTTAGGTGCATTTACTACAAATTCGTTGTTTAACGTTCTATTTTTAATAATTGATTCAGCTCCTCGTATAACAGTAACGCTATTAGCTGGCACATCTTTGACAATGATAGCATTTGCTCCCACTCTAGCATTGTTTCCAACGCAAACATTTCCTATTATCTTTGCACCACATCCTATATATACATTCTCACCAATAGTTGGAGCCCCCTGACTATTACTATCTTTAAGTGTATTACTTCCAATTGTTACATGTTGGAAAATGACACAATGTTTACCTATCTTTGCTGAATTACTTATAAAAACTCCAATAGGACCATGTGGAAAAACTGGAATATCTTCAAATTTAGCACCTAATCCAATATAGCTTCCATGTTTAGTCCAATAACTTTCATAGAGCATGAATTTCACGCCGTTAGTTATCTTTTTATCTATCAATTGTTTACGAAGACTCCAGATTCCCCCATACCATAATTTCACAATAGGAATACAATGTTCTTCTAATATAAGACAGCGAACATATTTAATCTTTCCAAACATAAATCACAATTATTGATGAAGATTGATAGAGATATTATAATATATTTAATATTACTATTTATTTAACTTTTCTATTTCCTCCAAATAGCCTTTTCCGAAAACTTGGTATCCTATATTCGCAGGAGGAAAATTAATCTCAATAAGTTCAATTGCGTCATCTGTTATCGCAATATCCAAGCCTCCATATATGACTTTACTATTTGCTTTTGCAACATCAGTTGCAAATTGTACATTTCCTT
>Ga0247610_10003651_pt1 | contig 16768 bp, 15 predicted proteins | sample 174DNAGHGhighgp2_FD_193483 | JGI IMG/M metagenome (GOLD analysis project Ga0247610, IMG submission 193483) | Sheep rumen microbial communities from Palmerston North, Manawatu-Wanganui, New Zealand - 1742 DNA GHGhigh gp2 | ecosystem: Host-associated > Mammals > Digestive system > Stomach > Rumen... | reverse complement strand
TCAAGAATATCCACCTGCCGGAGGGCGTGACCGTCATAGGAGCTTCTGCTTTCCATGATAGCGGTTTGTCCACAATTGACTTGCCTTCTACGCTGACATTCATTGGTCCGCGTGCTTTCAATCGAATCCCCTTGATGACGATTGATATCCCGGAGGGCGTGACGAGTATAGAAGAAGTTACTTTCGCAGAATGTATGTTACAATCAATCCACCTGCCCGCATCCTTGACCAGCATAGGAGAATTTGCATTCTATAGTTGCGCCCATATGGAATCTATCGATATCCCTGCCGCTGTGACAAGTATCGACGAAAATGCATTCCAGAATTGTTATGGTCTGAAATCGGTAACATGCCGTGCCCCAGAACCGCCTACCTTGGGAGAAGATGTATTTTATCTGGTGGACTGCCCGAATCTACCGCTCTATGTGCCTCTGGCTGCACTCGACAAGTACAAAAACGCAGACCAGTGGAAAGAGTTCAATCCGATAGAGAGCTATGAGGTTGCCGTATCATTCCTAGACCATTCCGCTACTCTTATCGAGACAATCGTGATAGAGCGTGGTACTTCTGTCACACCTCCCGAAGCTCCCGAAGTGGAAGGCTATCACTTCACGGGCTGGGATCCGGCCGACTTAAGCGCTGTAACGGAGGACTTGATTGTTAAGGCTACCTATGCCATCAATACCTACACCGTCAAGTTCTATGACCACAGCGACAATGTCATCAGTACGCAGACTGTCAACTGGAACGAGGCGGCATTGGAACCCGAATTGGCTGACTGGGAAGGACACACCTTCACCAGCTGGAGCGTTGAGTTCGACCATGTGAAGTCCGACCTGGACATCAAACCGATATACGATGTCGAAACCTACAAAGTGACATTCGTCGGCTTCGATGGAGAGACATCGCTCAAAGTGGAGAATGTCCAATATGGTCAAGGAGCTACCGCTCCCGAAGCACCGGCAGTAGAAGGCTATACCTTCACCGGCTGGGACAAAGCCTTCGACAATATAACCGGATATCTGACCGTCAAAGCTGTCTATGAACGCAACTACTACAAGCTAACGCTTGTTGCCGAGCACGGCTCGATTGCCATTACCGACGAGAGCGCCGAGCACAGCCTCAATCCCGACAATATTGAGCACGGCACCAAAGTGCGCTTGGCGGCTACGCCTGACGAAGGATACCAATTCAAAGAATGGAGTACCGGTGAGAAGACAGATGTCATCTTCATCACTGTTACCGCCAACAAGACCGTTACCGCTACCTTCGAAGAAGAACCCGACCTCACGCCGCAGAACCTCAATGCCGAACTGACGGAGAAAGACGGTGATACGGAGATTACACTCAGTTGGGACAAAGTAGCCGGTGTACCGTCATACGAAGTGAAACTGACGGTGGGCGAGAAAGAAATCGGCGCGAAGAACACCTTCGGCAAGAACACCGTGACCGAACTCCTCTCTTCTATCGTTAAAGAGTACAGCATCAAGCCGGGTACTTATCTCGTCAGCTGGGCTGTTCGCTCTACCGACATCATGGGTACCGCTGTCAGCGACTGGGCAGAAGGCATCGCCTTCCAGATTACCGTCAAAGACACCGGAACAGGCGTGGACGATGTACAAAGTGACGATGTACCATGTACCAAGGTGCTCCGCAACGGTGTCCTCTATTTGATGTACAAAGGGACAATGTACGATGTACAAGGGAGGAAAGTCGAATAGATGGAGTGATGGAATGATGGAATGATGAATTGACATACCTGATCGGATGATTACGATTCTCTCGATCATAGTGCTAATTGCCGCTGTCCTTTGGTACCGCGAGGCGCAGAAAGAGAAGGCGCAGAACGAGAAGGCGCAGAAAGAGAAGGCGCAGAAAGAGAAGGCAAAGGAGCAGGCGAAGGAGAATTCTCAATTCTCAATTCTCCATACCTTCAGATCGTGCCGCAAGGCAAAGAATTCTCAATTCGAAAACTCCTCCAAGTCTTCCAATGTCATCTGGAAAGATAGCTCGCGGCTCTTGTCTTTCGAACCCGACGGACTGAGTCTGCGCTACAAGGGCGATATATACCGCTTTGGCTGTGACGGCCATGAACCGATGGCGATTATTCTGAAGCGCGGCGAGGCGGTCTCGTATATACACAATGCGTTTGATGTCGAGTATGAGTGTCAACAGTTCCGCCAGAATCCGGACTACCGCTGCAGCACAATTACCGGCATGGAGCATGGCGCCAAACATTTTTGCCTGTTGCTCACGACGGCTATAGACGACGGCTATGATTGGCAGATTGATGAGTTAGAAAGCAAGGTAGATGAGTTGACACGCTTTGAGACGCGAGAGGTATGGTATAAGGAAAACGGCATTGAGTTCGGCCGTTACGGCGAGGAGGACGGCGGACGGGAGGAATATCACTATGAGCACGAGATTCTCTATATGATTGTCGATGGCCATAAATACCACCTCTGCGATAATGTGGACGAAGCAGATGCTTTCTATTTCTTCATTCCCGGAGCGTTCTCCCGACGGAACGGGAGAAGCGGCCTCCGCCTAAGAGGGTATAAAAAAAGTGCCAAACTGCGGATTCACGGTACGAACGGCGCTGTACTGGCTGCTTATGCCGATGATTGGAAAGCAGGGCATACCTTCACGCCTTTCGGGCACCCATGCGACACGAAAACCTTCTCCGAGATGATGGCGTACGCTCTCCGCTCCGGCAAGAAAGACTTCAACCTCAGCGAACTGGAGAATGTCTTCGCCCCAATATAAATTTTTGGATCATTTTGGGCTGTTTTGGACTACTATAAACTTCTTTCGGCTTTCGATATGTCCTAATACCCTAATATCGAAATCCCGAAATACCGCTTTGCCAAAGGCAAAATAACAGTTTAACGGCTTAACAATTTAACGGTTTAACAAAAAAAATCCACATAAATTTGCACATGTGGATTTTTTTTTGTACCTTTGCTCCGTTTTTTGCGGAAACTATGCAATTGGACATTGCTGCATATAGAATCTGGACCTGGCTCCGGCATCTGTTTACCTCTTGGAACACCACGGGAGAAGGCATTCATTCGCCTTATCTGTTTGAAATAGTCCGTTTCGTCTTCCGTGATGAGAATTCATTTTACTGCTTTGCCGACATCGAGCGTCAGCGTGAACGGCTCTGCGCTTGTTCCGATGAACTGAATGTACTCGACTTCGGTTCGCAAGGCAGCCCGGAGGGTACACTCATCAGAAGACGTGTGGACGATATAGCCAAAACACATCTCGAAAGCCCCAAAATGGCGCAACTGCTCTTTCGGCTCGTCAATTTTATGACGCAAAAGGAGAAACGCCCCTTGCAGATAGTCGAATTAGGCACCTCATTGGGTATTACCACCGCTTATTTGGCTTTGCCGGACAGCCGCAACCGTGTGCTGACGCTCGAGGGTAGCGAACAGGTGCTCCGTGTTGCACAAGACGTCTGGCGTGCACTGCATATTGACAATATTGACTGCCGGCAGGGAAATATCGACCTGCTGCTGCAGGAAGACACCTTATTTACTCGCGCGCGCAAGGAAAACGGCTTCCTGCAACCCGATTTTGTCTTCATTGACGCCAATCATACCTTCGACGCCACCTTGCGCTATGCCCGCTTCTTCCTGCCGCAAATGACCGAAAAAGGGGTTATTGTTATGGACGATATCCATTATTCGCCCGAAATGGAGCGCGCATGGCACGAATTGCAGGCCGATCAACGCGTCACATCCTCCATGGACCTCTATCACGCAGGAATACTGTTCGTGGACAAACACTACCTGAAAAGGCACTATCGAATACGAATTTAATAATAACCAAATAAATACTTGGTACTTGGTACTTGGTACTTGGTACTTGGTAAATGACCAAATGGTAAATGTCTTAATGACCAAATGGTAAATGACAAAATGGTAAATGCAATGATATACACCAAAACAGGCGACAAAGGAACTACATCGCTCGCCAACGGCGAACGGGTACCCAAAACCGATGCCCGCATCGAGGCTTACGGAACAGTGGACGAACTAAACAGCTGGATAGGACTCCTGCGTGCACAATCCGTCCTGCCTTCATCGGACACGCAATCACTCCTGCCTCCGCCGGACACACAACTGGAGTGGATTCAGAACAAACTATTCAACTTGGGAGCCGAACTGAGCGACGCCCCCGGTGAATGGATTAAAACGGATGACGTATCGCAGCTCGAACAATGGATTGACGCCATGCAGGCCGTCGTTCCCAAACAGCGTGCATTCCTCCTGCCTGCCGGCAGCGAAACGGTCTGCAGATGCCATGTTTGCCGCACGATTTGCCGGCGTGCCGAACGACGGATGATTGAGATGAATGCCGCCGCTACCGACTTGCAATTTATCAACCGTTTGAGCGACTATTTGTTCGTCTTGGCACGATATGTTGCCTATTCTTGCCACAAGACTGAAATTGCGTGGAAACAAGACTGAGATGTAGAAAAATTGACGGAATGACTGCAAAAAGTGTAAAAATTGACGAAAATTGTAAAATAATGCCCTAATTATTTGCACGAATAAAATGTTTTTTGTAATTTTGCACGTTTTTTGAAAAACTATGTCCCCGGCGGGACAACAACCTATTGAAAATAGAGCGTTTAAAATTAAGCTGTAAAACTATGTATTGGACACTAGAATTGGCATCAAAATTGGAAGACGCGCCGTGGCCTGCTACCAAAGACGAATTGTTGGACTACGCTAATCGTATCGGCGCACCAGCTGAGGTAATTGAAAACTTGCAAGAGCTGGAGGACGAGGACGAAGAGCAGTACGAGAGTATTCTGGATATCTGGCCGGATTATCCGACACGCGATGAGGACTTCTTTTTTGACGAAGAAGAATATTGATAATCGAAATAAATTGAAAATTGAAACGTTATATTGTTCTTTTGTTGGGGCTTTTGGCCGTAGTGACTGCGAGTGCGCAGTTTGACCCTCAATTGGGACAATATATGTATTTGCCGACAGCGTTCAACCCTGCGGCTGCCGGTGAGGGCGATTTGATGAAAGTGGCGGGTGTGCACCGGATGCAGTATGTGGACATAACCAACGCACCGATGAGCACATGGTTCAGCTTCAGTTCACCTTTCCTCATCGGCAAAACAAGCCACGGAGCGGGAGTACGGTTCCTCAACGATCGGTACGGGTTGTTCACTACCCAGTCGTTCTACGGACAATACGCCTATCGGCATAAAATAGGAAAAGGCTATCTGAGCGCCGGAGTCGATTTGGGATTCGTCAATGTGGGATTCAAAGGCGACTCGGTCAACCTCAAAGAGATGGGGGACGAGTATCACCAGACTACCGACCCGGCTGTGCCTACCGGAAGTAAGTCCGGAATGAAATTTGACATGGGAATAGGTTTGTACTATGCTACGCCGGTATGGTGGGCGGGAGTCAGTTTCAGTCACCTGACCCGGCCCGCAATCGACTGGAGCGACGGTACTACCGGGGCTGAGCAAGTGGTCACTCTGTTCGGAACATTGTATGCTACCGGCGGATATCACTTCCGGCTCAAGAACTACAAAGAGTGGGTCCTGACACCCTGTGCAATGGTCATGACCGACTTTTCCGGATGGGACGTCAACCTGACACTCATGTGCGACTACAAAGACCGCTACAGATGGGGATTGGGATACCGCATCGCTGGAAGTGTCAATGTGTTATTGGGAATAGATATCATTTCCGGCCTGCAATTGGGATACAGCTGCGAACTGCCGACCAACAAACTGTTGCTTGAATCCTACGGTAGCCACGAGATCTATCTTGCATATGCGTTCGATATATTGAAACCCAAACGAACCAACAAATACAAGAGCGTTAGATACTTGTAATGGAGAATTGAAAGTGAAAATTAATCGATTAATAAAAAATATGAAAGTAACAAAGATTTTGCCGATTATCGCATTAGCGATGGTTATGGCGGGTTGCAATAAACCCGCGGGCGAGCTTGTCGGAGCTAACCGTTCCGGAACGTTTAAGGAGGCTAATCCTTATGGTATGTTGTTTATCAAGAAAGGTTCCTTTATGATGGGTGCCAACACGCAATCCGCTGTTTTTGAGCAGCCGGACAATGTGGTGATGGTGACTGTGGATGCCTTCTGGATGGACGAGACGGAAATTACCAACAACGAGTATCACCAGTTCGTGGACTGGGTGCGCGACTCTATCGCACTGACCAACCTCATCGCTTCGGGTATGTCCGATTATGCCATCCAACCCAAAGACGAGGACTTTGACGAGGAGGACTACCGTATCGACTGGAAGAAGAAAGTGCCTTGGAACAGCAAGGAGGAGGACGTGATTGACGCTCTCTCGTCCATGTACTATTCCGACGGCAAACTCAATACGAACAACCTCCATTACCGCTACAACTGGGTGAATATGGACGAGGCACTGCCGCAACGCAACAAATTCGACGTGGCTACCAGTACCTATCCTCCCGGAGCTACCGCACGTGTGGATACATTCTGGGTGAACGAGTTGGGCGAAATCAAGGACTCGACCATCATTCGTAATTTGCGTGAACCGAAAGACCTCCTTACCGAGAAAATCATCTGTATCTATCCCGATACACTCGTTTGGGCGCGTGACTTCCAGTTCTCGTACAACGACCCGCTGCTGCATATGTACTTTAAACACCCCGGCTATTCCGAGTATCCGGTGGTCGGCGTGACATGGGAGCAGGCACATGCTTTCTGCAACTGGCGTACCAAATACTTCAATATGTATTCCTCGACCGAGGTGAACGAATATCGTCTGCCGACCGAGGCACAATGGGAGTATGCCGCTCGTGGCGGACGTAAACTGGCTATGTATCCCTGGGGTAGCAATTATGCTCGCGATGCAAAAGGTTGCTTCTTTGCGAACTTCAAACCCTACCGCGGTGCTTACAACGATGATACCGGTACCACAACCATGAAAGTGGCTCAGTTCCGTCCGAACGACTTCGGTCTGTACGATATGGGCGGTAACGTGTCTGAATGGACCAATTCGGCATTCCAGACCGCTGCCAACACGCATATTCATGACCTCAACCCGGACTTCAGCTACATGGCTCGTAAAGCTGACCCTGACATCCTCAAACGCAAAGTGGTGAAGGGCGGCAGCTGGAAAGACATTAGTTATTTTATGCAATGCGGCGTGCGCACGTACGAATATCAATATGAGAGCCGTCCGTATATCGGCTTCCGCTGTGTAAGAGCTTACATCGGCGATTAATATATTTAACTTTAGAAAATTAATACTAAATTAAGCAATAGAAATTATGGCTACAGAAAAACAAGGTTTTGGTGCAAAGTTCATGCATTGGTATGAGTCTTACCAAGGAAAGAACATTGTAAACATCGTTTATTCGGCAGGTGCATCTGTCGTTATTATCGGTGCGTTGTTTAAAATTCTTCACTGGCCGGGTGCCAGCCAGGTGCTGATGATCGGTATGTTCACGGAGGCATTCCTGTTCCTTATCGGAACATTGGAGCACCCGCATCCGGAGTTCCACTGGGAGAACGTGTTCCCGCAGTTGTTGGAGTTTGGTACTAAACCTGAATTATTGGAAGAGAAATCGAAACAGGCACGTCCTACATTGTTGGGTGCCGGTGTTGCTGGCGGTGCTGTTGTGGCAGGTATCGCTACGCCGGGTGTGGCACAACAACCTGCCGCTCCGGGTGTACAGGGCGGACCCAGCGCTAAAGTGCCCCAACTGAAAGAAGAAGACCTCAAGGCTCTCAAAGACGGTATTGCTGACTTGGCAAAGACCGCTACTCAGTTTAGCGAACTGGGCAAGGTGGCTCAATCCGGAGTCAAACTGAATGAAAAACTGCTGGCTGCTGAAGCTGCTACTACCGACTATGCTTCCAAACTGGCTGCGGTGGGCTTCGCTTCGGATTCACTGACACAAGCCGCTAACGGACTGACCGGCGCCTACGCACAAATCGGCAATGATTTGAAGGCTGTTGCTGAGGAAACAAGGGCTTATAAAGCAGGAGTTGAACAGGTGGGCAAGAATATTGCTTCTCTGAATACCGTTTACGAATTGCAATTACAGGCTGTTAATGTGCAGACCGAGGCGCAAAAAGCATCTGCTGCTGCCGCTAAAGAGGCGGCTGAGGCACAGGCTGCTTTCGCTAACGGAGCTAAACAGTTACAGAAACAAGTGGCTGACCTCAACGGCATTTATGGCAATATGCTTAACGCACTTGCATAAGTACACAAGGCAATCTAAGTCAAACAACTAAAACACTTCAGTAATGGGTGGAGCAAAAAACTGTCCGGAAACCCCGAGACAAAAAATGATTGGTATGATGTATCTGGTGCTCACCGCCATGTTGGCGTTGAACGTCAGTACGGATATCCTCAATGGTTTTACATTGGTGGACAATAGTCTGCACTCCTCTATCGCTGCTTCCGATACTCGTAATACCAAACTCTATAATGACTTCACGGCTGCGTACAACGACAACCCCGAAAAGACACAAGAGTGGTACGAGAAAGCGAGTGAGGTGCAACGGCGCGCAGACTCCTTGTTCAATTATATACAGGATTTCAAGGAGCATATAGCCATTCTGGCCGATAGCAAGAAGAAAGTGGACGAACTGAAAGCACAGGGTATTGACCCGACAATGCATATCGAGGGAAACTCGAATTTGGATGTGACCGCGCAATATGCTATCGTGCAAGGCAATGGTATTATCCTCAAGCAGATGGTTGCTTACTATCGCGACTACGCGGCTGAACTGGCGGATACAGACCCCGAATTGAGAGACGCTATTCTCCAGAATCTGGCAACCGAGCGTGGATGGAATGCACATGAGAAAGATTCATGCGACTGGGAAGTGGCTGTGTTCGAAGGTATGCCTGTCGGCGCTTCCGTCACGATTCTCACCAAAATGCAGAACGATGTGCGTACAACCGAAGGACAAGTGATTCAATACTTGATGGATCGCACGGACGCGGGTGACCTGCGCGTGAATAAATTGAACGCGTACGTGATTCCGAACTCGAATTACGTCATCCGTGGCGGTAAGTACTCCGCACAAATCATCCTCGCTGCAATCGACTCGACACAGCGTCCGGAGTATTATATAGAAGGTCAGCGTATTAACGACCATGGTATCTACGAAGTAGCTGCTACCGGCGTGGGACTTAAGAAATACTCTGGTTGGATTGCATACCAGAACCCCTCTACGGGCGAAATGGAGAATCTTCCGTTCCATAGCGAGTACAGTGTCGGTGAACCGGCTGTGACGATTTCCAATAACGACCTCAACATTATGTACCGCGGATATGAGAACAAGTTCTCTATCTCCGTACCGGGTGTGGCGAACGACAAGGTCAAAGTGAATGTGTCCGGCGCTTCTGTGCATCAGAGCAGCGGTGTATGGGTTATCAAACCCGGTGACGGTTCTAAGGTAGTGACCATCTCTGTAATGGCAGAGCTGGACGGCAAGATGCAACCGATGGGAAGCAAAGAGTATCGTGTAAAGGCATTACCGGATCCGCAGGCATACTTCAGCGCACGTGACAAAGAGTACTCGTCCGGCAATATAGCTCCGAGTACGCTCACGCACTCGTCAGGTATAGTAACCGCTTCGTATGGTCCGGACGGTCTGTTGGACTTGCCGTTCAAAGTAACCAGCTTCCGTGCTATTATCAACGGTATGACTACCCAGTCCAGCGGAAATAAGTTCACTAAAGACCAGATTAACCAAATCGGCAAACTGAAGAAAGGCGGTATGGTCGTTCTCCAGGATATCCGTGCCGTTGGTCCTGGCGGACAGGAGAAACGTCTGGCTCCGCTTGTATTAACTCTGAATTAATACCCTACAATTATGATAAAGAAACTTAGTATTATTGCTTGCCTGATGCTCGGAATTGTAAGTGCGCAGGCGCAACACCAGGTAATCTCTTTCTTCGATGAAATGGGAACCGCGCGTATTCAGACAGAGGAATTTTCAGCGGCGCATGATACAATAGTGCAAGTCGATCACCGTATTGATGATGTCATTTGGTCACGTTATGTGTACCGCATCATCGATATGCGTTACAAGCAGAACTATCAGTTGTATTTCCCGACGAAAGTGGACGACCCCGACTATCGGAATCTGTTCAAGGTGATTGTGGATGCCGTAGTGGACGGACTGGAGATTTATCCGCGCAATCCGGAAACAATCAAGCCGGATTTCAAAACGACTCCTGCTTTCACTAAAGCGCAGATTCCTACCGATGCGTTCATGGTAGTGGACAAAACTGAGGACCACTCGGACGATGAAGACTTCTGGAATATCTCCCGTTCAACGGCTATGCTCGTTAACTACGACAGTATTGCCGATGAATTGCGTTCGCAGCCGTATTCATTTGAGAACGTGGTGCGCAACCAGCTCAAATACATGATTCAGGAGGTTGTCTTCTTCGACAAGCACACCTCGCGTCTGCACAGCAAGATCATGGCTATCGCTCCGTTGCATCCGGTACTCATCAGTACGCAGGACAGCACCAAAGTGATGGCATCACTCCGTGAGTCTATCATGTTCTGGATCCCGTTTGACAAACTGCGTCCTTATATGGCCATGCAGTACGCTATCCCCAATCGCAATGAGGTAAAGCGTGTTACGTTTGACGAGTTCTTCCAAAAACGTTTGTTCACATCTTACATCGTGGGTGAGGGCAATATGTACAACCGCTGGATTCCGGACTACGCTATCGAAGATGCGGATATCAAAAAAGAGCAGGAACGTATAGCGACCGAGTTGCTTAATTTTGAACAAGATCTCTGGGAATATTGATGCGTAAACACCGTTTTCGTAATTCCTATTTGACTTCCACTGTCAGCGTCGCGCTGGTGTTATGCCTGATAGGCTTGGAATGTGTGCTCCTGTTATCAGCAGGGGCACTTGTTACTCGTATGCGCGAGAACATGACAGTGACTGCTGTATTGGCGCAAGACGCTGATAGTGTGCAATGTGCTCGATTGGAAACAATTCTCAAAGGGGGCGGGCATTGCAGTAGTTTTACGTATGTGTCCAAAGAGCAGGCGTTGGAGGAACATATCCGTTCGTTGGGCGAGGATCCAAGTGCTTTTCTCGGATATAACCCTTTGTCCGCCAGTTATGACATTCATCCGACCGATGCGTATAGCGCGCCGGATAGTCTGGCGGAAATGGCTTCTGCACTCGAAGCATTGCCTTATGTGACGGAGGTGATTTATCCGAGAGATTTGGCGGATATTATGAGCAGCAATGTGCATGAGTTTTCGCTGATTCTGCTGGTGGTGGCGTTGGCTTTGTTGTTGGTGTCAATGGTATTGATTGTCAACACGATTCGTTTGCAGATTTATTCGCAACGGTTTATCATCAATACAATGACGCTGGTAGGTGCAACCTCTTGGGTCATACGCCGTCCTTTCGTCAGACGCAATATGGGAACGGGCTTTGTGGCAGGACTGCTTGCTTTGGCTGTCCTCAGTGCTGTAGTCTATTATGTGGATATAAGAATGGGTATCATGCTATTCCCGTTGACATGGCAGAATATAGCCTTTGTTTCGGTTGTAGTGCTTGTCTCTGGATTGCTGATAACGCTGTTTGCATCGCTCATTGCTACCGGCCGGTACATACGTATGGATAATAATTCGCTTTACGAAATCTAAATGAAGTTCAACCCTGAAAACAGTCAGTTCAATACAATTATGAAACATACTCTTCCCAAACTGAACTTGATACTTATTGCGGTGTCATTTGCCATTATTGTAATTGGCTTTGCCTTGATGGTAGGTGCTCCTTCCGGTGATGTGTATAATCCGGATATATTTTCTTTCCGCCGCATTACGGTCGGACCGATGATTTCCCTGTTCGGCTTTGTGTGCATGATTTTTGCCATTCTTTTCCATACGAAGAACAAATGAGCTGGTTGGATGCGTTGATATTGGGTATTGTGCAGGGATTGACGGAATTCCTGCCGGTATCGTCTTCCGGACATCTGGAAATAGGGCAAACCTTGTTGGGGACTGCGGGCGATGATAATCTGACGTTTGCGGTTATCGTGCATGCGGCAACCGTATTATCGACTTTGGTTGTTCTTTGGAATGAAGTGGCTAAGCTCTTCAAGGGCACTTTCACAACACTCAAATGGAATGAAGAAAAAGACTATGTGGCTAAGATTCTGGTATCGATGATTCCGGTTTTTATCGTAGGAATGTTCTTTAAGGACCAAGTTGAGTCATTCTTTGGGAACGGATTGCTTTTAGTCGGAATATGCCTGTTAATTACGGCTTTACTGCTTGCTTTGAGCGAGTGGCTGCAGAAGAAACGTCAGGATAAAGGGCACGAAGTGGGGTATAAAGATGCCATCATTATCGGAATAGCACAGGCTTGTGCCGTGCTACCGGGTTTGAGTCGTTCCGGTACCACGATTGCTACCGGACTGCTGTGCGGCGTGAAGAAAGAGAGTGTAGCGCAGTTCTCATTCCTGATGGTATTGATACCTATTTTAGGAGAAGCGTTCCTCGACCTGTTGAAACTGTTGCAAGGCGAGATTTCAAGTAACTTGACGGTCGCTCCCGCGGTGGTCGGTTTCCTGGCAGCCTTTGTTACCGGTTGTCTCGCGTGCCGCTTTATGTTGGAAGTAGTGCGCCGTCAGAGACTTGTTTGGTTCGCTGTTTACTGCGCAATTGTAGGTTCGATAGCGATTATCGCAACGGTTTGCTGACATGTGGGATTTTGAAGAAGGTGAAGTGCTCGCGTTCGACAAACCGCTCCATTGGACGTCGTTCGACTTGGTCGCTAAAGTGCGGTATAACCTCTGCCGTAAATTAGGGAAAAAGAAACTGAAAGTCGGTCATTCGGGTACTTTGGACCCATTGGCGACAGGAGTGGTAATTATTTGTACGGGCAAGAAAACAAAACTCATCGACCGTCTTCAATACGACGTGAAGGAGTATGTGGCAACCTTGCAATTAGGTGCAACGACGCCTTCATTTGATTTGGAAAAACCGATTGATGCAACCTATCCGACTGCGCATATAACGCGAGAGTTGATAGACAGTACGATTCCGCTTTTTGTAGGCGAACAGTGGCAAGTGCCGCCGGTGTTCTCTGCTGTACAGATTAACGGAAAACGTGCTTATGAGTTCGCCCGCAAAGGGGAAACAGTTGAACTGAAGCCCAAACTGTTGAAGATAGATGAGATAGAAGTATTGGAATTTGATGCAGATACAATGCAGTTAACCATCCGTGTCGTGTGCTCTAAAGGCACGTATATCCGAGCCTTGGCACGGGACATTGGAGAGAAACTCAACTCCGGCGCACATCTTGTCGCCCTCCGCAGAACACGAGTAGGTGACACCCGCGTGGAGGATTGCCTGACGATAGAACATTTTTTAGAAACACTGAATGCTGAAAGCTGATGGCTGAAAGCCCAAAAGACTATGTACAAATCAAACGATATGAGACTCTGTCAGTTTAAGTTTAAACTGCCGGAGGAGTTAATTGCCCAGTTCCCCGCGTCTTATCGCGATGAAGCCCGAATGCTGGTATTGCACCGCAAATCGGGAGAGATTGAGCATAAACTATTGCCTGAACTGGTACAGTATTTTGATGAGGGTGACCTGTTCGTCTTTAATGACACCAAGGTGTTTCCTGCGCGTTTATGGGGACATAAAGAGAAAACACATGCGCTGATTGAAGTGTTCCTCTTGCGCGAATTGAACCATAAAACCCGTTATTGGGATGTCTTGGTGGATCCCGCACGCAAGATACGTATTGGTAATAAGATTACCTTTGACGACGATCCGGCTATCGTGGCGGAAGTGATTGACAATACAACCAGCCGTGGGCGTACGTTCCGTTTCCTGACGGACTACGACAATGAGGAGTTCGTGCCGCGTTTATATGCGCTGGGCAGTGCTCCGCTCCCGAAGTATATCCGCCGTCCGATGGATGAGGAAACTCAGGCCAAGTACGAGGAGGTATTCCGTGACCAACCTGTGAAGGAGATGGATACCGAGCGCTATCAGACTATCTTTGCCGATAAAATCGGAGCGGTAGCAGCTCCGGCTGCTGGATTGCATTTCTCCAAACAACTACTCAAACGGATGGAGATTCAAGGCATTGAGACAACCTTCCTTACCAGCCATATGTCCCTGGGTATTTTCAAGGAGATTGATGTAGAGGATCTCACGAAAAACAAAATGGAATCCGAACAAATCATCCTGTCCGAACAAATGGCGGATGCGGTCAACAAGGCGCATGAGAACCAGCGTAGGATTTGTGCTGTGGGTACGGAAGTTATGCGTGCAATGGAGCATGTGGCGGGTACAAACGGCTTGCTGAAACCTTATGATGGTTGGACAAACAAGTTCATTTTCCCGCCGTACAACTTCTCTGTAGCCAACTCGTTTTTTGTCAATTTCTATATGCCGCAATCTAGTCAGTTACTGATGGTGGCTGCTTTTGCCGGATATGAAGAGACAATGCACGCCTACGAAGTAGCGGTTAACGAGGGGTATCGTTTTGGCGATTACGGAGATTCTATGCTGATTGTGGATTAATGAATGTACGAATAGACCCATCTTGGCAACGCGTATTGCAGACGGAGTTTGACAAGCCCTATTTCGAACTCCTGACTCAATATGTGCGCCAGCAATATCAGACCCGTCGGTGTTTTCCTCCGGCAGGTCTGATTTTTAATGCGTTTGACTCTTGTCCTTTTGACCGCGTGCGTGTAGTGATTATCGGTCAGGACCCCTATCACGAGCCGGGGCAAGCTATGGGACTGAGTTTCTCAGTACCGGATGGAGTGCCCGTACCTCCCTCTTTGATGAATATATACAAGGAAATCCATCGTGACTTGGGTGTCCCTATTCCTCAGAGCGGAGACTTGCGCCGTTGGACGGAACAGGGGGTGTTGTTGCTTAACGCCACGCTGACGGTTGAAGCGCACAAGGCAGGTAGTCATCAGGGCAAGGGATGGGAAGAATTGACGGATGCGGCTATCATGGCATTGAATAACGAACGCGAGCATCTGGTCTTTATGCTCTGGGGCTCTTATGCCCAGCGGAAAGGTCTGTTCATCGACCGGCGCAAACACCTCGTCCTCCAGACTTCGCACCCCTCACCATTGTCTGTCTATCGCGGCTTTGACGGATGCGGACATTTCAGTGCAGCCAATAATTATCTGACCAAACACGGTCTTGAACCCATTCAATGGTAAAAATGGCTCAATAAATGACTAAATGGTTAATGACCAAATGAAAAAATTACTGTTAGTTGATGCATACGCGATGATTTTTCGCGCATACTATGCCTTTATCCGTGCGCCGAGAATGAACAGCAAGGGCGAAAACACATCTGCTGTCTTCGGCTTTGCCGTTACGTTGGAAGACCTGATTAAGAAAATCAATCCGACGCATATCGGGGTGGCTTTTGACCCCGCAGGAGGAACATTCCGCCATGAGGCATTTGAGCAATACAAGGCGCAACGACCGGAAACACCGGAAGATATCCGCAAAGCGGTACCGGTTATAAAGCAGTTGCTGGAAGCAATGAATATTCCCGTTTTGGAAGTGCCCGGTTTTGAGGCGGATGATGTTATCGGAACGCTTTCTGTGAAAGGCGAAAAAGCCGGTTATGAGGTGTATATGGCTACTCCTGACAAGGACTACGGACAATTGGTTTCTGACCATGTGTTTATGTATCGCCCTCGTCATTCAGGCGGATTTGAATTGATGGGTCCCAAAGAAGTGTGCGATAAATATGGCCTCCAAAGTAAAGAGCAAGTCATTGACCTGTTAGGATTGATGGGTGATACGAGCGATAATATACCCGGATGCAAAGGAGTGGGGGAGAAGACCGCAGTGGCGCTCCTGCAGCAATTCGGCTCGATTGACAACATGCTGGCTCATACAGACCAGATAAAAGGTGCGTTGCGGCAGAAAGTGGAAACGCAGGTGGAACAAATCCGTTTCTCCCGTTTTCTGGCTACAATTCGCATCGATGTGCCGATTGACTTGGACGAAGCACTTCTGGTAAAGAAAGAGCCGAATCTCGAAAAGCTTTCGGGGTTGTATCGCGAATTGGAGTTCAATTCGTTGCTCCGAAAGTTACCTCAGATTCCGTCTGTTCATTCGGATTCGCCGGCTAATGAGGGCAATCAGACGAATCCGGGTGCTCCTGCTTCGTCGAATACTTCGCGTACGAAGAAGAACAAGCCGGATACCTCAGGAGTTCTTGACCTCTTTGCAGGCATGGAGGAATCGTCCGCAGTCAACAATCAGCAATCAACAATCAGCAATCCTTCGTTCGATACCATCGAGAATCGTTTGTGCCAGTACCTGCTCAATCCGGAAGTGGCTTTCAATCCCGATAAAGAGCCGGACTGGAATGCACTCAAGGCCGATGCGGATTTATGGAATCTGTACAACGACGTAGAACTGCCTCTGGTGCCTGTTCTGCGCGAAATGGAAGCTGCCGGAGTGCGGATTGATGTGGACAAATTGAAACAGGCACAAACTGTTTTGACCGAGGAACTGAATGCGCTCGAACAGAGGATTTATGAACTCGCCGGCGAACCATTCAATATAAACAGTCCGCGGCAAGTGGGTGAACTGCTGTTCGACAAACTCAAACTGGACAGCAAGGCAAAGAAATCGAAAACAGGGCAATATTCGACCTCCGAGGAAGTGTTGGTCGCCTTAAAAGACCGTCATGAAGTGGTGGGGGCTATTCTTGATTA
>Ga0247610_10003649_pt1 | contig 16768 bp, 5 predicted proteins | sample 174DNAGHGhighgp2_FD_193483 | JGI IMG/M metagenome (GOLD analysis project Ga0247610, IMG submission 193483) | Sheep rumen microbial communities from Palmerston North, Manawatu-Wanganui, New Zealand - 1742 DNA GHGhigh gp2 | ecosystem: Host-associated > Mammals > Digestive system > Stomach > Rumen ... | reverse complement strand
GCCGCATCAGAAGATGTCAGGACAGTGCATCTGCTCTATTTCATACTGTAAATGTTCGCTTACCCAAATCTCTTCAGCAAAAGAAAATCTTGGCTTTACACCAGAGAATGTTACGACCTGAGGTAGAAATGACGCTGAAAGCGTCTCCTCTCAGCGGTGACCGTGCTGCGGTCATGCTACCGTTCAATCTCATAGCACGATAATTATTTTTAGAAGTGGGATTGATTGCCAACAGGTATATCATCCCCCCTTTTTTCTGTTGGATTCTTGTGGTAGTGACAGAAATATTCTAATGTTCTGTCGTTTCTCCTATTTATCATCTAAGGTATCATCACTTCCAACCTTTGCAGCTGACTATCATCACTGCTGGCACCAACCAGCAGTTCATAGCGACCGGGAATGACACGCATGGTTTGAGTATCATTGTCCCAGCACTCGAAGCGTTCGCGGGGGAAGTCTATTTTCACGGTTTTCTGCTCACCGGCTTTTAGGTGTACGCGACTATAGCCTCGAAGCGTCTTTGTGGGACCCTCTAAGTCTGTTGGACGGCGTAGATAGACCTGTACAGTCTCTGTTCCATCCACGCTGCCCGTATTGGCAACGTTCACTGTCACCTCATGGTTTCCAAAGGAAGCCGCTCCATAACTGAAAGTGGTATAACTCAGTCCGTAGCCGAATGGGAAGAGCGGTTTGCCGCGAAAATAGCGGTAGGTACGTCCTTTCATCGAATAGTCCTCGAAGGGCGGCAGTTGTGCATCGTTGCGATAAAAGGTGACGGCCAGGCGCCCTGATGGGTTGTAGTCACCGAACAGAACGTCAGCCAAGGCGTGTCCACCCTGTTCGCCGGCATACCAAGCCTGGATAATGGCGTTGCACGACTCCAGTTCTGGCTCCAGCGCCACAGCAGACCCGCTGCAGTTGACCAGTATCAGTTGTTTGCCAGCCTCGTGGAGTAACCTGAGAATGTCGCGCTGCACCTGAGGCAGTTCAATGGTTGTGCGGTCGCCGCCATCGAAGCCAATATCTTTGGCACTTGTCTGTTCACGCTCCAAGTTGGGCGTGATACCACCTACGAAGATGATGGTCTTAGCCTTACTGGCAGCCTCAAGTATCTCTGCCGCAGTGTAGGTTTTCTCACCTTTCTCTATCATTTGTAATGTCGTGCTGCCGTCAGCAGCTTCTGTGGCTTTACCCACAGCTCTCTCCTTGACCGTCATTTTTGTGATACCGCAGGCTGTCAGGTAAGGCACATCTCCTACTTTGGTTCTGATGCCCTCAAGGGGAGTTACCGTGTGGGATGCCTTCCCGAAATAGATGCCCCACAGCATGGTTGAGTCAGCAGCATTGGGCCCCATTACCATGAGTCCGTCTGCTGAAGGCTTCAACGGTAGAATGCCGTCATTCTTCAGCAACACCATCTGTTCACGTGCCATTTGCCGGGCCAGCTGAATGTGTTCTTTGCAGGCAATGACCGATGGGGAAATCTGTGCCCAGGGAACGATGGAGTCAGGGTCGAAGTTGCCTAGTTCGAAACGGCCTTTCAGCAATCTGCGGACGCTAACATCGATTTGCTCCTCACTGATATCGCCCCGTTCCACAGCCTTCGTCAGGCTTCCGTAGTGGGCGCCGCACTCTACGTCAGTACCACTCGCTACAGCTTTGGCTGCCGCTGCCGGCTGGTCTGCCGATACCTCGTGGCGACCTGGTTGCCAGAAGTCTCCGATGGCTCCGCAGTCACTGACCACCAGTCCTTGGAAGCCCCACTCATCGCGTAGGATCTGCTGTAGCAGACGGTTTGAACCGCAGCAAGGGTCGCCGTCGAAGCGTTGATAGGCACACATCACCTCTTTTACGTCTCCTTGCTGAACCAGTGTCTTGAATGCGGGTAGGTATGTCTCCCAGAGGTCACGTGGCGAGAGGTCCTCAATGTTCATGGAATGGCGGCTCTTCTCAGGTCCGCTGTGTACGGCGAAGTGCTTGGCGCAGGCATAGAGTTTATAGTACTGACTCCCCATACTGTTAGGAATGGTGTATGGGCTTCCCTGTAGTCCGCGAACCACACGAAGCCCCATTTGTGCGTTCATGAAAGGGTCTTCGCCATAGCTTTCCTGCCCGCGTCCCCAGCGTGGGTCGCGGAAGATGTTGATGGTTGGTGTCCAGAACGAGAGACAGCTGTATTTCCCCACTTTTCCCTCACGGCGGGCTATTGTGTTTTTGGCACGTGCTTCGTCGCTGACAGCAGAGAAGATGCGCTCAATAAGATCATTGTCAAATGAGCAGGCCATACCGATACATGAGGGGAAAATGGTGCTGATGCCGTTGCGTCCCACACCGTGAAGGGCTTCACTCCACCAGTCGAAGGGGGGTACACCTAGCCTGGGGATGCCTGGTGAGCCGTTGCGCATCAGTCGGGTTTTCTCTTCAAGGGTAAGTCTGCCCAGCAGGTCATCTGCACGTTCAGCGGCGGTGAGTTTTGGGTTCTGATAAGGTAGCTGCTGTGCTGCCAGGTTAGTAGAGAGCAACAGGGCAGCAATGACAATAAGGGTTCTTCTTTTCATAGGTTTATCTGATGACGATTTTCTTTCCGTTTCTAATATAAATACCTTTTTTGTTCAGTGTGGGGACTGTATGTCCTTTGAGGTCGTAGATGATGGACGATGAAGGGGAAAGGGTTGTGGGTACTGATTGGATACCGTCAGCATCGGAAAGGAGCAGAGAAATATTCTTTACATTACCAGTATACTGCCCCTTGGTGCTAAGCCAGGTCATAGTAAGCCTCTTTGTGCCTTCTGTCATTCCGCCAGTCTCGAAAGTGTAGGTCTTGTATTTCTGCCAGTCGCCCGTGTTGATGACGGCAATGGTCTTGTCGACCTCTGTGATGCCACTGGCGACATCGGTGATTTCAATGACCAGTTTGAAGTCGCTGCGGGTTGTGGCGGCATCAAGACTGATGGTATAGATGCCAGACTGCTTGCAATTCAACAAGAACGTGGCCTGATCGCCGTTTGAGAAGCTGTCAAAGCTTCTGTTGAGAACCTTTGCAGCCTGTTTGCCACTTTTGTCGATGCTGATTTCCGCCTTGTCGGGGTTCAACTCGTTGGTGGGAATATTGATGGCTCCTGTCAGATCCTCCTCTGTAGCATACTCAATGGAACCTTCAGGGGTTCCGCCCTCGTTCTGAGCTTGGGTGATGTGGTCCACAATGGCGTTCATATATAGTTCCAGGTTGGTGTAGCCCTCGTCATTGCGAAACGTGCCGTCGGCCTTGTTGTTGGGGTTCAATCCGTTTGCCGTTTCCCAATCGTCGGGCATTCCGTCGCCGTCAGTGTCCAGCGGCGCGTTGGTAGTGGAAAGCTCAGGCCAGGGTGTCCACTCTGCGGCTGCTCCATTGGGCTTCAGGTCGAACGGAGAGTCGATGATGCCAGGCCAGTCGCCCTTGCTGGTGTCGCCGGTATAGGTTGCTTTGCGCTGCCGTGTGTCACTGATGATGACTTCATCGAGCGCATCGCGGTGAAGCGAAGCCCCTGCGTATTTCAGCACTTGTTCATAGGCTTGCTGTGGGGTATGGGTAGTGACATAGATGAATGGCAATGGCTCGTTCAGCCGCATGGTATCTTTAGTCGTTGCGGTGTATCCCCAGTTGTCTGTGGAAATCTGAGGGTAGATGCCCATCTCCCAGTTTTTTGTTTTCAAAGAGGGGTGGTCAGGGTTCTCATTGCCGTCGACATAATATTTGCCCCAGATGTGGTAGCTGCCGTCACCCTCTTTGGAGGTTACACCCAGACCGCAGATGCGGTAGGCTAGGGGAGACCGGCTTCCTGTAGCCCTCCCGTCGGTGGCTGGTCCGGGCTTGTAGTAATTGTTCACCATGTTTATCTTCATTCCTTCACCTCCATAACAGCCGTTACCCGCCCAATTGTAGATGACGTTGCAACGGTAGTCGGTGGTGTCCTGCTGTACAAAAGTGGGACGGTTGCCGAATCGCGGCGTACGCGAGTCATGATGAGCCACGAGGTTGTGATGGTAGGTGGCACCCTTTCCTCCCCAGTTGCCGCCGTATCCGTGGGCGCTCTTTGCGTGGGTTGAGTTACGCAGGCTTTGGCTGACGATACACCATTGTACGGTCATGTGTTCATTGCCATAGACGGATAGGCACTCGTCGACTGACCAGCTCACAGAGCAGTGGTCTACGATGATGTCGCGTCCATCGAAGCCGCCCAGACCGTCAGGTTCGCCCTGCGAGGTCTCACCTGGACGGAACCGCATGTAGCGGATGATGACGTTCGGGGCCGCAATCGTAAAATCCCAGTCTGCCACGCAGATTCCGTCTCCGGGTGCTGTCTGTCCGGCTATGGTGACATTGCCGTTACGCAGTTTCAGTTGAGATTTCAAGTGTATGGTGCCGCTGACATCGAACACAATGGTTCGTGTGCCACTCTGTTCGCATGCCCACCGCAGCGAACCGGTGCCTGAGTCTTTCAAGTTGGTGACATGATATACCTGCCCGCCACGACCTCCGGTAACATAACGTCCATATCCCTCAGCACCTGGAAAAGCAGGCGTCTTCTCCTTGAGAGCAGACGGGGCGGTGCCTTCACATTGTGAGCTATCACCAAGACCACCCATCAGGTTGGCACACTGTACGGTGTATATAGCACCTTCTTCTACTGTTCCCAATGCGAGTGATGTGCTTGTGGTACAGGCTAGATAGTCACCATTCTTGCAGACCAAATAGCATCGTGCTTCCTCCACAGCATCCCATTTCAGTTCTGTACCTACTATACGCAGACCCTGAGGGGCAGGTAGCTGCCGTGTAAGAACAGCTGCATCCCATGCGTCGTTTCCTCCTAATACGTTTCTGGCAGTATAGAGTGTAGCCTCTTCATCGGTGAGTACGGGTTTGTAACTGTTTGTGCTCGATGGGGAGTTGCCCCTTCGACTCAGATCGATGGGCTTTCCGTTCTTATCCATAGAGTTATATTCATAGAAGTGGGTGGGAACTGTACTCATTCCTGCCCATCCGGTGTCGCTGGGCTTTACCTCCATCGTTGTATTCAGGTAGTAGGTGCGTGGCTCGTTGTGCCAGGGACGTCCCAGGCTGAAACTGCCGTTGGTGACTAACGGGGCATTGGGAGCGGCCTTGATGGTACATTCGTTGAAAACCATTCCCCAACGCTGGGCTTGGCTTGTTGATGGTGCTGTGATGACGTTGCCTTTACGGTTTTCAATGACGATGTCACAGTGTTGGAAGAAATTGTCACCACCGGCATAGATAAAGTCTACAGTTCCGTAAACACCGCAGTCCTCATGATAGGCGCGATGACCGCAGAGGTAAGTGTCCTGCTGTCCTTCCAGGTCAACACGTTTCATCACCATCTTCTCGTTGGTAGCATTGAGGGCTAACACACGGCCATAGAACTCGCCGGTGCGCCAGTGGGAAGTGCGAAGGGTGAGGTCTTGCAGGTAGAGTCCGTTGCCCTCAGTCTTGAAGATGGCTGACCCCTGTCCATCCTCCTTGCTGGTTCCTAGGATGACCACCCCTTCTCTTGACTGGCCGATGAGCGAGACGTTGGTAGCTTTGATGAGCGTCGATGTCTCAGGCATAGCATAGATGCCGTTTTTCAGGAAGATGGTTTTCCGGGCAGTTCCTCCTTTGCTGTTGACAGCACTGATGGCTTTTAATAACTTGTCAGTATTGTCTACCACATAGTCGTAGACCTTCTGCTCTATGGCGGGTTTGCTGCCTACAGTGAATTTTACACTCTGAGGCTGTTCCAACGTGTTCCCGTAATGGTCAGTTGCCTCTGTCAGGGTGAAAGTATAGTCTTTATTATAATCCAAATCCCAGATGGTGAAACGGACGGTGTTTGTACCATCTCCGCCTGTCAGTGTCTGATTACCGAAGGTAGCTGTTGCTTTCTCTATTTCACGGTCGAAAGTCAATGTTACGACCCGGCTGTTTTGGCTGCCACTGAGTGTGGCACGGGCGCTGGGTATGTCGCCGAGTTGGTAAATACGGAGTGTGAAAGTCTTCTTTTCTGCATAAAATCCTTCATCGGGCGTCAGTGTGAATGTGATGACGGTCTCCTTTTTCACCTCAGGAGTCTCTATGCTGTAGGTGTTGTTGCCCAGACTGGTTACTGTCACAGGATTCCCGCCTTGGGCGGCTGTAACTGCCAGCGATCCGTTGATGGCCTGTAGGTTGAAGACTACTTGATTGTTGGCATAGTTTTTCGGCAGAATGCACTCCCAGTCGGTAGTGGTGCCAGCCAGGACCTCCAGCCCCTCAATACCGATGCCCTTTGCCGTAGACCAGTGGTCGGCCACTCGTTTGAAGGTCAATGCCTTATAGTTACAGATAAACGACTCTCCGCCTCTGAAGGTAAAGGTCATCTTCTTCAACCCTCTAGTCATTTCACCAGCCAGGGGAATACGGGTATTGACGTAGCTGGTGGATGCTTTGGGTGAGACAACGTAGTCACCGTCCACCTCGGTATTGCCCGTTGTTATGTCCTCCACTTTTATGTTGATGGTGCCGCCCTGATTGTAGCGCTGCAGCATCGTAGTTATCTCGTAGACACCTGGCTCGTCACAGATAAAATTGTATTTGGCCGTACTTCCGGCAACAATCCATCCCACGTTGTCGTTATTGTTCTCAGTACGGGCACCGCCGTCGTAGCTGCCGCTGCCTATTGGAACAGTACCCGGAGCATGTGGCACGCCGTCGCCGGCATAGAAAGCCAGTTTTCCCCAATTGCCCGCATAGCTTGAAGCTTCGGTCACACGGAAACTGAGGGTGTATTTGTCGGCTGGTAGCTGATCTAAAAAGAAATAATGAACCTCTGTAGGTGTCCAGCTGCCTGTGTTGGGAATTGTCACCACTTTGTCCAGGATGGTGCTAGTAGCACTTTTCAGTGTCACCCGCATCTTAGCTTCATACTTAGAGCCGAGCGCAAAGGTCAGCGTATAGTCTTGCTGCACGGTATTGTTGATGGTGAACTGCAGCTGGGTGTTTTTGCCCGTGCTTCCCACATTGTCACCGTTATTCTCTACTTCATAGTTACTGCCCGTGGCGTTGCTCCACGAGATGTAAGTTCCTGTTTTGGTCGGAATGTCTACCACTGTAGCCTTCAGCTGGGTGCCGATGGTTGTCAGCAATGCGAAGGTCAAGGCCAGTTGTCGGATTACGCTTCTTTTCATGTTTTGGGGTTTTAAAGTTTGATGCAAAGGTAGTAACAAAACTAAACAGTAAAAGGCAATCTTTGTGACAATTCGTACCCACGATAATTATTCCACCAGTTCAAACAAAAAATCACCATCCAAAAGTATCCATTTTGCCAAAATTGTTGTATCTTTGCACGCAACAGAACAAATTACGGATATGAGAAGGACAATATTGACTATTCTACTGGTCATGATACTGATGGGTACTGAAGCTCAACCCTATTGCAGTGTCAGGAGGTTCAGCCTGAGAGACGGTCTGGCATCGAACGCGATATCAAGCATGGAACAGACACACGATCAGCTGATGTGGTTCTCATCGTGGAATGGACTGAACTGTTATGATGGCTATACGTTCTCAACATTTAATGACCACACCGGACATAACCGCACACTGACTACTAACCGTCTTCTGAAGATTACACCTTCTGAGGTTAACGGTATCTGGTGCCTGACCTATGACCGTCAGGTATTCCTTTTCAACCGTAGTACTTGCCGTTTCCTCAATGTCTCTGCCCTCATTGACAAGCATTTAGGGAAACCATTTATCTGCCAACGTATTGAATCTCTGCAGAATGGTTACACCTGGTTGTTCAGTCGTAACGAGGATGGTCCTTGCATCCGCATTGATGAACACCGTGGACTGTCTCCGGAATCCATAGAAATGTTCAGCTTTGAGAATGGAAGACTGCCAGGAAAGACGGTCTACGGCGTTGAACTGGATAGCTGGGGGCGCGAATGGCTGTGTACTGACGGAGGAACGTCTGTTGTCGGCACTGACCTGAAGACACAGCTGCCATACGTATTTGTCAGACAGATAGCACAACAGGTGTTTCTTGCCACGCGTGATGGTCGCTTTGCCTGTTACGACGGGAAAAACCTCGTGCCCGTCCTTAGGAGTCTGCCTGGTCAGATCAAAGAGGTGAGGGCTTTAGATACCATTGTTGATCGCTATCTGGTGGCCACAACAAATGCTGGCATACTTGTGTACGACTCCAAAAGCCGCCAGTACATACTTTCAGATGTCGGCGACGGAAGGGTAGAAGAGATTAGTATTGACAGCCGGCAGCGAATCTGGGTGTTGACCGCAGAAGGAGGTGTGCTGCTTGGTACGGTCGACGGGAAGTTCCGGTCAATAGCTTTTGCGGGTTCTATATCAACTTTGCATCAAAGCAAACGACGGCTTGTTCATGAGGACGGCTACGGTACCGTGTGGGTGGGTACCGAACAGGGATTCTTCGGCTATTATGACGAACAGACGGGACACCTGGTGCCTCAGTCTGTCAGAACGTCCCCTGAGCAGCCCTCTATTGACCGTTGGTATATTGATAGTCGCGGTGACCTGTGGTTTGCGGGCGAGCACGATGTGGCAGTGGTCAATTTCGGCCAACGTGTGTTCAGTTCAACTGTTCTTGAGCAGATGCAGCAGGTGCGAAGCATCTGTTATGACCATCGTGGACGACTGTGGGCAGGTGACATCGAGGGGCGTGTCGCCATTGTCAATGGCAGCGATGTGAACTATTTGGGAAGTGACGGACGTTTGCAACGGCAACCCACACGATTTGCAGATCATGTGTACTGTCTGTATCAGGACAGTCAGGGCCGGATTTGGATAGGAACCAAGGGCGATGGACTTTACTGCGTAGCCGGAGATGGTAATGTAAGCCACTATCTGCACGATGACAGCAATATATGGTCGCTGCCCAGCAATCAGGTTTATGATGTTTACGAGGACCATCAGCATCGCTTATGGGTGGGCACTTTTGAGCAGGGGATTGGGCTGATGTCCGGTGACCGATTTATTCATGCTGGCAACGAGCTAAGGCAATACCCTGTAAGGGACTTTTTCAAGGTACGCCGAATGACTGGCACTCGCGACGGCATTGTTCTCGTTTCTGCCTCGAACGGGCTGGTGGCTTTCTCAGAACAGTTCAAGAGTCCATCCGACATCAAGTTCTATGCTCACAAACATATACCTGGCGATACTACTTCGCTGATGACCAGCGATGTGATGCAGGCCTGCGTCGACCGTGAGGGACGTATTTTTGTGGCTACTGTGGGAGGTGGTTTGCAGCAGGTGGCTGACCGTCAACTGTTGAGTGAAAAACTACTGCTGAAGGCGGCAGGACGTTCGGATGGTGACTATGGCACCATTCTCAATATGCTTGAAGACAGCAGGGGCAATCTCTGGATTGGCTGCGAGAGTAGTCTTGCCATGCGTGAGACCGAAACGGGCCAGTTTTGGCTCTTTGGCCCACGATACTTGGGCGAGCATACGGAATTGACAGAGGCCAAGCCCGCATTCAACTCCCAGACCGGACAGATAGCCTTTGCCACAACCAATGGCTATATCAGTTTCTCTCCTGAGCAGATAGGACAGGAAAACTATGTGCCGCCATTGGTGTTCAGGAGTATCTTTTTCCACGGCTCACAGGAGATGCTGCAACTGGCTGCAGGCGATACGCTCCATGTGTCGCCAAAGCAGCGTAGTTTGACCATTCACTTTGCTGCCATAGACTATCAGGACAACTACATGATACACTACGCATACAAACTGGAAGGCATAGACAACCAATGGAACAACCTGGGCACAGACCATAGCATATCCTTCAGCAATCTACCTCCCGGTCGGCACCGGCTTTTGGTACGTAGTACAAACCAATATGGGTCATGGGCCGATAATGAGCAGGCAATATGGCTGTATGTGCATCCTACTTTTTGGGAAACATGGTGGGCTAAGCTTCTTTACATCTTGCTTCTGGCAGGCTTGGTGGCAGTTGCTGGATGGATTTATTTGTTGCACACCAGAGCCAGACAAGAACGCCAGAAGAGCCGTATGCTCTCGTTGCTGCTCGAAGAGATGTCTCACGGCACAACTGCCGACAGCAAGGAAGACGGAGATATGCAGGGAGAATGCCTGCAGGAGCCTATGCCTGATGAAAACGAAGCGAAAACTAATGTGCTGAGGTTGCGCCCAACTGATATTATCGATAGCGACAAGGTGATGATGGAGCAATTGTTGGCTTACATTGAAGATAATCTGTCTGATCCCGACTTAAAGGTGGAGCAACTGGCTCAGGCCGTCTGCCTGGGGCGTACGGCATTCTATAACAAAGTGAAGTCACTCGTAGGCATCAGCCCCGTAGAACTGTTACGTCACATACGTATTAGGCACGCAGAGGACATGGTGGCACAGTCACAGGAACCTTTTTCGCAGATTGCCTATGCAGTAGGGTTCAGCGATGCTCACTATTTCAGTAAGTGCTTTAAGAAACAGACAGGCCTCACACCCTCGGAATACCGTGAGCGCAAGGCCTGAAAGTCTCTTTTATACAACTTTTCTTACTTCACTAGCATCTTTTTGCCGTTGACGATGTAGATACCTTTCTTCATCACAGTCAACTTGCGCCCCTGCAGGTCGTAGATGACATGTGAACCATACTTTTCCTGATGGTTGTCTATGACCTCAATACCGTTAGCTACGGCCTGTGACCCCTGTCCTTCGCTGCCAGCCACTTTCTCAAAACCAATCTGATAGATGTTGCCTACCCAGCCGCCGACGGCCTTTTCTCCGAAAAGCTTGAACTGGATGATGCCGGCAGGCATGGGTATGCCCTCTATCACCACATCCTCACGGTTGCCCCATCCGCCTGTGTTGGGTACGTTGAATAGCGTCTCGTAGTAAGCGGCCTCGTCCAAAAGGGCTGAGAGACGTACTTGTGCATTCTCTTCATTAGGTGTGCTACTGATGACATTGCCCTCCTCGTCCTTCTCTTCTATGACGGCAGGAGCAGGATTAGACATATTTACCGTTAGGTTATACTTGGCATCCTCTGCTACATAAACTGTATAGACCACGCTGCCTCCCTCATAGCCGAAACCTATATTGGATCCCTCGGAACGCCATTTGTCCCACATGGCACCATTATTGATGTTGAAGGGAAACTCTTCGGAGGTTGGGATGACGTTATAGAAGTTGAGACGCTTCAGCCCCTGTATGGCATTGTCGAGCGCATCGGAAGCCTGACGACGCAGGGCTCCATCGTCGGCTGCAATCGATTCGCGAGCCTGCAGAATGGCTGTTAGTACGGTTTCTATAGGTGTACGATCAATGATGATTTTGTCATAGATTGTACCTTCGGCATAAGGTGTCAATGCAGCTTCGGCCTCAGCTATCTTAGCCTCGATTCCCTCGTTGGTGAATGCGGCATAGAACTTCTGGCGTGCAGTCTCCAGCGCCTTAGCACCTGCACCCTCAGTTCCTGGGATGGCGTTGAATACGAACTGGCGTGGGTTGCCGACATAGGCCTGACCGTTTCCTTCACCCGAAATCTTCAGATAGATGTATCCTTGCGGGGCAGCCCCTATCTTGAGGTGCTTGGGCTCGAAGACCTGCCAGCCACCGGTACTTTCATACTGGTCAGACCATACTTCTGAGACGGGAATCTCGTCACCGTTCTCCTCAACAAAGAACTGGAACTGCATCTGTGCTCCGTCAAAAGCGTGGGCAAACTCAAAGTCTACCTCGTATTCGGCGTCCAGCTTGTTATATACCTTATAAATCATGTAGCCTCCAGAATGGAAGTTGTCAAGCTGCATGATGCCTCCGTCTTCCTTGTAGCCGCAGTTGCTGCTGCGTTCGTAGGCCGTCACGTCAAAGTCAGTAGAGTTCGGTATGAGATTAAACAGTTTCAATGTGGTTAGGAAAGAATTCAGTACATCTTGAAGATCTTCGTAAGCCTTGTCTACCTCTTCTATCTCTTCGCTGAAGACAACGTCGTCTGCATGATCAGTTGCTGCCTGGAGTTGTTCAAGAAGTGTGCGGTCCTCTACTAGGTTGTAGGCATCAGTACCTTCACGGTAGTCCCACAGCACGGCTTGTGCCTGTTGCAGAAGTTCCTCCAACTGTGAGGCGGTGTGGTATTCCTTGGGCAGGTACCTTACCAGAATGTCCCTGACGTTGGTGTACTGGTTATAGAACATGTGAAGATAGTAGGTCTTGCCGGGCTCCATGCGGAACTTGGCCAGGTCGCGTTTATCCATCAACTCGTAGTTTTGCCATGCTCCATTATTGGTGCTCAGCTTATAGGTAGGCATCACCACCGTAGCACTGTCTTCGGCCAGTATGGTCATTTCGATGGTTGCCGAGTTCTGTGAACTGGCATAATACTGTATGTACCATGTGCCATCGGTAGTCAGGTCGTCAGCGGCTGTGAATTTATAAGTGAAGTAGTTGTTTCGGGTGAACTCTAGTTGTGCCGGGTAGTCCTCCAGTCCGAGTTCCATTTCGTAGGCTCCACTCTCGTCATAGCCACCCAGCGGCTGCATTGTCTCAGGGTTATTGTATTCGTTGTGGTAAAGCAGCATGTCTATACGGGTGGAGTCGGTCCCTACTATCACCCCCTTGTCGTGCCGTACGGACTGCTCCTTAGCCTCAGCGGCTGCTATGTCCCCGACAATCCGCATGGTATCTACTTTCGTGTAGTCATTACGGATGGCCTCCAACAGCGCTTCATAGTCGTTCACCATCGTTGATGTAGTGGCATCCTGTAGACTGTGGTAGTATTTTACACGAAATGCTTTCTGGCTGGCACGGGCAGCCACTTCGCCCACTTCTCCAGAACCCTCCGGCAGCACGCGGATGCTGCGGAACTGCACTTTCTGTGGAGCCAGCGCGTCATTGCGCCAGTAAACATGCATCCATATATACACATAGTTGGTGCCAGCTTCCAGGTCAACAGAAGAATACATATACACGGGATTTGCAGGGATAAAGGGCTCTACGCCTTCTGTGTTGTCATCAGCGGGTACAGGCAGTTCCTCGTCGGTAACAGTCGTGATATGTGCAAAGGCATTGAAATCGGGCTCCCAGATATCCTCTGACAGCGATTTCGATGCGGTGGCGGCCAGTTGCACGTTGTTGCCAGTGGCGTTCACCAGATACTCCACCGCATACTTGCCAGCCTTAGGAGCGCTGATCTTGAACGTCAGCAGGTTCGTGCGTAACAGCCTGCGAGTGGAACCCTGTACAGAGTAGGGCCAGTCCAGTTTCATCAGATCAGGGTTAGTAAACTCTGTGACTGGTTCTCCAATCACATTGGCGGCATTCGCAACGGTCGTGAAGAACAGAGCAGCCGTCAGCAAAATAGACTTCAATGGTTGTAAATGAAACCTTTTCATGTGTTTTGTTTTAGTTAATTATGAATTAAAATCGTATTTTCTGCTGCAAAGATAATGGTAATATGGTATATCCTATAGGTAATTATTGCCGCGATAGGGGGAATTTTTGACACTTGGCAATTATTCTCCACCATTAATTTATTTCTACTCATAATGTAGATTGTTTCGAGGAAGGAGTTCTTCTTCTGTCGCGGTAGGGAGGGTAGGGCATTTTCCATTAATTGGTGGTTATTTCTGCAATACATGGCAGTTGTTATGGCATTCATTAAATGAATGACCAAAATTACACACTTTGGAATCAAAGAGGGCGTTTTCCCCTCGTTGATTCCACGTACTCCAAAGTACTTAAGTCCCTTCATGTTAAGGGACACAAAAAAGGTAACCTAAAGGACATCGAAATATTCAAAATGCTTCATACACTCTTTATTGGCGCTTCGCGGAGATCTTGCAAAGAATTTTCATACTTGAGTCAGTTAATTCCAGTTCCCGAAGCTTTTTTGTTCAATCGTACACCTAAAGATATGAGAACATACAGTTTTTAATCATTGTAGTATAAATTTTGCTGATTTTAGAAAAAAGCCTGTTAAATAGTTGCCTATTTCATTTTTTTTTAGTTATTTTGCAGGCTGAAACATAACTACTGCCATTTGCGGCTAAACAAAACAAAAATATATAACTAATAACACTTATGAAAAAACTCTTTTTGTATGCATCTCTTCTGTGCCTTGCATTGGGGTCCTGTACGAAGGACTACGTGGTGCCAGAAGGAGAATTGCCATCTTGGCTTGGCGAGAGTATCTACAAGGAGCTTCAGCACCCCGCCCAGCTTGAGGGTACGTTCAATACGTACTGCAGGCTGATTGAGGACCTGGGTTATGCGGATGTGCTGAATCAGACGGGTAGTAAGACTATCTTCCCAGCCAATGACGATGCCTTTGCGCGGTTCTTCGCAGGCGGCAACAACAAGTTTGGTGCCAGCAGCTACGAGGCGCTGACACACTCGCAGAAGGCTGAACTGCTGTTCTCGACGATGCTCGACAACGCCATTCTCGTGGGTACGCTGTCGAACATGCAGAATGCTTCTGGCAACATGTTGCAGGGTCAGCTGGTGAAACACGCCACGAACATGCGCCTGTCCTACGCTGTGACCCAGTATGCAGCACAGGATCTGCCTGCCAACAACAAGTACTTCGCACGTTTCAAGGACGGCGGGCGCAGCCAGATGTTGGCCGTGTTCGACAACACGGTTGCCCCGATGGTACACTTCACCGGTGAGTACATGCTGAACAACAACATGACGGTGACGGGCGATGACAGCGACTTCAAGGTTCTCACCGGCCACGACTATGTGGACGGAGCCGCTTACATCTTCGACCGTACGGTGCTGAAGGGCGATGTGGTCTGCCAGAATGGTTACATCCACCAGCTGGACGAGGTACTGGTGAATCCCGGCAACATGGCAGAGATACTACGCCAGAACAGCGACACTCGTTACATCTCGCGTATGCTCGACTACTATGCGTTCCCTGATGCCGATATGACGCTGACGGAGCAGTATCAGGAAACCTCGGGCGGATCGGGCGTGCAGGACACAGTATTTGCCATCCGTTACCTGAGCAAAAACTCCCAGCGTGCCAAGCTTGCCCAGCCCACACGTGGCGTGACGGTGGCCGACAACCAGTTGCTGGACTTCGACCCAGGTTGGAACTATTATAATCCGACACTGAAGGGTGGTTCTGCCAACGACGATGCTGAGATTGCTGCCTTCCTGGCTCCTGAAGACAAGGCCGTGGAGGATTACTTCCTGAAAGAAGCTGCTTATATTCTGAAGAACCTCGGTGTCCCCGGACTCGAATTGTCTGCAGCCAATCTGAATGCTCACCTCGATGCCATCTTTAATAACGACCCATCAATCTTTGCAAGCATTCTGAACAACGTGATGAAACCCTATCTGACCAAGACCGTTCCCAGTACGTTCTCTACGGTTCAGAACGATGCCTTCGAGTTCCTGGATGTGACAAAGAACGACATACAGAAGAAGAGCGACGGCAACTATGATGTGACGATTGCCAACAACGGCGTGATCTACAAGATGAACAAACTGTTCGGTCCGAAGCTTTATAACTCGGTGCTCGGTCCAGCATCAGTATATAAGGACATGCGCACGATGGGCGAGATGCTCAACGACCATCAGGCAACAGCCGGTGTGCCTTCGAAACTGGGTGCTGACATGTACTACTACCTGCTTTCGATGAAGGCTCGCTACGGACTTTTCGTTCCGACGGACAACGAGACGCAGTTCATCGTGATTGACCCAGCATCGGTGAAGGATGAGGACGGTCTGAAAGGCTTGCGTTTCCGCTTCGACCCACAGGCTGACGGTTCTTTCCACATCTTGGTGAAAAGATATCTCTACCAGTCGGGACCCTACAATCAGCTCAGCTCCTATGTGGAAACTGCCAATGCCCAGGATATCAATATCGAGACCGGTCTTTTTAATAGCCAGATCAAAGACCTGCTGGACTATTGCACCATCGTCCTGGCTGACTCTACCGAGACGGGTAAGGGCAGTGTACAGTACGGACTTTATGGTAACCGCTACTACAAAACCAAACAAGGCGGAACCATCGTGGTCGACGGTAATAAGGTGGCTGGCGGACTGCAGGAGTCTGATCCAGCCCAGTGGTCAACCATCACCGAGACCTTCGATGCGAACAGTGCCGATGCCAAGATTGAGAACGGTACTGTCTATCGTCTGGACTATCCGTTGCAGCCCACCATCAGGACCGTCATGCAGACGCTGTCGCGCCCAGAGTTCTATGACGAAAATGCCGACTACGACGTGAATGCTCCAGAATATGACCACTTCCTCAACTTCTGCCTCCAGTTCAACAATGAGGATATCTATACTTTCTCAGGCATCCTTACAGGCAGCGAGACAGAGGCTCAGAAGAATACCAAGCTGAAGTCATACCGTATTATCAACGACCAGGACAACTGGGGAATGCTCAGTGCTTATAATTACACCATCTATGCACCCACCTTCGCTGCTATGCAGACCGCGCAGCAGACGATGGGGCTGCCCACCTGGAAGCAGGTGATGGCCATCGTTGAGAACTGGGAAAGTGTAGCCGATCAATATGGCTTCACCACTCAGAGCGATGCAGCTAACTATGTGAAGGAACAATTGGACAAGATGTCGAAGTTCGTGCGTTACCATACGCAGAATAGTTCGCTTTTTGCCGATCGATTCTTCAAGAACTTCGACCCCGTAACGGGTCTGACAACACCTGAGCCAGCTTACTCTACCTTCTGCTCGAACGCCCTCGGTATTGCCCAGACGCTGATTGTCACCGGCGGTGACAAC
>Ga0247610_10003647_pt1 | contig 16774 bp, 9 predicted proteins | sample 174DNAGHGhighgp2_FD_193483 | JGI IMG/M metagenome (GOLD analysis project Ga0247610, IMG submission 193483) | Sheep rumen microbial communities from Palmerston North, Manawatu-Wanganui, New Zealand - 1742 DNA GHGhigh gp2 | ecosystem: Host-associated > Mammals > Digestive system > Stomach > Rumen ... | reverse complement strand
GTGGACGTCACCGACGTAGTGGAGCTGATAGACATCGTACTGGCAGGAGGGTAAATGCCCTCGGTCTCGTCCTTAGAGTCCAAAAGAGAACGTAGAATAGTAAAAAAACAGCCGGAAGTTTTGCGCTTTCGGCTGCTTTTTTGCTATAAAGATGCTACGGCTTGAAGCCCTTCTGCCAGACGGTCTTGACGCCATCGCAGAAGGTATAGAGGATATGTCCTCCCTGTATACGACGGCCAGCAGGGAGGAAACCACAGACAATACGGGTGATGTGACGACGGATGTTGAACTCTTTCGGATCGTCCACACCGATGCTTTCCACGCGTAGGCTGAAGCGGCCGATGCCGGTAAGCACCACCGTCTGGCCTTCGGACAGACGCTGTTTCAGAATGTCTTGGAGTTCTGTCACTACGCCAATGACTGTTCCTTCGGAGCAGCCGCTATTCCTACAGGCTTCTTTTGCAATGTCATCGAGCGTGACCTCGCCTTGACTGACGGCTTTGGCATAATACTTGCCATAGCCGCTTCTACTTTTGATGTTGTTCTTTATCAGTTTGATGTGTACTGCCATACAATTCTATTTATAACTTTTGAATATAAGCATCATATTCGATGATAACTTGCTAATATATTGTTCATTATTTTATATGATCCTTTTTCGAAAAGCATCATAGGCATCGATAACAGCAAAACAAATTGTTTTGGTATGTAACAGCCTATCTCTATGGATTGAAAAGATAGTCTCTATTGAAGCAAAACAATTTGTTTTGGTGCAGCTGGTGCCTTTTCGACAACCCTGTAAGCTGCTCCTTGAGTAAGCTTGTGGTACTTATATCCCATAGCCGAGAGCCTTCGACCGAGTTCCATGTCAGTACCCCGGCGGATGGTGAAGGTAGGGAACTTCCTCTCAAGACGCTTCATGATATCCTTTACGAGTACGGGTCTGGTGTTGGCGGGGGTCTCTTCTGGAGACAGATAGGTCATTTCCACCATTTGCTCGTAGTCGAAAACCTGCAGGAAGTCTTTGTTCTGCTCGATGATGCGTGCATTCTCTTCGTCCTCGAACCAGTAGCGGCGCTTCTGCTGCAACTCTGCAAAGAGCTGCGCATAGAGCTGTTCGTGGTTGATGACACCAGAATTGTCGATTTCATCGGCATAAACGCAGATGAAGCGGCGCGAGCCTGTGTGATCGGTAAGGGGACGGAGGTTGTTGGTGGTAGCGATGAACGAGGCAAAGCGCTGGCGCTCCTCCATAGTCTTACCATAGGGAGGACGGAACTTCACATCATGCTTCGAGATGAGGTACTTCAAAATGGGCTGCTGGCTTTTCGACATGGCGTCGAACTCGTCGATGTTGATCAATGCATAGCTGGACATGGCAAGAAAGATGTCATTGTCGTTCTTCATTGACAGGCGGTCGTTGTAGTATAGCTGCAGATATGTCGGCAGCAGACGGTGGCAGAACGTGGTCTTGCCGGAGCCTTGCGGCCCTATAAGCAGGGGTACGATGGCATTACCGTACTGACGGTCCTTGCCTGTCCACTGAGCCACCATCGAGAGCATCCACTTGTGGAAATCCTCCTCCCAATAGGGATTGGTGGTCTTGACTCGACGTGCCAGTTCGCCTACGTAATCGTGCTTGCCGTCCCAACGTGGAAGGTGGCGCAGGTAGTCATCCATCGGATAGTAGCGAGGTATGAGGTTTGAGTCGATATAGCGGCTCAGGTCTTTGTCCCAGGAATCCACACCAGCCTTCAATGCCTTGATGGCCATTGTGTTACGCGCCGCCTGATCCAAAGGTTGGAAGCCGTAACCAACGGCGTTCATCCTGTATTCCGGCACCCCCGTCATTACATTGAGACGCAGCGTGTAGTGCTCCTTCATGTAGGCTTCCGTCTTATAGGTAAGCAGTGCCGAGGGACGGGTGTATTTCATCGGGATGGTCTTCAGCGTCTCTTTCAGATACGCCGTCTTGAATACGGAATCGATGGTGTCGCGATTTGCGACGCCGCCAAGCAGCGGGATGAAAGAGGCAACGCGGGCACACCAGGCCTGCGGCAGTCCCATCACTCGGCAGCCGTCAGCCAGCTGTTCCAATACGGCAGTAGTATAGAGCTCGTCCTCCTGGATGTTGCGGTGAGCCTCGATGGCAGCATCCAGACAGTCGTGGAAACGCCGCATCCGGCTTTCGCGGACCGTTAAGCCGGGAATCTCCTCAGGATAGTTATAGTCGCTGATGTCCTCCTGCATACTGCGAAACTCTGGGGTCTCCTCAGGCTCAGGGCTGACAGTGATGGCAAGTGCATCAGGGCGATAGAACGGCTGCGGATCGTAGCTCACCATACAAGTGCTCTCGAATGTAGGCTCCTGCTCGGCTATCGGCGTGCCGAGTTGGGAGGAGTAGATGTAATGGTACTTGCGGAAGGCGTTGGTGAGCAATTGAGAATTGAGAATTAAGAATTGAGAATAATCGTCAGCCTTTACGGTGCTGACTGCTGCCTCATAGGGGCAGACGATGTGGAGCGAATGACCGTCGTGTCCCAGGAAGCAGAGGAGGGTATAAGGCTGCTGTGCCGCAAGTCGCTTGTATTCCTCCACGGTGGGCAGGTCGCGCAGGTTCTCAAGTGACAGCAGCACCAGATTATTCTGGCTTTTGGCCTTCAGCACCCCGTTCTGCTTCACCCACTCTGCGGCAAAGCACACCTCCTTATGATAGTCGTGTGCATACTGCTGCCTGAAGGTGCCGTCCTGCAGCTGCGCCACAAACTCCTCCAGTTCCTCGCGGGTATACCTCTTCTCTTTACTTTCGCTATTGATAATCGTTATCTTCATATCATCGTTGTTTTAAGTTTCTCATCAGCATCGTCAACTTTTGCGTGCAAAGTTACACATTATTTAGATACTGTGCAAGCTTTTTTCGAAATACCATAACAATTATCCAAAAATATGATGCTTTTTAACAGAACATCATATAATTAATGCAATTAATATCAATTAGTTAATTAATATTATGATGCTTTATTTAAAAAATAATAAAAGGATTGGAAAAGATTAAAGTGTGTTGACGGTTGTTTCCTTGAATTCCTTGTCTTCTTGAACTCCCTAAACATGCGAAACTTGAACTTTTTCAGTTGTTTTCTTGGTCGTATCGGGATTTATTTGTATTTTTGCGGTCAGTTAGTTTATCTGTGAACAGCTATATCAGTCGCTTTCCATGCCGCCTTGTTGGCCATTGGTGCCGATGTCTATGCTGAGGAACAGACGAGCGATGGTCGGATGGATATCGTGATGAAGACACTCGACGCCATATACATTGTAGAATTCAAGTATGAAAAAACCGCCTTGGAGGCTACTGCTCAGATCTTGAATAAAGGCTATACCGTACGTTTCACCAGCGATGTACGTCCCGTCCATGCCATCGGCCTGAATATCAGTCAGGACCGTCGTACTATTGAGAGTTATGAAATCAAAAATGTAAAAGACTAAAGGACGTTGTGGAGCTGATAGACATCGTGCTCGGAAACTGAACGAAATCTGGAACACAACTGACAGATAGCCAACAAATAATTCTGCATAAGATAAAAAAAAGGCCGAAAGTTTTGTGCTTTCGGCCCTTTTGTGTATCTTTGCACACTGAACCGTGCTTCGGCAGGATTCAAGACAGTCGGGACAACCGTTTAATGGTCGATAAAGTGTATCTAAAACTATAATGAATTATGAAACAAAAATTATTGTTATTTACTTTGATGTTCCTGCCAATAGTTGCTTCCGCTCAGAAGGTGAATGAGTTACAAGCACTGCAAATTGCACAACAGTTTATGGAAGGCAAGACGTTCACTACCTCGGCGAAGGCACGTGGTACAGGGGTAACTGCCTCTAATGACGAACCATATTACGTATTCAACGACCAAGAAGGCGAGGGCTTCGTTATTGTCTCTGGCGATGAACGTACCCCCGCTATATTGGGTTATTCCGACAGTGGTACGTTTGATTACGATAATCTGCCAGAAAATGCAAAAGCCTGGATAGATGGCTATGCAGAGCAGATAAAGTCGATTGACAAGCAAGACGGGGAGGGCAGAGCCAGAGCCGCCAACCCTAAACTGACCAAAGAGGTAGCACCGTTGTTGGGAGGTACCGTTTGGAATCAGGAAAGTCCTTTTAATTGGCTTAGTCCTAAGGGTCCTACGGGATGTACTGCAACAGCAATGGCTCAGATAATGTATTATCATCAATGGCCGCAAAATCATGGGAGCGGGAGCATTTCTTATAAATGGAATGGTACGACACTTTCTGCAGATTTCTCTAAATCAAACTATGAGTGGAACTTGATGCGGGAAAACTACAATAATACATATAGCGAAGAAGAAGGAAATGCAGTGGCACTGCTGATACGGGACTGTGGATACTCTGTTAAAACAAATTATAGAGACGATGGGTCAAGTGGCTATTCTAACTTGGTTGGACCATCATTAGTGAAGTATTTTGACTATAAAGACTCTTATGCTACTATCAAAAGACAGTATTTTGACACAGAATCATGGGAAGGCATATTGCGTACTGAGCTTGACAACAAGCGGCCTATATTTTATACGGGAACTGGACATGCCTTTGTGTGTGATGGATATGATAAAGATGGTCTTTTTCATTTCAACTGGGGATGGGGCGGTCTTTATAATGGCTATTTCGTTTCATGTGCTATAGAATGGTCTGATCAGGAGATAACTTGCGGAATACAGAAAAGTTCCGATAGTGGTGAAATACTTCTTATCCCTTATTCCACGAAAGATTTTTCATGGTCCAGTGGCAATAGATTTTCGTGCGGCTTGGCCTTTAGCACAAGGGCTAAAAATATAGAACTTGCTCTTGCTTTGGAAAAGACGGAAGATGGTACAATACAATATCTGTCGAAGTCTTCCTATTCAAACAATCAGTACCTTCCCACATCAATAACTCTAAACGAGGCCATTGCCGACGGCACTTATAAAGTATATCCTGTTGTCCGCATTGCCGGAGAGGAATGGAAGAAGTTCTATTTCAATCGCGATAAAAACCTTCAGAGTTATGTTGCACTAACTGTAAAAGATGGCATTAAGTCGTTCAGTAATAAAGTAGAGTCTGAAAACCTGTTGTATAATGGCTTATGGTATAGATTAAATAATGACTCCCATGAAGCCATGGTTATCCATAATCTGGGGGGCGGTAGCTATTCAGGGAATATTACTATTCCTTCTTCGTTTACATCCAATGGCATTAATTATCGGGTGACAGGTATATATGAAAGTTCTTTTAAAAATTGCTCAGGCCTCACATCCGTTAGCATTCCCAATGGAGTTGTAAGTATTGGTGCAGAGGCATTTTTGGGCTGTAGTTCGCTTTCATCTGTAAATATCCCAGAAGGTGTAACCATCATCTATGACTATACATTTTTTGACTGCAACAATTTGAAATCCATTACCATTCCAAGTACTGTTACTTCTATCAAGACTGACGCTTTCTATGGCTGTGAGAGTCTGACGTCAGTTGTCGTTCCAAATAAAGTAACTGAGATTGGTGATGAGGCTTTTGGTGAGTGTGTAGGCCTCAGTTCGTTAACATTAGGAGAATCCGTTGAAACTATAGGTATTGGTGCCTTCTATTACTGTATCTCACTGCAATCGGTAAAAATCCCCAATAGTGTAAAAACCATAGGTGGTATAGCTTTTAACGCATGCTATGAACTGTCAGAGGTCACAATTAGTAAAGAATCTCAACTGGTTTCTATTGGAGACCAGGCCTTTAATGAGTGTGCTTTGAATTCCATCACTTTGCCTGCAACTTTACAATCAATAGGTATGGGAGCCTTTTGGGTTTATTCAACGATGGAGGTATATTCGTATATTCAGAATCCTTTTACGACAGAAGCTTTCGGTTATAATCAAGATCAGAATCTTCACGTACCAGCTGGCACATTGAGTAAATACATGTCAGCCAAAGGATGGAGTGGGTGTTTTGACAGTATTATTGAATCCGATGCAGTAACATTGACGGCAAAGAGCTACACTCGTGAGTACGGTGAGGCCAATCCGGTTTTTGATTATGATATAAGTGTCGCATCATTGGCCGGCTGGCCTAAGATAACTTGTAATGCTACAGCCTACTCACCTGTGGACACATACCCAATAGTCATCAGCAAGGGAAGTATAAGGTATGATAAGGTCACGTATGTCGATGGCACCCTGACTGTCAAGAAGGCTCCGTTGACCATTAAGGCGAAGAGCTACACCATCAAACAGGGTGAACCCCTTCCGTTGTACGAGATTACCTACGAGGGCTTTAAGAACAATGAGACGAAAAATGTGCTGAAGACGCAGCCAAAGATCACCTGCAATGCGACCACTTCCAACAAGCCTGGCACGTATGACATCATTGTCAGCGGCGCAACAGCGGACAACTACGAGATTACCCACGTGAAGGGAACGCTGAGAATCAGAAGCCTCGTTGCCGCTCTTGGCGACATCAATAATGACGGCGAAATTGATGTTACCGACGTTGTAGAGCTAATCGACATGGTATTGGCTGGCAGCAACGACCCGGCAGGCGACATCAATGGCGACGGCGATGTGGATGTCACCGACGTGGTGGAGTTGATAGACCTGGTATTGGCAGGATAGTGATAGTTTTATTTGAGAATCGGATAATAATTTACAAACTAAAAAAACAAGATAATGAAAAAGACTTTATTTGCATTATTTGCATTGTGCATGCTGATGGCTACGAAGGCAATGGCATACGAGTGGACTGACGGAAACGGAGTGAAGTGGACGTTCTATCAGCAGGAATTCACCATTGATGGTACGGAGCAGCAGCTGTGGACCATCATGGGTGTCAGTGGCTATGGCGAGAGTATTGTGTTCCCAGAAAAGGTGATAAAAACAGACCGAGTAAGGGAAAATGGACAATATGTGGACAAAACAGAAGAGGTAACTATTGAGGCAATAGATAATTTTTCTTCAGATAATTGTGTTTTTGGCAGTAAGACCGCTGTCACCGCCGTCACCATACCTGCCAACATCAAGTATATAGGTTATAATGCCCTGAATTTCTATGCTGGCACAGTGACCATGAAGAGCAGCACGCCACCAGTATTAGGCATCTTCAATAATCTTTGGAGCTCACATCCAAACTTCGGCGCTGGTGTGACCATTCTGGTGCCTCACTCTAACGTGGCCATCTATAGAGAGTCTGACATCTGGTCGAACTATTCCGTGCGCATCATCAGCCAGACAGTAAAGACCGATTATAAGGTAAGTGTATCTGCTCAATCCATCGGCTCTGGCATTCACACTGCCATTGGCGAGGATAACTTAATCAACGTTATGTCGCTGAAGGTGACGGGCACCATCAACAGCTATGATATCATGATTATTCGCAACAAGATGCACAATCTGCACCATCTTGACCTGAGCGACGCCACAGTCGTGGCCAACAACTACGAGTATTACAAGACCTATTTCACCACCGACAACGCCATCGGTGACTATGCCTTCTATGAATTGCAGAAGTTGATGTCTGTGAAACTGCCTAAGACCATCAAGTCAATCGGTAAATGTGCTTTTATGTATTGCTACGGTTTAAGAACGGTGGAATTCCAGGACGGATTGGAAACTATTGGCGAAACCGCATTCCGATATTGTAACAGTCTTCAGTATGTGGCCACAAAAAAAGGCTTGAAGACCATTGAAAGTAGTGCTTTTTACGGTTTACCAAGTTTAAAATACGTGGATATAGCTGAGTGTGAAATCATTGGCTATGAAGCCTTCAGGGGCTGTCGCATGACAACTTTAACCATAGGAACTTGTAAGACCATTGGCCGGGATGCCTTCCGTGGCTGTAGCATGACAACAATAACCATAGGAGCTTGTAATACCATCAATAATTATGCATTTTATGGTTGCAGTAGTCTGGTAAGTGTATCCTTACCTGAAGGCCTGCAGACCATTGGAGGATCAGCATTTGCTTATTGTAGCTCTTTGCCAGGAATTACCATCCCAAAGGGTGTAACCAGTATAGGAGGTAGTGCCTTTTATGCTTGCGATAAGTTGGCTGCTATAGCCTATCCCAATACGCTCAAGACAATTGGGGATGAAGCGTTTGGATTCTGTACAAGCCTGACTACAATCAGCCTTCCCACCAGTTTGACTTCGATAGGTAGTTCGGCATTTATTGGGTGTTCTTCATTGGTTGAGTTGCACATCCCTTCCTCCATTCGCACCATAGGTGAGACGGCCTTCAAAAATTGTCACGTGCTGAAGGATATTTATACCTATACCGTGGAACCCACCACCATCAACCAGTACACATTCAGTTGTTGGACCATTGCAACGCTCCATATACCTTACTTTGCCAAGAACAACTACTACTGGGAGACACAGTGGAGCCAGTTTGCTTATCTGACAGAATTTGGACAGGAGTACAAGTATGACTACTTCTACATCAACAATGACTTTACCTTCAGCAATGAGACAGGTCTTGTACAAGGTGTGCCCGATGCCGATTTGAACCCCGGTTCCGGCCTCATTGTAACAACCACCAACGATGCACTGAAGCTTGACGAGCTGCATATCAGGAGCAATGCAACTACAGCGGCCTCCGTTTTGGCCAACAACAACCTTTCGGTGCAGAAACTTTACTTCGACATCGCTGTCACAAAGAACAAGTGGTATTTCCTGACTTTCCCGTTCCGTGTGAAGCTGGCGAATGTCAATTCTCCCGGTGACTTCGTCTTCCGCTATTATGACGGTGCCACACGTGCCCAGAACGGCAAGGGCGGGTGGAAAAACGTGGAAACGGCTTACCTGAATCCTGGACAAGGCTACATCTTCCAAACCAATGCCGACGGTACGCTGACACTGGAGGTGGAGAAAGCCGACATGGACTTCAGCGGTGCTGGCAAACAGGATGCTTTGGCCACCTATGCCGCCACATCGACAGCCAATGCCTCGTGGAACTTCCTCGGTAATCCGCACACCAGCTACTTCGACATCAATCAGACGGGCTACACTGCCCCCATCACCGTATGGAACGGCTCAGCCTACCAGGCCATCCGTCCGGGCGATGACACTTACTTCCTGAAGCCCTTTGAGGCTTTCTTTGTGCAGAAGCCTGAGGGTACGGCTGCTGTCAGTTTCCCCGCCACCGGACGCTATACCTATCAGCAGACACAGAGTTTAGCCGCCTCAGCCCGCAGCGAAGCCCCGGCTAATACGGGACGCTATTTGGTGAACTTGACCATTGCCACGTCTGACAATGCTGCTGTTGACAAAACTCGTGTAGTGTATAATGAACAGAAGACCACCGGCTATGAGATAGACTGCGATGCCGCAAAGTTCTTCAGTGACGGGGTGGCTGCTCAAATCTATACCCTTGATCATGAGGGCACTCAGTATGCTATCAATGAACGTCCGTTGGGCGAGGTGGCAGTCGGCTATGTTGCTGCCGAGAAGGGACTGATGACTATCAGTGCCGAGCGTATGGAAAGACCCGTGCTGCTGCGTGACAACGTAATGGGCATCACCCATGACCTCTCACAAGGCGGATACACTTTCCAGACCAATGCAGGCACCAATGAGAGCCGTTTCACCCTGACCTTCGCTACTACGGGCATCAGTGAGAATAACCGTGAAACAATAAGTAATAACAATCCGGTGGTTTATGACCTGCAGGGTCGCCAGGTAAGCAATGGGCAACTGAAGAAAGGCGGCTACATCGTGAAGGACGGCAAGAAGACTAAGAAGATCATCATGAAGTAATCTCTCTCTGATACGATTATAACATTTCTTTCAAATGACAAGACTATGAAGAGACTACTTTTTATGATAATAGGCGTTCTGGCAGTAACACTGATGGCCAATGCACAGAACGGCACACTGGATCCGACGAATCCTCCTGAACCGCAAGTGAAATACAAACTCACGGTGAAGGCACAGCCCGCCGAGGCTGCTACGACGAGTGGTAGCGGCGAGTATGTCGAGGGCACGTCGGTTACGGTGCGTGCATCGGCCAAGAGCAACTATGTATTCAAGTATTGGACGCGCAACGGAGTACAGCAGAGCCAGACATCTACATCGTTTAAAGTGACGATGCCCGCAGAGGATTTGGAGTATGTGGCTGTGTTTGAATATCATAAGCCAGAGTTTAATCCCTCAAACCCTGCCGAGCCACAGGCCATTACTCCAGAATATCCGCTTTACTTAGTAGCCGCCCCCATAGGCGGCGGCTCCTTCAATCGCACCAGTGGAGCAAAGGTAAAAGAGGGTACGACAGTAAGCGTGAAAGCCACATCTGCCACAGGTTACCAGTTTGTGGGGTGGTACTCTGCAGAAGGCGAGCTGCTGAGTTCCAGTGCCTCGGTCACACTTACTATGCCAAGCAAGGCTACCACGCTGACGGCTCATTTCACTTACAATCCTAACAGTCCCGCAGAACCATCTGGCAATCAGGAAGGTGTGGACAATGCACCCGATGCCGTCACACTGGCGGCCAAGAACTACATAAGGTATTATGGTGATGAGAATCCCACGTTAGAGTATGACGTTGTCGGTGGTACCATTACGTCTGGTACACCGACTTTGAGTTGTGCGGCCACAAAGACATCGCCCGTCGGTATATACGACATCCTTATTACCAAAGGCTCGGTGAGCAACAGTTCGGTAAGCGTAGTGAAAGGAACACTCTCAGTCATACGTGCGCCGCTAACCATCAATGCAGGTAACTACACCCGCAAGCAGGGAGAGGAGAATCCTGAGTTCACATTGGAGTACGAAGGCTTCAAGAATGGGGAGACGGAAAGTGTGCTGACCTCAAAGCCGACAGTCACCACATTGGCAACGCCTACCAGTAAAGCTGGTACGTATGAAGTAAATGTATCAGGGGCTGAAGCACAGAACTATGATATTTTATATGTTGATGGTACCTTGACCGTCACAGCTGTAGAAGCCGTCGTAGTGACGGCGAAGAGCTACACAATCACCTATGGTGAAGCCCCGCCTACATACGAGTATACCTCTGAGGGTGCGGCCCTGATGGGAACTCCCGAGATTACCTGCGATGCCACTGCCACTTCGCCTGTTGGAGCTTACGACATTGTCATCAAGAAGGGTAGCGTGACAAATTATAATGACTCGTACGTCAAGGGTACGCTGACGATTACCAAGGCACCGCTGAAAGTGAAGGCAGGTACCTACACCCGCAAGCAGGGTGAGGAGAATCCGGAGTTCACGCTGGAGTACGAGGGATTCAAGAATGGTGAGACGGAAGCGGTTCTGTCGAAGAAGCCAGTTGCCACGACAACAGCCACAAAGGAGTCCGCTGTTGGTGACTATACCGTGACAGTCAGTGGCGGTGAAGCCCAGAACTACGAACTGTCCTACGTCAACGGAACGCTGAAGGTGATTGAGGTCGCTCCAGTTATAGTGACGGCGAAGAGCTATAGCCGCATGTATGGTGAGGCCAACCCAGTATTTGAGTTCACCTCTGAGGGTGCGGCCCTGACAGGCGCTCCCCAAATTACCTGTGCGGCAAAGACCACATCTCCCGTAGGTACTTACCCCATAACTATTACCAAGGGCAGTGTGACGAACACCAAGGATACATACGTCAATGGTACGCTAACCATCACGAAAGCTCCGCTGACCATCACTGCGAAGAGCTACACCATCAAGCAGGGTGAAGCGTTGCCTAAATTCGAAATAACCTACTCGGGCTTTAAGAACGGTGAGACCAAGAGCGTACTGAAGACGCAACCGAAGGTTACTTGTTCGGCAACCTCCACCAGCGAGCCGGGCACGTATACTATCATCGTATCAGGTGCAATGGCAAATAACTACGAGATTACTCACGTAAAGGGAACGCTGAGGATACTTGATCCTTCTGCTCCCACCCTCTTGGGTGACATCAACGGTGATGGCGAGGTGGACGTGACCGACGTGGTAGAGTTGATCGACATGGTGTTGGCAGGCAGCACTGACAGTATAGGTGACATCAACGGCGATGGCGAAGTGGATGTGACCGATGTAGTAGAATTGATAGACATGGTATTGGCGGGTGTATAATGTTTGTAACAATATAAAATAAAGAATAAGATGAAGAAGTTTTTATTATTTGCAATTGTCTTGTTGCAGTGTGGATTTGTATATAGTCAGAAAATGACGCTTATTTTGCAAGCTCGTGACAACTTTAACCTGCCGGGCGGCTTAGAGGGAAAGAACTATGCCGCTATTATCAAAACCAAGGAAAGCAAGAAAGGCATTGTGACGAAAAGTCTTAATTTCATGAAGAAATACGGCTTTGTACCTGGTGATACTAAGGTGGATGCTATTGATGAGTCACAGTCGGAAGTGACCTACAAGGTAATTCTCCCGCTGACGATGTTCTATCAGCAGATGTTACACCTCGATGCTAACAAGCTCTATAGCAACTTGCGCTTTGAGTTCCATGACTCCAATGTGATGATAGTGTTTGAAAATATGAGCAATGAGGTGCTTGGGCTCTATTGGCATGATGACAGCAAGAAGCCCAGTGATGCCTATACAGATTATCGTTCTGAGAGTGCTGGACTTACCATCAGCCATACATTAGTAGGAAAGTTCTTGGTTCATGCCAACCTTGATCCGGCAGAGAGGCAATCTTTCTATAGGGAAGCCGACAAATATTTCTCAAATATTGCCGAGAGATACAAGTCATACGAGCAACTTGTGAAAAATGGAGAGGCCAAGTGGTTAGATGCCGATGGAGTGATTAAGCAATACACAGACAACCCTGTTCCTGGTTCCAAATACTTGATGAACTATCTAAACATCCCTGAGAACAAGGAACGGCTGTTGGGAATAACTCAGAAACGATGGGATAAGCAAGTGAAAGAATTCTTTGATAATCTCTTCAAGTCTTTCTGTTTGGAGCTCAATGGCGACATTGACGGAGTGGCAGAAGATGGTGAGCAGACATTTGCATGGGAGGACGGGAAATTACTTCCCATTGATGCTAAACTGAAGAAAGAATACATCAAGAAAGGCTGGGATTATTTCAACAAGGAATAGGATATGAAGTGTTGCAAATTGTTGCTGTTATCATTGCTGTGCATGACCGTAACTACCGTTGCGTCCCAAAGTTTTGAATCACTGAAGCGTTCAAAGGGTAAAACGGAACTCTATTTGGCAGTTGAGAAGACACTCTCTGGGCAGATGACAGTCTCACAGTGCAAAGCTATTATTGCCTCTGCACAGAATCTTACGGAACCCTATGGCGGTAAGACGCCCATCTACCTCATACTTGACTATTTGGCCACTCACCCCAAGAGCAAGTGTGACACTGCTGAACAGCTGTTAGAGGCGTTCGTCTTGCGCCGTGATTTTGACATCAACCTGCGATACAGCACTCTCCTGCCACCTATGGCCTATCTCATTCGTGAGAACCAGGCTTTTTTAAAAGGTAAGTTCAGTCGCGATTACATTTCTAATAAAGTATTGCGCCTGATGATTGAAAAGGGTGCACATGTAAACACCTATGGAGAAGATGGTGCTTCGCTGATGGCTTTTGCCATGGACACAGGTAACGACTACCTGCAAACCTATTTCATTGACAAGGGACTTGATGCTCATCATGAAGATGAGAAGGGACACGATGACCTCTATAAACTCATTGAGCGTGGTGATTTGACACATCTGAAGCAGCTCATTGCGAGGAACACGGCACTCGACATCAATCTGTTGAAGAATGACCCCAAGTCATTCGCACGCTTCCCAGAAATCTATGACTACATAGCTCGCCACTGTGCCGCCAAAGCCCAGAACTACGAAGATGTCACTCTTTTCCAGAAGAGGTTTAGCGACAGACGCGCGCTTGTCAAGAATCAGTATGAATACTTATGCCGGAAGGAGTCTGATGCAGCTACCGACTTTTTTCAGCTGATGAAGTGCGTGGAGCGCTACCCCGATTTATCTTCCATTACCAATCCTCGCAAATTGGCCATCTACCGTCAGGACTGCAAGTTTGTCAACGACGTATATAATAAAGTTTGTGCTAAGGCTGCTGCCTTGAATATTAGTGCGTCTATGCCCCAAGAGAATAGGGTGTCCTACTTCCTCGATGCCTACGACAAGAACCATTATGATCCAGACCACTTCGTTCAAAAGGCTCGTGACGTGAATAATGTCTACGCTATCGGCAGGGCTGTGGGGATTCAAATTAGATCATATTATTCCGGCTCTTCTTACCCTACGTGGCATGAAAGAATGGCCAGTTACGACAAAGCCACTGTAAAAGAAGGATTAGATGCTTCCAGGCAACCATGTACAAGTGCATTAAATGGTTTTTTTAAAAAGGCCTCAACGAACCTTCAGGACAAATATAGCAATCTGGTGGCCAGCATCAACAGTCAATATGAGAGTTATCAGCAAGCAAAAAAGGCTGCAGAAGCACGCAGGCAGGCTGAGTGGAGAAATGAGCAGGCTGCAAAAGATGACTGGAACAAGAAAATGGATAGTGATGATGCGGGCCGTTACATTATCCAGAAAGTAAAGGACTGGGGAGATTGGAGCAAAGGACGTTTCATTGACACCGACAATGATTTCGAAGACAGCCGTACTGTGAAATTCAGTGATGGTAAGTCCGTGACACTATTTTGGGAACGCCGTGTGTCAAAAGGAATCAATCATTACGGTTTCAGCCCAGGCCTTTTCAAAAGCATGCGATGGTATACAAACCTCAATGATGCGGTTATCGGTGCCTATATGGATAAATATGAGAACCGGGAATGGTATGATGGAAGAGAATGACATCTCTATCATGAATTTCCCTAAAACTCTTGGTCGTTTCAGAAATAATCCTTATCTTTGTACCCGATTCGGTTAGCCCGTAAGGGTTATGTGGGTCAATGACATTGATGGACAGAGGCAGAGAAAGCCGTTTATAAGGCGAATCTCGAAAAAAGGCATTAACGAACATTATCATTCTGTGTTCTCAAACTTAGTAACATTGAATCATATCACATGAATAATGCTAAGGCCTGAGACTAAGGATGGGCGAGAAGTTAGGAACTCCCATGCCTTTTATGTTTCTATCAACCTAATATGAGTTATTAATGGCTGAATTAGGGAGTTCAGGAGGCAGCAAAACCGTTACTGTGATGAAAAAAACTATATTGTCTTTTCTCTTATTGGCTCTGCCATTAATGGTAAGTTCCCAAAATGTTACTTATTATACCACTGAGAATATAGAAGGCGTATGTTACCAGTTGTTCGAGTATAATTCCAGTGAAAGAATTGCCAAGGTGACTTCCAATCAAAACGGCAAGTATAGTGGAAATATCGTCATACCATCATCCGTGAAATGTAAAACTCCAGTATATCATAATGATGCCCCACCTACGTATGTGGAAAAAACGTACATAGTAACTGCAATTGCCAGTGGAGCTTTTTATGAATGCAGTGAAGTTACTTCCATAACTCTCCCTAATACCATAACCACCCTCGAGGCTGCATTCCGTGGCTGTAGCAGCCTCGCTTCTATTGAAATACCCGACGGTGTTACAGAGATAAAGGATTGCACTTTTCAAGATTGTAGCAGCCTCACTTCTGTCACTCTGCCTAATCAATTGACATCGATTGGTTGGCAAGCCTTCATGAATTGCAGCAGTCTTAGTTCAATTAGTTTACCAAATACTCTAACAAAAATGGCTAACGCCGTTTTCTCTGGCTGTAGCAGCTTGACCTCAATAGTCATACCTGATGGTATTAAGGTTATTGGCGCAGGTGTTTTTGCAGATTGCAGCAGTCTCACCTCTGTCACCCTGCCTGCACAATTGGAATCGATTGGAGGAGCTGCTTTCTATAAATGTAGTGAACTAACTTCAATAACTATTCCCGACAATGTGACCAGCATTGGAAACTCTGCTTTCGAGAGGTGTAGTGGTCTTTCTTCAGTGACACTTGGTTCAGGTGTGACATCCATCGGTCAATCTGCATTTAGTAATTGTGAAGGTTTGACCTCTCTAACTATACCTGATAATGTGACATCGATAGAAGAATATGCTTTTTCTCGTTGCTCTGGGTTGCAAACTGTTTACTCTTATATAAAAGATCCATATCCAATTGCCTCTAATACTTTTTATACATCCAACGTTAATTTGTATGTACCAAAGGGGACAAAATCAAAATACAAGGAAACTGAGGGCTGGAAGAACTTTACTAATATCATTGAGATGGATGCAGAAAATCCCGTCTCTCTAACAGGTCTTATACTTAATAAGACGAAAATGATTTTGTCCGTTGGCTCAACGGCAATGTTAAAAGCCTACGCGTTTCCTGGAAACGTTGAAATAAAGAATGTAAAATGGAGCACTTCGGACAATTCTGTTGCCACCATAGCAGATGACGGAACAGTAATGGGTGTCAAGGAAGGAACCGCTACTATCACCTGTACATTGGCAGATAAACCAGCCATCTTCTCCAACTGTACCGTTATTATCAAGGAAGGATACATTGGAGGTGACCTAAACGATGATGGTGAAATAGATGTTACTGATGTGGTGGAGCTGATAGACATGGTATTGTTGGGCAGCAACGACCCGGCAGGAGACATCAACGACGACGGCGAGGTGGACGTCACCGACGTGGTGGAGTTGATCGACATGGTGCTTGGAAACTGAACGGGGAAACAGAAAGGAAAAAGTCATCAGCAAAAATTTGAAGTAAGTTTGGATATGTAATAAACATTTGTAAATAATAGCAAGATGAAA
>Ga0247610_10003644_pt1 | contig 16780 bp, 34 predicted proteins | sample 174DNAGHGhighgp2_FD_193483 | JGI IMG/M metagenome (GOLD analysis project Ga0247610, IMG submission 193483) | Sheep rumen microbial communities from Palmerston North, Manawatu-Wanganui, New Zealand - 1742 DNA GHGhigh gp2 | ecosystem: Host-associated > Mammals > Digestive system > Stomach > Rumen... | reverse complement strand
TTGGGTGGGTCCGCTATAAAGTGCTAATACGGCTCGTTCCGAGCGATGCTGGTTGAAACCCAGCCCCATCCACTCTTAACATGGAAAGGAGCAGAGATTTATGAGTCAGCTTATTTATGATTTTTTACTTGCTAAAATTAGAAATCCGATCGGCGTTTGCGCATTAATGGGAAACCTGTATGTCGAAAGTCATTTGAATCCGGGTTTTTTGGAAAGCAGCAAATCGCGAAAAATTGGAGTTACCGCAGCAGAATATATGAAAAAGGTGGATTCCGGTGAAATTGACAGGGAAGCATTCAGCCATGATGGCACAGGATTCGGTCTTGCACAGTGGACACACTGGAGCCGGAAACAGGGTCTGTATGACTATGCCAAAGCAGCCGGTCACGGAATCGGGGACCTGCAGATGCAGCTGGAATATCTGTTGAAAGAACTCCAGGGGTATAAGGCGGTAATTAAAGCCATCAAAGAAGCAGCAGATATCAGAACCGCTTCGGATGTGGTGGCTTTGAAGTATGAAAAGCCGTCACATACCGAAGAAAAGTATCTTCAGAACAGAGCAAATTATGGGCAGAAGTATTATGAAGAATTTGCAATCAAAATGAAAGGGGAAACGAAGATGTATTCACTGAATGAAGTAAACGCCAAACTGACAGAACTTCTTAACAATGGATCCGGAAAGGAAACAATCATCCGGGAAATTTCAAGGATGACCATTGGCTGGCCGTATGTCTTTGGCGCATGGGGCGAAGAATGCACTCCTGCAAATCGCAAGAAAAGAAAACGCGATGATCATCCGACCATCGTGTCCGCCTGCCAGGTGCTGAACGGCAAAAAGACAACCTGCACAGGATGCAAATGGAATCTCCCGGTTCGGATGTTTGACTGCCGTGGATTTGTGAACTGGCTTTTCGACAAAGTCGGAATCACGATCAAAGGGCAGGGGAGCACCAGTCAGTGGAACACCGATGCAAACTGGGAGAGTAAAGGCAATATCGCTGATATGCCGAAAGACAAAATCTGCTGCGTGTTCACAGGGGACAGCAAAACCAAAGAACATGTCGGCGTATATCTGGGGGATGGCTCGACAATTGAATGCTCTTCTGGTGTACAGGAATTCAAGCCGATGAAATCAAAATGGAAGTATTTTGCGGTTCCGAAGGGGCTGTATGGCGGTTCTGTTACTCCTGTTAAGCCAGTCAGTTATCCTACGCTCCGGTATGGCGCGAAAGGTGACGATGTTAAAGTTATGCAGCAGATGCTCGCCGATCTCGGAAGCAGCCTTGCCATTGACGGAATTTTCGGAAACGGAACCCGGAGCGCTGTAGTGGCCTTCCAGAAAAAGAACGGTCTTGAAGCGGATGGCATCTGCGGATCGAAAACGTGGGGCAAGCTGATTGAACTCACCTCCGGAAGCAAGCCGGCTCCGGTTCTTTACACGGTGACGCTTTCGCATGTATCTGAAAAGGATGCTGAAGAACTGCTCAATAAATATGAAGGCTCTGCGAAACACGAATAAGCTATTCAGTCAGCAGAGCCCGACTGCAACCGATTAATAAACATGGTCAGGGTTTATCGGGCTTTAACCTACTAATGGGACAGGTGATTTATGCTCCTTATAGCCTGTCCCATTTTCCTTTTTACAAGCAATCAGAAAAGGAGGCGCGGGCTTTGAACAATACACAGATGCCTGGAGAACATTGTATCATTCCGGCACAGGATACAGCAGATATAAAACTTCCGACATTGAAACACGGAGACCGCGGGACATTTGTTGTGCTGCTTCAGACACTGCTGATCAACCGTGGATATCTGAAGGAAACTTTTGATACGAACGGATTATTTGAGGACATAACACTGAACTCCGTGATTGAGTTCCAGAGGGACTGGGGCCTTGAAATGTATGGGATTGTTGATTCCGATACATGGAACCTTCTGGAAACTTCTCCCGAACGAAAAAATTTAAACCGGGAGTTTCCTTATTGATGAACTACTGTGTAATATGCGGAAAGGTTATTCCAGAAGGTCAGCTCGCTTGCCCCAGATGCGAGAAAAGAGTAGAAAAGCAACACAAACTGATTGAGAAAATGAAAAGGGAGCTTTCTTCCGCTTTAAAGGCGCAGAAACGTAACAAAGAAACATAACAATTCAAATTCGGATCCTGAGAAGCGGACGTCGTGCACCCGGTTTTCAATCCGGATTTGTCTTGTTATCATATGGTAAACCTTTTATATTCGGCAGAGTTTCTTGTGAGCAAGAACCGCCGCAGGGGCCGAAGTTACGCGGCCCCTTTTCTCTTTTTACTATTTACAGACTATAAAAAGGAGTATTCGATATGGCTTATAATACTTATACAGAGAAAAACATTTCCGATAAGAAAATAGCCAAAGCACAGAAATGGCTCAAAAACCTTGGATCTTCCATTAAAGTGACCGGGCGTTTTACCATTGGCATGACAACGGCATTGTATAAATTTCAGCGAGAGCACAATCTGCCGATCACAGGGGAACTCGATCATCAAACATGGAAAGCTCTTAGAAAAGAAAATTCATGGTTTTACAGGATAGCGATTACGGTTTTTCCAGGTATTTTTGGAATGCTTTCATGAAAACCTTTGATCAAAGATATCGCACAGTGATCAAGGCTGTTAATGGAGAGGATGAAACAGTTCCTCTCCTATTTTTCATGAAAGAGGATATTGACAATGAAAGAAAAAGCACTTTATACTCAAAGTCAGCTGGAAGACATTGCAAGAAAATCTGCCAATCATGCAGTAGAGCAGGTTCTTTCAGTTTTGCACCTTGACAATGAAACACACCCTGAAATGATTGCATGCAATGGAGATGATCCTATGGCAAGCAATTACAAAGAACGTTATTATTATACCAATCAAAATGGAAATGTTTTGTCAGTGGTTATGTATGGAAAAAATAAAAAGCAGACTGATTCAAAGTTTAAAAGTTTTCTTGAGAAGGAAGCACTTATGATTTCTGATGCTCCTACACTGGCAGATTTTGTGAATGAAAAATACAGAAAGTCATTTATGCGTAAACTGGCTCCGACAACAAAAGCCAATTATAATGCATATCTTGACCGGTATATTCTTCCGGTGCTCGGAGACAAACATATGGATCAGATCACTGTTGAAGACATTCAGAAGTTTTATGACTGGATGGCGAATGCAAAAGAACATGGATTTCGTCAGAATCTGGTGGCAGATACAATCACCAGAGTCAGTGGACTTCTCGGAAGATTGTATAAAATTGCCATTGATATGAAACTGGTTTCTGACAATCCGATAAAAAAGACGCTTCTGTCAAATGAAGGAGAAGAATCCGGGCATCACACGGCACTTATTCCGATGGATGTAAAACGGGTGAAGAACAGTATTCCTGAAATGGAAAACGAGCAGCAGCGTTTATATATGGGGCTTCTGGTATATACCGGTATGCGGAGAGAAGAAATCCTCGGCCTTGGCTGGGAAGATCTGAATCTCAACGAAGCATATGGCCATATTCAGAGAACAGTTACGTTTCCTGATAATAAGAGGGCTATTGTTCGGTATAAAACAAAGACCAAGTGTTCAACACGAGATTTTATTATTCCGGATCAATTAATGGCTTTACTGAAACCCTGCGCAAAAGAAAAAGGTTTTATTATTCATGGCAGAAATACAGATGATCCGATTTCACCTTCATCTTTTTACCGTATGTACAAAAAGTGTTTTAATGCACTTGGCATATCTGAGTATAACAACCATGACTGGCGGACCACATTCGGAACACAGTTAAAGGAACTCGGTTTAACTTCAGCTCAGGTTGCAGATCTGATGGGACATGCTGACACCCGAATGGTTGAAAAAGTGTATGCTCCGACAAGACATGAAAGTGTTATGATGCATAAACATACAATTAACAGTATGAATTAAAAACTGTTTGGTTTCTTTTTGGGTTCGAACGATGCACTTCAATTGATTATATTTTAATAGCTCCAGAACTTGGCGAAAATTCCTTCTGGTTTCTGAAATGGATAATGCATAAAATGCCACATTATGCAAAAACCCCGAAGCCCTTGATTTGTAAGGCTCCGGGGTTGTGGGATTAGTAGGACTCGAACCTATGACCCCCACGATGTCAAAGACGACCTTTGTATAAATAATAAAATATGCAATCAGGACTGATGCGTTTCATTGTTTAGTCATTTGATAAGATATCAGATGACTTTATTAAGTGCACCAAAAAATCAAGGCATTATTTTTTTGTTCGTAGCATCAACAAGGGTTATAGTGGAGAAGGACTACTTAAAAAGGAGGATAAAAAAATGAAAAAGATTTTTGTTGTTGTTCTTTTTGTAGCAATGATGGTGATTGGCAGTGTTGGACTTGCCGATACTCCTCGAATGTATAATTCGGCAGAGGACATGATCGCTGCATATGAAGAATGCAAAGAGATCTTCGTTTACGAAGATGTGATAAGATTCTTAGAATCTTTGTATGATGAAGATCCCGTTTATGCAATAAAATATATGCGCGAGAGAATCGTAGGATTAAAAGAAAATGAAGAAGGATTGTACTACGGATACGAAGAGTATGGCTGCAGAAGGCTCGCTGTCTTCATTTACAATGAAGAAGAAAATCGGGAGGTTCAAAACCTCGACAAAGAAATTGTTAGGATCGTTATTTTGCATTTAATCTGACTAACCTTCTCTACGGCTCGCAAGGGCCGTTTCTTTTCGCATTCAGATCAACGCTTATAGTAGGAGGTGATGCCATATGAAAACTACAGCTCATGATATTCGTAAATTCATTGAAGATTATGAAAAACAGAAACAGCAACGACTTCACTATGATTTTACAGAAGAACAGAAGCAAAAAATTATGGAAATGTACTATTGTATGCATGAAGCTCTTCGCGATACTATTCGCGAATATATTGAAAAAGGGAAGGCGGTTATTGAAAAAGATCGATTTGGAAGACTTGTTTGTACTATTCTTCCTGAGAGGACTTAACAAGTCCTTCTCTTTTTCGCATCAAAAGCAAGTCTCCTTATAGGAGGTGAGATACATGCTTAAAAACTTATATGCGCGGATTTATATTCAAATCGACTACAGACTGATGAATGTTAGAGACTGGTTATATGATAGAAACTTGATCAAGCATAGTATTCGAAATTTTTACGGCTATAAAAAGCTAAACTACTTTTGCACTATGTGTTTTGAAGCTGAATTGATTAACGTAACCTTATGCGAAATGGCCCTTATCTATCCAAGATTAACTTCTCTATTTAAAAACATTTATCATAAAAAGCTTGAAGATCCTATAAATGGGTTTCGAAGCGGAAAGTATGACCTGCTAAAAGAAGAGGGCTAAACAAGCCCTTCTCTTTTTCGCATCAAAAGCAAGTCTCCTTATAGGAGGTGTTAATATGCTTTTAAAAATGAAAGAAATGCTAATTACTGCATATGGAAATGAGGACACAGAGGAAGCGCATGATTATTTGAGAACGCACCTGTTTGAAACTTTAGCGAGTATTAAAACTGCCAGTATCATTGGAGGATATCCATGGGTGTTGGAATATGATGGTGAAAAAATCCAGCATGGAAAGAAATGTTTTCCAATGGTACGGCATTCGTTGAAGGTCACATGGAAGTTTATAGCGTCTGAAGATACTGTGGAACTCATCGAACGGTATTTTAACGAGGCTGAAGTAAAATTAGGAGAAAAAACAGATACAATATATTTATTTGAAAGCTACTGACCAATATGGCCCTCAAAAACAAGAGGGCTTTTTTCGCATAAAAAGCAAGCCTCCTAATAGAAAACAAAAAGGAGGTTGAAGTGCAATGAACTTTTATGAATGGCTCGATAATTTCGCAATATTTCTGAAAGGATATTATGCCGGATTGCCACCTGAAAAAAGGTGTAGGTCTGCTACGGAAATAGTTGCAGAAGCTATTAAGGAATACAAACTCGCATGCAACGAAACCGACTGGTGTGAAAAGGAAGAGGGCTAAACAAGCCCTTCTTTTTTTCGCATTCAGATCAATGCTAATAGTAGGAGGTGATACAAATGGCAAATTACGTACCATTTGAACAGCTGAAGGTTGGTGAATCCTATTATTTTTACAGTACCTATTGGCATGAAACATTAGGAATCGCGAAAATTGATAAGCTGTATCCGGAAAGTGGAACCGGAACAGCATACAGCAGTTGGGGCGAGGATAAAAGCAGTACTTTCTGCTTTGGTGTTGACGATGGGTTTCATAATGATATGCTCTGGGATTCTGAACCTACACAGGAAGAAGTGCAGCATCAAATGCACTACGGTGTCAAATATGTACCGCCACGAATTATTGAGGGTAAACGCTATGAAGGCGGATCTGTTATTACAGGAGATCTGAAGAAAGTTCTGGACGAGTTTATCATGAAACTGAATCAGACATTTGAGAAAAACACCCGTTTTAAACCGGATAAATATAATGCGGGGCATTTCTTTATGTGGGAGTCAAAACTGGAATACGTCAAGCCAAGTGAATTGTTTATCAATCACAATGGCGGATGTGACTGGGATATGATTCGCTATGTAATGAAAAATGCAAACGTTAATATTCATGCAGGAGAACGGGACAGTTGCGGATGGCTGACCGGTGTTATTGATAAAAAAATGCCGGACGGAACCATGCGATCTATTCTGTATGGCTAAAAGATCTGCTGAGCGGTTGCGGAAACGCAGCCCTCATTTTTTTTCGCAAATGAAACAATGCTTTTAATAGGACGTTGTCCAAATAAAATTTTGGGAGGAAAGAAAATATGAGTAAAAAAGAAGACAGCATGAACGGAGCCATGATTGTTCCGGAGAGTGTCATCGAGAGATTCATATCAGCAATGGAACAGCAAAATGCAAATGACAATGCCCGGTTCAAAGAAAGGGAACTCAGGGAGGAAAACCAATACCTGGACGAGAAGGATCTGGTGAGAAAACAGTTTCAGCGGATTATTGATGCGATGGACAGCACCGATATTCTGTCTGATGAATATGTGGTTCTTACGAAGCGGCTTAAAGAAATTCGGGAGGTATTTGGTTATAGCTGGTGATCCTTTCGCCGTAGCTTCAAGCTACGGTTTTTTCAATTCGCAGCATCGCCAAGGAATATAGTAGAGGAGAAGACGAACCCGCGGGTTTGGCTAATCGCGGATTGTTGCAATCGATCCGCGGTGTCCGGACCTGCGGCCGTTGATGCACCCTTAAATAACGAAGCGGGTGCTGTGTTATATGGTCTCATCAACCGGCGACATTGGCAACCGCTTTTATTTTTTCTTCGCAGCATAAACAAGGTTTATAATAGGAGCAGAACGCAGCAATGCTTGACATTGGACTGCGGTAATATGCGTCTCGTTGTGGTCGCAATGACCCGTGAGTAGTGATGATTCCTTAATACAGGAATACGACGAAAATGCCGGAATTGAGATCATCCAATGGGCCATATGAAACACCGGTGTATGAGCGCTGCCGCTCCTGAACATAAAGAGACTTGCGCGTTATATTCAGCGTCCTCGGATAATCAGATCCGAGAATTCAGCAGCTGAATTAAGACGGCGATAAATTCCGGATAAACTCTCCGGGATGCATAAATTAATATAATGCGCAAGTTTCCATTATTTTTCTCGCATATGAAACAACGCCTTCATTAGGAGGTGAAAACATATGGTTTTCTGGATTGTTATTTCAATATATTTAATTCTTGAGAATGTCTTTATTGCAGCGCATGATGCACAGCAAAGATGCAAAGATCTTGATACTGTAGAACAAGTATGCTATGGTATTGGGTCATTCTTTGTATCATTAATTGTGTGGCCTCTGGGAATAGTAGGCATGATAAGAGATAATAAAACAGAAAAGAAGACCAAAATGAAGAACAAGAAAAATGAGGAAAAAGAAACGATCGGCTTTAAAACGAAAGCCGAAATCATGGCGATGGAAGCCAGAAAGGACGGGGCCTGAAAAGGGCTCCTTCTTTTTTATGGACAATCAGTGGATAAATATGTTAAACTCATCTCAACAGGGTAAAGATTAAAGAGTAAAAGGAGATATGCAAATGGGCCTTATTTCATTAAAATGTACAAACTGCGGCGGTAATCTGAGTGTTGATGAATCCCTGGAAACAGTATATTGCCAATATTGTGGCAACAAGATGCTTCTGTCAACAGTTACACGGACAGAAAATAAAACAATTATCCGGGATGAAGCGGCCATTCTGAATGCTCAGAATGAAGCAAAACTGATTGAGGCAGCTGCAGAGGAAACCAAAAAGAAAGAAAAACATAAGAAAATAAAATTCTGGAGTATTGCCGGGCTGATTATTGCAATTGGCCTGGCGATTGGAATTTATTTTCTGGTGGATTATACCAAGTACGGTCTTGTTGGATCAGAATCCTTTACAGGGCGGGCGTTTAATATTACAAAAGAGGAGCTGCTGGATCAATATCTGGCAGCAGATACGCGATCGGAAACAGAATATGGGTTAGTCAATACCGGATGGGTTGAACTTGACAGGGTCCCGCATTATATTTCCGCAACATATAACAAAATGTACAATAATGAAAAACGATATACATGTGACTTTTATTTGACAAAAGACGGGGCAAAGCATTTGTATTACAGTCTTCAAGTATTGGAAGACAATAAAGGGCATATTATTGAGTGTGATTATATCGTGTATTACTATCCGGAAATTGCCAAAGAAAACCAGTCTATTTTTGAGCGCCCAAAATATATTTTTGATGCGTACTTCAGCACTATTATCCCTGGTGAAGTATTCTCAATTCTTACAGGAAAAACAGGTGATTATGTAAATAAACAGTTTGACAGAAATATGGCGCAAAACTTTGTGGAGTGGTCAAAACCGATTGTCGACGGCGGGGTTTTTTATGATATTTCAAACGTCAGAGAATCAGAAGATGACGATGACGTTCAAGGAAGCAAATACTCAGTGGTCGTCGGTTATGATCAGGTTAAAAAACGCTGATTTCGCAAAAGAAACAACGGTATAAATGAGGAGAACGCGGGTGTGCGTTATTGCTAAAAAGCGGTACACATGCCCGCTTTTTCTTTGCACATTTTTAGTCATTAACTTAAACATGGAGGAGAAAATCACATGAAAGGTATCAAACCGTGCCCTTACTGCGGAGGAGAAGTGGAAGTAATCCGGCTGGCAAATGACAAGAAGACCGGCAATAAAATGTATCGGCTTGAATGCTGGGGATGCCGGAAAGTTGTCGGCAGAGGAACAAAATTTCCTGGAGAAAATGATGAGGATGCGAAGATGCGAATCCGGCAATATGAAACAGTTCTGGATCGGCAGATCGGAATCACAGAAAACGAAAATATTTTGCAGTACAGTGTTTAAAAAAGGAGGCCCCTGTATGCAGTTGATTGCAATTCTGGTGTTTGCCGTTGTTGTGATTGTGTCCGCAATTTTGCTGAACCATGCGCAGAAAATAAAAACTGTTGAGCAAGAAGAACTGGAACAGAAAATCACGGAACTGAAAAATAAGTTGAATTCTGAGTATTTGGCTTTTGATACACAGTTATTTAATATAAGGGGACTAAAACAAAGAGTATTCGACGCAGAAAGTGAATTGAAACGAATTAAAAAAGAGCTGATAGAAGCCAACGACAAGATTATTCATTACCAGCAAATGCTGATGAATGATAATACAAACTGCATATTGCACAGCCCAATTATTGATAAAATTGAAAAGCAACTTAAACAAGATACTCAAACTACAGGAGGATAATAATTTATGGATCTTGGCGCATTTTGTCAGATTGATAATTACATCAAAATACTGGACGATAATGGAATCGTTATTCCAAGAATGCGTGGAATTCGCTTGATGAGTGAAGAGAAACCGATTACCGATGAAGAAATCGATCGCGAAGCAAAAACTATTGGTTTACTGAATTGTGAAGAGGCATGTGAATCATATTTTGTGTATCATCCTGTTTCTTATGAGATATCCAATCGAACCAGATATCTGAGATACAAATATATTACTTATGATGGGAATCACCCAATGCAAATTAAGTGGGACAAAATTCATGGCAAAAAACGTAAACTGTTTAAATATTTAGTCAAAAATGCCAGGAATAGGGTTCAGATGAATTTTCGTGTATTCAACAAGTATTGTGGATGTAAAAATATTCTATATATTCATGCACGCATTGGTGGAAATAACTGGAAAAGCTATCGCGACGGGATTAATGATCAACCGTGGTTTATTGAAAAAGTAGATGATCCATTTGATTCAACATACTGTGATATTTATGTCAGAACTGGTATAGCGCTTAAAGATAACAAAACAGAAGAATAAGGCAGAAACATCCATTATATGGTGATATTGAAACTAAAATTATATCAAGGAGATGGTATATATGAAAAGCAAATACAAACTTATTGCATTAACAATGATCCTGGTTTTATGCATATTTGTATTCTCTGGCTGCGAAAGTAATGGAAATTCAATAGAATACGGAAAGGCATCTGGTACTATCGAAGACACAACAGCCCAAGCGCAAGTTGCCGGAAAGTTAGCAAACAATCAGCCTACTCCAACCGATATTAATTATTCGCTTGAGCGTTACAATCTGATCCGCAGAACATATTGGGTAAACGGGCAAAGAGAAAAAGCCAATATGCTTATATGTCCAGTCGAAAAACCTTTAGGATATATTGTAATCTTTGCCGGAAATACTGTAGCCGGACGGTTTGTAGTCGATGGTAAAGTCAGCAGTTTAAACAGTTTTCTCACGCCGTCGAGCATCGATACATACTACGCCAACGGTGGCGTGATCACAACAGAAATGGCTGACGTGGACGGAAGTTACGGAGAAAATGATAACGGTATATTTTTCTTTACTCCAAACGGAAATTATATTGAATGGACAGGAGAGTATTTGTATTCTGATATTCCATTCGAAATCGAAAATCCAATTGTAAAGGTGGTTTCTGAATGACAGACGGCGAAAAGAAAGCTGCAATAATTATAGCAGGAGTATTATTGATTATTATTGGTGTTGTGTTGTTTTTCACATTAACTCCGGATGGACGCAAAGAGTGGAACAATGCGATGTATGATCTGCATAAAGTTGATGACGCAACATTATATTCGACTCGAAAACAAGTAGAAGATACATGCAGGTCTATGATGTCCAGTTACACAAGTGATTTGATGACTTATAACCAATATAAAGACAGTGATAATGCAGAGAAGCAAGGCTGGGCTGAACAGGCTAAAATGCGGGCTAATAAGACAGCAGCCAGCTATAACGAATATGTTCTTAAAAATTCATTTGTATGGCAAGGAAATATTCCGGACGATATAAAGAACAGTCTGGATTATTTGGATTAGGAGAAACGTATGATAATAATTGAAACTTGCCCTGAATGCGGAGCAGATCTCGAATGCTTACAAATGGCAACTGATCCGCCTATTCCGGTAAAGAAGTGCACGAAATGTTCCTGGCATTTGGAAGGAGAAAGAGAAAAAGTTGTTCGTGTTCCATTAATCGAAGATGTGTTATCAGGGCATATGCAGAAAATAGTTCGATGCAAAGATTGCAAATTTGCTGAAAAACAGGTTTGCTGCCAAGAGGAATATGAATACAAATGCACATTATCAGAATTTGAAGGCCTGTATGACTATCATAGCAAGCATTGGTTCTGTGCTGACGGGAAATACAAGGAAGGTCGGTGAAGTGAATGGACAAGGAGAAGGTTATTGACAAGCTTGAAAAAGAGGTTAAAAAAACGTACTCAATAAAGACTACAATTTATAACAACGGTAAAAAAGTCAATGAAGATATCACAGAACACAGAGAACCGGGTGTGAAGATATCGATGGAAATGGCTGATGAAATTCTTACCCTGCTGAAAGAGCAGGAACCTGTGAAAGCTGTTGCTGACGGCAAGGATTCTTATATGTGCAACAACTGCGGTACGGTAATTGGATGGGACGAATGGGAACCGGGCGGGATTGAAGAAGTGAGATACAAGTTTTGTCCGGAATGTGGAAGGCAGGTGCAGTGGGCATGAAAAAAGTAATACTTATTATTGTACTTATTATTGCTTGTATTTTATTGCAAGGATGTGAATCGCAAGTAACGGATTACATGGGCAAACGCTTTAAACTAATTGAACAAGATGGTCATATAACATTATGCTACGATACAAATACAATGGCTGTTTACATTGTATATAGGAATCTTTATCAGTATGGAATTTCGCCATACATAATGTTTAATGAATTTAATGAGCCAACCATAGGACAATGGAATGGTAAAGAAATTATTCCTGCAAAGGAAGGTAGGTGAAGTGAATGGACAAGGAGAAGGTTATTGCCAAGCTTGAAAAAGAGGTTAAAAAAACGTACTCAATAAAGACTACAATTTATAACAACGGTAAAAAAGTCAATGAAGATATCACAGAACACAGAGAACCGGGTGTTAAGATATCGATGGAAATGGCTGATGAAATTCTTGCCCTGCTGAAAGAGCAGGAAGCAATCGAGCCAAGACGGGATGCAAATTGCGTGAGAATGTTCCGTTGCGGTGTTTGCGGTGAATATGTCGGATTTATTGATTTAGATCCCGGCGATCCTAATGAGCAGGACAATTATTGCAGGAATTGCGGACGGAAGGTGAAGTGGGAATGAAAATAGGGCGCTTTGGCTTTGGTATAAGAAAAATGCAAGAGAATTTAAGTGGTTTTACCACCCCTTGCTTAAATCAAATGAAAAGCAATTCTTTGTTTTCTTTGTATGGATTGGATGGCATTTCTATGTCTGTTTAAGAAAAAAGATTGTTGCTTAAATGCAGGAAGGTAGGTGATGATATGCAGAGTACAGTTGATGCTTTTGAAAAGCAATATTCCGTACCGCAGATACAAAAGGACAGGCTTGGAAGATATCAATTCATGCCTGTCCGAACGGGATTAAAAGATTGCTGCGGTTTTGTGTATCATATTGTTGGAAGGTCGATGAAGTAAATGAAAATAACTCAATCATGGAAACGTAACATGCCAACAACTGATGGTTATAGTTTAACCGTGACATACGTTTACTCAAGCCATTATTTACATGAAATTGAAGACATAGAAAGGAAACTGCAAAAGGGAACATACATTTAAGGAAAAGAAAATGAAGAGAAAACCAACATATTGCAGTCCTGTCGGCGACTGGCTATGTGGAAGAAGGCGGTGGATAAAATGAAGGATATCAATAATGTTATCAAAGCACTTGAAGATGCCGATGCAACGGACGGCGTTATAAAGATATCAAATCAATTTAGGGATATTTTAGTTGACTTGCTTAAAGAGCAGGAAGCGAAATATCCGGTATGTGAAAAATGTGGCAAAGAGATAGACCATATCGGTACAAGTGTATTCCATTGCAACGGCTCAGATTATGATTATTCTATTCCAATAATGTATAGCAAAAGAAATGGATGTGCATTGTTTCACACGAGCCAAAAATGGACTGGGTATAGTCTGACAGACGAGGAACGGAAAGAAAAAATCTGTTGCCCGTATTGTGGAAAGTTTCCGTTCGATGACAGCCAAGAGATCCAAATTTATGAACCTGTGGAAGTACTGATGTGGACATCAGAAAGTCGGTATGGTTTTGATGAGTCTATGTAGGGGTAAACGAGAATCAATATATTAAGGTAAAGGTCTGTGAAGTGGAATGTCTGACATGGAGAAAGTTATTGAAATCCTTGAAAAAATAAAAACGATTATTGATAAATGGATTCCAATCGGAATTGATGAAGCCATCGCTTTGCTTAAAAAGCAGGAGCCAAAAGCTATCGTGAAAAAATGGCACAAAAACCCATTAGGGGATTATTCGCGTGTACATTGTCCATGGTGCGACAGAGAGCTGGATATGCAAAGTGTAAAGGAATATGTTGCGTGTCCATATTGCGGAAGGCCGGTAAAGTTGGAATGAATGCAGTAATTAACTTGGATGTTCCTGACTGGCAGATTGGTCAGGATGTTACAGTTTATTTTCCGGACACAATGGTGAAACGCAGCAAGTGTGAACTGATGAAAGAGCAGGAATCTGTACCGGTTATACATCGCGAAGTTATGCACATGCTTGTCTGATGCTGCGGTTCATGCGGTGTAGCGATAACAGACGGAGATAAATTTTGCAGGATGTGCGGGAAGGTTGTGAAGTGGGAATGAATGAAGAACGGATTGAGATGCTGAAAAAGGCACTTGCTTTGTACGGATTCGCAGTAGATCAGAGAGAAGAATACGATGAACGAAACGAGTTCTTTTGTATGGTAGAAGAATTGTCAAAGATAGTCGGTACAGACTTGCATTCGTATTAAGGAGGTAAGTTAATGAAAATCACCGAAATGTCAAAACAGGACTTTGCTTCTGTTCCATACCTTGATACTTATCACGATTGGGAAAAGCTCGCGCCAAACGGTCATCTTAAATTCAAATCACTTGTGATCATTCCAGTCGAAAACGAAGACGGAAAAATTGACTTGCATGATTCTGGCTGGGGTAATATGTCGTTTTGTCTTATTGACACAAATGGTGAACCTATTGGTAAGGTTGGCGGAGGTTCAGATGTTGTGAATCTTGATGGTATAGGTGGATATGACGCTGACTGGCTTAGCAAATATGATAGATTACCAAGGCTTATACCGATTCATGGCTGGACTCTTGACTTGCTGCCATGCGGATATTTGAGAGTTTGGGCACGTAAACATCTATTCATAAATGATCGATTGATTTGTTCTAACATGGAAGTGTTTGCTGAAGACGGGGGAAATTAACAATGAAAAACTGTAGAACTTGTGCTCATCACCACGAAGTTGAAAAAGTTAAGCTGTTTCCAGGTGGAGCGGAATGCACTTTCCTTGACGGATATGTTTGCACAGCAAGAATTGACTTTGACGACAAGGTCGAGTGGCGTGTTGACGTTGACGAGAACGAATACTGCTGCGGCAAGTATATTCCTAAGAAGGAGAAGGAAAAAACTGATCCTATCATTGGAGGATAATATTAACATGAATAACCTGCTATGTCGTTTTCGTGAGTTCAAAGAAAAATGTCGCAGAAAGCTGATTCACAAGCTTGGCGGATTTAGCATCCTGCCGCCGGCAGAGAACCACATCATTGCCAAGTCAACAACTGTTGCACCAACAGAGTTCGTCTGCAGAGTGCTTTTCAGTCAGCAAGACCTGTATGATATTACTCCTGCGGATCTCGAAAAGGCAGCAAAAGACAGGCTGCGTTCCAAATTAATCGCTCGAATTTCTGAAAGCAATATGGTTGATTTTACTTCCAGGCAGGATGAAGACACCGGAGCGATTGAAATGCGAGCTACTGTTTGGCTTATTGAACCGAGAGCAATGAGAGAAGCGAAAGGACAAAAGTAATTATATGAGAGTTGTGGAAACAAAAGAAATTACAAAGGTTGTCAAGGAAGCAGTCACAGTTAAAAGGATCTGTGACAATTGTGGAAAAGAAATCGCCATTAGTCATGCAACCGGTTTTGGTGATCAGTATAATTATTTTTGCATAACGACCCATCATCATGACTGGGGCAATGATAGCATTGATAGCTATGAATCTTATGATGCGTGCTGCCCCACGTGTGCGTTGGAAATGGCTGAAAAATATTTGGTTAATGCATATCCAGGTTGCAACACAAAGGAAATCGAGATCGAACATGTTCGCGGTTTGGATGGAGGAACTGATCGAACTTATAAGCATAATATTGAGGAGGATTAATAATGAAACTGTTTGAGTTGCTGGAAGAGAGGCCACCGGATTGTTACTGCGCAACTCCTAACAATGTTGTGTTCCGTACCTTGAAGACCGGCTCGAATCCATTAATTCTACCAAAAACCGAAAAGCCTTAGCTTGATAAAGATGATTGTTTGTATTGAGACAGTGTACTGAAGTAAGGAGTAATAATTATGGCTAATCCTGAATTCGCAAGGAAATACACATTTTGTGACCCATTTATGCCACAAATTATGTGTCGACCAAATTGTTGCCTGTTTTGCGACGAATGCACGGATATTTACTACGATTCAGGAGGACCATACGGAATCATTTGTTTAAAACAAGGTGATTTTGAAACGGGTATGCTTGGGAAATGTGAAATGTTCTTGGAAGAGCAAGAAAGTTCAAAAGAAGGAGAAAATAATCCATGAAGAATGGCGTCTCTCATTAGAAGTTCAAAACCGATGGTGAGCTGTATGATACGTCACTGTCCCGTGATACGAAGGAAGATATATTCAAGTTATACAGTGTTATTCTCGATTGGCTCAATTGTTTCCGTTTTGTAACCATCTTTGACATTGTTTGCCTAATCTCGCATTTCCCTGCCTCACGTAACTGGGTTTACGCCAGTTCCCATGGCTATAGCCAATTAGATATTGTAAACTTTAACGTTCGTCCAACAGAGGGGAGAGAAATGGTGCATATATTTGGGAAATCCGAGAGAGTTATGATAATAAAAAGGCGGTGAAATGAAAATGACACGGAAAGAGGTTATCAATGGTTTAGAGCATTGCAAAATTGGAGATTGCGTTGGATGCCCATATGATCAAATAAGAGAAGAATCGTTACACGGTAAACATAACAAATGGGAACTCGTTTGCAATGAGCAATTAACGGAAGATATTCTTTCCCTGCTAAAAGAGCAGGAAGCAGTGAAGCCGATTGAGAAAAATGGGTTTTACTATTGCGGTTCGT
>Ga0247610_10003643_pt1 | contig 16781 bp, 8 predicted proteins | sample 174DNAGHGhighgp2_FD_193483 | JGI IMG/M metagenome (GOLD analysis project Ga0247610, IMG submission 193483) | Sheep rumen microbial communities from Palmerston North, Manawatu-Wanganui, New Zealand - 1742 DNA GHGhigh gp2 | ecosystem: Host-associated > Mammals > Digestive system > Stomach > Rumen ... | reverse complement strand
TGCTGCTCCAAAGGAGAGGATGGCGGAACAATATCCTCCTCTGCCATGTCGGGAGCCGGCAGTTTCTTCCTGTCAACCTTACCGTTGGGAGTGAGAGGAAGCTCTTCCAAATGGATGTAGGCAGCAGGTACCATGTAGTCTGGCAGCAATCGTACAAGATACTCTTTCAGTGCTCCTTCGTCTATATCACAGTCAGCGGTGTAGTACAGGCACAGCAACTGGCCGTCATGTACAGTTGCAACAGCCTGCTTAATACCATCATACTTCAAAGTCTGGCTTTCTATCTCGCCTAACTCTATGCGGAAGCCTCGCAGCTTCACCTGATTGTCAATACGTCCGAGATACTCAAGCTCTCCCTGCTCGTTCCAGCGAACTAAGTCTCCAGTACGGTAGCATCGCTCTCCCCTGAAGGTCAGGAACCTTGCAGCATCCTTTTCTACAGGGTGCAGGTAACCTCTTGACAGTCCATCTCCACCAATGAGCAACTCTCCGGCTATTCCCTGCGGGAGCAATTGAATATGATTATCGACCACATACAATTGTATATTCGGAAGGGATTTCCCGATGACAGGTCTCTCATAATCACCATTAATCAAATGGAAGGTTGCAGCTATTGTGCCTTCTGTTGGTCCATAGCAATTCATCATGGTGATAGGAGGATTCTGCATAGGTGGAAGCTTTTCACCTCCAACAGAAAGCATCCTGAGAGGACAATTCTTAATAGAAGAGGCTAACAGATAGCCTACTTGTGTGGTCAGGAACGCTATGCTGATGCTGTTTTGACAGAAATAGGTGTTCATCGCATCAATGTCCAGACGCATCTCACTGGGAATGACATAAAGTGTAGCCCCAGACATCAGTGTAGGATAAATGTCTATCATGTGGGCATCGAAGCCCATGGAGGCATGTGCCGTCACCTTGTCGGCAGCGGATAGTTTGCATTGATGTACGTACCAGTGGCAGAAATTCACGATGCCATGGTGCTCCAGTGCCACACCTTTGGGTTTGCCCGTAGAACCGGAGGTATAGAGGATTACATACCTGTGTGAAGGCAATGGAACAGGCAGCTTTATATCGCCTATTGGTAAAGCATCCAAGCTATCAGATGTGAATACGTCTCCGTTAAATGACGGCATGGCCTGATGTACCCTGTCCTCCTCGCTGAGGATGAGACGTACTTCAGCATCCTCACACATGTACCGCAGTCGTTCCTCAGGGAAGGTAAAGTCCAGCGGCATGTAGGCAGCGCCAGCCTTCATGATAGCCAACGGATAGACAGCCATCAGCTCAGAGCGATCTATCATCACACCGACGGCTTCTTCTGCCTGCACGTGGAAGCGGGTTGTCAGGTATGCCGCTAGTTTGTCGGTCAGCTCATCCAACTCACGATAGGTCAGTTGCCTTTCCTTGAAGACGACGGCAATGTTGTCAGGCGTTTTTGCTGCCTGCTTCCTGAACAGACTGACCAATGTCTCAGATGGGGCATATTCCATCCTTTCCCCAGTACCTAACTTGATGAGTTCAATCTGCTCATATTCATCCACCAAACTGATCGATGACAATGTCGAGTTTGGTTGCAACATCATGTTTTGCGCCACAGTCTTTACAGCCTGCGCCATGGTTTGTAGAAAACTTGGACTATAAAGCTGGTCGGAAGACTCAGCCCGGAGGTCATACTGACCATCCCGTTCTATGACACTGAACGTAAAATCACTGCATGTCGTATCTGGGTCAAAGAGATAACCTGGATAGTTTTTCTCGCCAAGTTTTAATTCTTCGGTGATTTCACCGCTATAAAAATTGAAGTTGATACCCGGCCTCATCTGAAGGTCATGACAAAAATGAATGAAGGGGTAGTTTCCATGGCGTATGGTACTCATCAGTTCGGTGCGAAATGACTTAACGAAATCTATGACTTTTGTATCTGGACTAACTGTCGCTCTGACGGGTACGGTGCGTACAAACATGCCAAAAGCTTTTCTAATGTCCCGCTGTATTCTGCCGTGGTTCAGAGTGGTGAAGACGATATCCTCTTCCCTGCCTACAACAGAAAGCGTATAGGCAAAGGCAGCCATCAATAACAGGTTGGGAGCAGTGTCGTATTGGTTGCACCAGTCAGCAATCTTTGAAATGGGCAGATACACATCACTTCTAATATGTTTTCCAAAAGGATCGCTCACGGGCTCCGCCAAGGAGAGTGCCTCACAACCCAGGAAATGCTGGCGGTAGTATTCCCTGTCATTTTCGTAAGCAGCAGTGTGGAACGTTGCTTCCTCGTTCTCCGCCCATGAAAGCAGACCGTAAGACTGCTCTGGCAATGGCAGGCCTGCGTAAGCTAATGGCAAGTAACTCTTTGCGAAAAGAAGGGCAATGGACGTTCCGTCAGAAATGAGATGGGAAAAATCACCAAGAGATACAATTCTGTCAGGGGTTTCTATCAGGTAGAATCGGCAGAGTACGTCCTTGAAAGGGTCGAAGGGTTTTAAGGCTTTCTTGAGATATTTTTCACATTCAGATTCCGTCATCGTGAGCCTGACTATTGGCAATTCCCTTGTATCGTCAACCGTTTGCCGTGGCTCATCTCCCTCCATCAGAAAGCGTATACGGAATTCCGGATAGGTTGCATAGATGGTCTTGAGGGCCTGTATCAAGCGATCGACATCAATGCTTTTGGGTAAAGAAGACATATATCCCAGATTATATTGTGTCATCTGGGGATGCTGCATCATCTCCAGAAAGACGCCTAACTGCGATTGTGACAAAGGATATGTCTTCATTAATAATCAGGCGGTTATATCATTTTTTGATATTCAGGTACAGACAATTCAATCCATTGGCGTATTTGTAATTGACCTCATCACAGAGGCCCTGTACGATGATGATGCCAATTTGATCTTTTTCAATCCTATCATGCTGTCCTGGTTGATAGCTCACCAATGGGTTGTATGCCCTGCCCACATCTTTCACGATGATGGAAAATCGCTCAGATTGGTCGATAATACTCACATCGAAGCAACCTTGTTTCTTTTCTTTTTCTCCCATACCATACAGGTGAAACATGATCTCCTCCAGAACATGCCGAACCTTCATCATGCGTTCCTCCCCAATGTCGAAAATCCTGACGTAAAGAAGGAGAGCTTGAAGCTTGCTGTTCACATCGTTGAAATCGTAGTTAACACTCACGGAATAGGAGTCAAGATTGCCAACGGTGGATATGAGATATACCCTATGGGTAGCGACTTTATGCTTTGACAGGAAATATGGTATGGCGAGGGAAATAAACATGAGCAGCCACATACCTATAGGAAAGGCAATCCATATATTTGAAGGAATCCAGTAGGAGCATGCCAGGAAGGGGAGCAAAATACAAGCTACTAAACCAAACAATATGGAAGAGGCAAGTTTACCCCTATTGGTGATAAGGAAAATATTAGTCAGCATAAGGGTTACGGCCAAAGGAATCAGCACTAAACTGAACAGGCGCAGGGGCTGTTCTGATACGGCCAAGAGGTCTTCATTCGCTCCAAACAACCGTGCCAATAAAGAGGGGAAAAAGAATATCAGCAGGGTGATCAATGCTGCTCCACCCAGCACTTTTTTAAAGATACTGTCGAACAGCCGTTTCATACCGTTCCAATCGCGTTCGCCATAGAGCTTACCTCCAATACCTGTGATGGCACTTCCAGCCCCCCCAATTACGAGCATACCAATGGAGAAAATCTGTATGCAGACACTGAGGATGAACATACCATCGGCCCCTTGGATATGCATGACGATGGCATTCAAGCCCAACAGTAATACTGCGACGGAGACTGTGCCTATGGCTTCTGGAAGTCCACGAAGCAGGCATGTGCCCTCCAGCTTTAGCGATTCTAAGGAAAGAGGAAGATCGAAACGGAAAGGTCGCGGTTCTTTTGTAAGGTATGGTATATAGCTGAGAATGGCAGCCACCGAACTCAGGGCTGACGCAATGGCAGCTCCTTTCATGCCCAACTGGAAATAAACCACCAGCAACAGGTCGAGTAGGATATTCGCCGAGGAAAGAATAACCATGGCTTTAGTTACTAATCGGGGACGACCGCTGATTTCTATGAACTGGCCAAGACTCATGGCCAAAAGCGTCACCACACTTCCAATAAAGGAAACAGGGAGATAGTCTATGAGGTAAGGAAGCAGGCGCTCATCATCAGTGAGGAAGCGTGCTACAGGGTCTGTCCAGATGCATAGAGTCGCAGCAATCAGGCCATTAAATACCAGTACACTGACAAGGCTGAGGGTTAAGATGCGGTTGGCCTGCCTGTACTGCTGATTGCCAATGGCTGGTGCAAACAGTAGTCCTGCTCCCGAGAAAATGATTGATCCCAATAATGAGGAAACTATCAGAATCGGGACAGACAGCGTAACGACTGAGATGGCATCACTACTCAATGTGTTGCTCACTATAATTCCATCGATAGTGGTATTGACCTGTCCAATGATGGAAGTCAAGATAGCTGCTATCAAATAGACCTGCAGGGAGTGGTTGATGATGTATGAGTTCCTATTTTCTTTCTTCATATGTAGTCCATCCTTACTTTTTTATCGTGCGTAATAGAATTCCAGGATTTTCTGGCGTATCAGGCTCTCGTACTTGGCTTGCACTGCATCCTGTTGGGCTTTGTGGAATTTCTGACGGGCCTGCAAAAGATCGAAGATGCTGGCGCGACCTTCTTCGTAGCGGATTTCCTCGTATTCCACACTGATGCGGCTGGCTTCGCAGGCCTTGACCGATGACTGGCGTTTCTTTTGAGCTACAGTGGCGTTGTAATAGGCATTCTGGATGTCTTCACGCAACTTTAGCTTGGCATCCTCGAGGGCGAGACGCTGGTGGAGTATCTCATTAGAGGCATGTTTTACACTGTTGCGAGTCTGGAAGCGGTTGAAGATGGGGTAGGAAAGCGACAGGCCTATAACTTCACCCAAATTGCTATGAAGCTGATGGCCAAAACTGCCTAAGCCTCCCTGGTGGAACAAGTTGTAATAGGCAGTTCCTATGCTGCCCGTCAGGTTGAGTTGGGGATAATAGTCTGCCTTTCTGACCTTCAACAATGATTCGCTCTGGCGGATACCAGCCTGTGCAGACATGATGGAAGGCCAACTGTCAACGGTGGACTCATAGATTGTCTGTGGCATCTGAGGTGTAGCGTCAGAAGAAAGTCCCAAAGCCTGTTCGTCCTCAACGATACGGAAACCTTCGATATCAGGCATGTTAAGGGCGTGTGCCAGCGTGAGTAGGGACAGCGTATATTGCCCCTCATCATTTGTCAGTGTATGCTCGTCGAGAGCCAACTGCGCCTCAGCATCAGCTTGCTCGTTACGTGGGCGTTTACCCTCTTCCACCAGAATGGCTGCACGTCTTACCATCTCGCGGCTGGTCTCCACCTGCTTACGCGATACATCGGCCATGCCCTTATAATAAAGACATTGCAGGTAATAGGCGGCTACCTGAATGGAGATGTCTTTTTTAGCTGCTTCCAAGTTGGCAGTGGCAGACATCAGCGAGAATCTGTCAGCCTGAATCTGATTCTTGGTCTTAAAACCGTCGAACAATGGCATCGAGGCTCTTACAGATCCTGTTGTGGCGGAACCGTCCTCGGCAAGTGAGACACTGCCATTGCCTGACGCTGCCCCAGGATTGTTGAATCCGAACATCTGGCTCATGTCCAAATTGAGGTCTGGCAGCCATGCATTCTTCGATGTGTTGAGTGCTATCTCCTGTTGGCTGATGGCCAGCGCACGTTCCTGTACATTGATATTATGGCTGATGGCATAGTCAATGCACTCATCGAGGGTATAGGCATGTTCCTGAGCTCTTGCTGCTGACAGCGCAGCTAAGAGTATAGCCACGGAAGTTATCATCTTATATTTCATATCGCTCTTTACTTTTTATTTCCTCGTAAATGGTCTTCGGCATTTACGCCTTGAAGTATCTCCACATAGATGCCATTGCTGATACCCACCTTGACTGGTATGCGTTCCCATTCCTGTGACGAGAGATCCTCCGGGCTGGAGGTGAGGCGATAGACGAAAGCCGAGTCGGCATCGAACACCACTGATGCTTCATCGATGGAGAGCACGTCCTTGTGTTCTTCAGTGACTACACGGGCATTTACACTGTAGCCAGAGCGGATATCAACGCCATCGGGGATGCTGGCAGCTGCCCATACCTCAAACTTGGTTACCCCGTTTTGCTCTACACCTTCTGGCGAGATATATTCCAACGTAGCAGGCACCTTGACTTCTTGCATGGCACCGAGTACCAATGTGGTCTCCATACCAACACGGAGCCGTGCTACCTCTGTCTCATCGATGTGGCCCTTGAACAGCACGTCGCTCATGTCGGCCACCGTACAGATAGTGGTACCGTCGGAGAACATACTGGTAGCCGATACCGACGAACCCTCCTTGACTGGCACATTGAGCACGATGCCTGACATGGGACTGGTGACAATCGTCGTATTGATAGTTCCAGAACGCCTGGAAGCTCCTTTGGTCACGACCTCATAAGCTGCCTCGGCTGCAGTGAGTTTTTCGCGGGCCGCCTTCAGCCTTGTCTCATACTGCTGGTACTCCTCGGTGCTGATGACACCTTTTTCATACAAACGTTTGGTACGATCCCACTCGCGCTGCTGCTCATTCAGTTCGATACGTGCACTCTCTATGGCGGTCTGGGCACTGTTGAGCTGGCTCATGTCGGGGATGACCCTGATGTGAGCCACCTCCTGACCTGCCGTAACGCGGTCGCCTGGTTTGACAAGCACCTTGGTAATGACGCCTGTTATCTGGGGCTTCACACTTACCTCTCGGCGAGCCGAGAGCTTGCCGGTGGCCACAGTTGTTTTCTGAATGTCCCGCTTCTGAGGCGAGACCAGTTCATAGACCTCAGGCTCTGGTTGGGACTGTTTCCAAAGGAAATAGAATGTGTAAATTACGAATAGGCCTACAAGGCACCAAACGATGGTTTTGATAATCTTCTTCATATCTTTACTATTTTTCTTTGTTTTATTCTTCTCTTAGGGCTTCGATGGCTTTGATGGACAACGCACGCTTAGCGGGTATCCAACCGGCAATGAGACCGCCAAGCACCAGGATTAACAATGCTGAAACGGCGGCAACAAAGGGCACATGCGGGTTGTCAAACAGGCTGCCCTCCTCGGTAGCGATCTGGCTGCTTACCGTATATAGTCCCCAGAACCCTATTATAATACCTGTAACCCCTGCGGCCAATGTAAGCAGCAGGCTCTCACACATAATCTGACGGATGATGGCCGTTGGCTGTGCTCCCAAGGCACGACGAACGCCAATCTCCTGTGTACGTTCCTTGACTGTGACCATCATGATGTTGACGATGCCTATCAGACCGGACAGTAGCGTGCCCAAGCCGACGATCCATACCAACAGGTTAATACCATCTGACATAACAACGACTTGACTGATTACCTCTTTAAGATCAATTTCCGACAGACCGGTCTCATCATTAGGCGCTATGGCGTGTCGCTGACGCAGCACTTCGCCTATCTGCTTAAGGTAATCGCCAGAGGGGTAGTCATCATTCAGTATGAACAAGGCTAGATTCTGCTCATTGATGCGATTGTAGAGCAGCTGTGCTGTGCTAATGGGCAGGTGGAGGCTTTCCGACTCGTTGGGACCTATATAAATAAATGGGCTTGTCTTTCGCATAACGCCAACAACCTGACAGGTGAATCCATTCAGGTGGACTTCCTTACCTACGGCTTTTTGTCCCGGGAAAAGTTTGGCAGCCACCTGCTCGCCCAAGACACACACCTTACGATTCTCCCGTATATCAAATTTACTGATAAAACGGCCTTCAACCACTCTCAACGGTGAAAAGAGATGGTAATTTTCGGTGGTGCCTGCCACCATGATCATGTCGCTGTGTTGATCGGCTTTTACCAATTGTGCCTGACCAGTTGACGGAACATTTAAAACGAGGCCCTTGTCATGGATGACACCAGGAAACTTGCTCTCGATGGCAGCAAAGTCGGCATCGGTTATATTCCAACGGCGCCCACGCTCAAATCCCCCGTATGCAATGGTCGTAGGACTAGTAAAGTAAGCCACGGTGTTGTTAGGAATTGCTTTCATCTGCCCGGCAATACCTCCACTGAATCCCATGCCGGCGCCAATGAGGAACATCAGTATCAGAAGGCCCCAAAACACACCGAAGGCTGTCATTAACGAACGCATTTTCTGCTTCCGTATGGACTCCCAAACCTCTTGCCAGAAATCTTGATCAAACATCTTTGTTATTTACAATTTGACAATTTACAATTAGATAATTTATGATGTCAGCGCATCCACGAGTTTGATGGTGACGGCCCTTTTTGCCGGCACATAGCCGGCTGCGATGCCAGCCAACACCATGATGACATTACAACCAACAACCGCACCGAACTGAACGGTGGGATCGGAAAAATAGGGGACGCTATCACCCAGGGCTGCCGACAGTAACTGCGTCAGTCCGATGCCAAGCATCATACCAATATAGCCGAATACCATGGTAATGATGACCGATTCGATAAGCACCAGTCTGATGATACTTCCATTACTGGCTCCCATAGCCCTGCGTACGCCAAGTTCACGGGTGCGCTCACGCACCGTGATAAGCATGATGTTGGAAACGCCCACCACACCTGCTAATAGTGTGGCAATACCAATAATCCATACGAAAATACCAAGATAGGAAAGTACTTTCGTCATATTGATCACCGTCTCAAAATCGTTTCTGATAACCAATGCTTTGCTGTCCTGAGGACTGCACCCGATACGAGGTGAGATGAAATTCCGGATATCGGTAGTGAGCTGGTGTAACTTGTCCATATCCTCTATGCCGGCATATTCCACCTCCATCATGCTCAATGCAGGTTTTGTAGGACTGTATAGTGCCATCACCGTAGTGATGGGCGCATAAGCACTGATGGTTTGATAGCCTTCAAAAAGATAACGGCACTCTCCTACCACTAAAAAGGTGTTTCCGTCGAAGTTCACCTCCCGTCCTACAGGATTATTCTCACCAAACATCTCGCGACACATACGGCTGGAAAGCACACAGACTTTACGCTGCTCCACAATATCAGTATGGTTGATATCACGCCCGCAAACAATCTTATTGTATTGTGCTATAGTGTAGCCCGCTGTACATCCTGTTAAGGAGGTGTTCACATACTCGCTCCCGCTGACAGCCTGCACGGCCTGGCTGAATGTGGGATACACATTGACGACATAATCGAGATGCTGATTATACAGTGCATTTGCATCTTCAAGGGTCATTTCCACCATACGGTCGGTATTCATGCCGTTCCAGGGTATGGAGGTTTTGCCTGTGGTGAGTGCGATGAGCTGAGACATATCGAGATTGGCGCCCTTGTAGACGCCTTTCTGGATACCTCCAGCCGAACCCAGCAGCGTCACCAGGATGAACATACCCCATCCGATGGCGAACCCTGTGAGCATGATGCGCTGGCGGTTGCTTTGCATGGAGGCTCTTACCTCTTCTATGAGATCCTTCATTTCTCGTCCTTGAATATAACGCCGTCCTTGAAATAGATCCTTCGGTCGGTCTGGTTGGCAATCTCCTGTTCGTGGGTCACAATGATGACCGTCTGGCCCTCCTTGCGGTTTACTTCACGGAGCATGTCCATCACCTCCTGTGTGGTCTTGCTGTCAAGGGCTCCCGTGGGCTCATCGGCGAGGATAATCTTGGGATGCGAGATGAGTGCACGGGCAATGGCAACACGCTGACGTTGACCTCCAGAGAGCTGCATAGGCAGATGGTGCCAGTGTTCGGCGAGGCCCACCTTTTCCAGATACTCCATGGCAAGCTTGTTTCGTTCCTTCCGTTTTACGCCACGGTAATAGAGCGGCACTGCCACATTCTCCATGGCGTTCTTGAAATTAATCAGGTTGAACGACTGGAAGATAAAACCTATCAGTTCATTGCGATAGAGCGCTTCGGTCTTCTCATTGAGGTTTTTCACCAAACGTCCTGCCAATCGATATTCACCTTCGTCATAGTCGTCGAGGATCCCCATAATATTGAGCATGGTGCTCTTACCAGAACCTGATGGACCCATGATGCTGACCAGTTCGCCCTCATCAATATGAAGATCTACGCCTTTGAGCACATGAAGGGGTACTTCCCCAGGATAGGTCTTATGAATACCTTTAAAATCTATCATTGTTAATTATCAACTTTAAGTTCTTAATTATTTAAATTGGTTAGCAATATAATCGTATTCAAAGAATACATGATGCAAATATACGCATTATATTTCTATTTCATGTCCGTTTTGCTCAAAAAATATCAAATTCACCACGTTTTTTACTTCTTTATAAACAAAAAAGTGGTATAAAAGCGTCAAAAATAGGCTTGAAACTCTTAAGAAACGTGATAATGAGACCTACACCTATTCATTAGGAATCTTGTCATTATCACATATTGAGGTTATATAAATTGTAGCACCATGTAGCTGAGTTGTAACCTATTGATTAATAGGATTGTTATCCTTTCCTTCATTTGTTTTTCATCTAATTTCTGCTACAAAACGAGAGGAATTGTCCAACTCATGCTACATGATGCTACCTGTTAGCTACTGATATTTTGTTGGCTATCAGCCTGACAATCAGCGATGCGCAATTTGCTACAATTGCTACATCAGTTTTTATGGTTCTATCAGAATGGAAGGTCTTGCTGTTGGGCTTCTGGCTTGTCTTCCTCTTGCTCTCCTATGAAGGTCTCAAGGCTGATGCCGTATTTCTCGCTGACCAGAGCATAATCGAAGCAGAGCGGTCTGTCTTGTTGATACTTGGTGACTAGTTTGCTATTGCCACTATCCGTTACCAGTTCCTGTATGGGCTGGCCGTTGGAGTTAAACGATTTGAATCGTTCTGGAGAGACTGCTCTGCCGAAGTATTCTGGCGTGTTCTGCAGATAGTGAAGTATCGATTCTGATGGTAACAATATATAGCACCCATCATTTGCGTTTCTTGGGCGTAACAAGGCCGCCGCCGATATAGGCGATGCAGATGCCCTTCTCCCATTGTTGGCGGATGTAATCCTTAGGATCGTCGGGATTAACCTGAAGATTCTGGAAGCGCTCATCGCCACGGGCGTAGTTGCCGAAGGTGACAATATACTTACCATCGCCGTAGGCCACCTGGTGCAGATTGAAGCCCTTATTCCATACCTCCGACTGAATACTGCGCATCATGTCGTTGGTAGTCTCTGAGGTGAAATAGCCCTGCGACACGAACTTGGAGTTCTGGCTCATCACCACCATCCACTGCTTGCCGTCGAAGGCGAGGTCGGTAATGCTGTAGCCATCGTTTTTCTGCTCGGCAATCCAAGGAGCGAGGTTGTCCCAAGTGTTCTGCCAGACAATCTGACGACTGATGCCACTGCCCTGAGAGAGTACCACCAGCCACTGACTATTGCTGCGCGACATGGAGGTGATGGCGTAGCCCTCCTGCGTCTTCTTGGCAATCCACTCCTCAGGCCATTGGTCGCTGACGAGATAGGTCTGCATGGAATAGCCGGTGTTGCCAGCCATGATGACAAACCATCCCTCGCCGGTATAGGCAGCTGTCACAATACGCTTGCCCTGATCCCAGCAACCCACAATGTCTTTCTGGTCGATACTTTCTGAACCGTAGGCAAACCAGGTCTGAGCGGTGTAGGGAAGTCCGGACTCAGAAATCAACAATGTCTTGTCCTGTGCCATTGCCGAAGCCGATACCTGCATCAGCAGAACGGCGATAAGGAGTTTTTTCATCATTCTCATAACGCTATCAATCATCTTTTCGGATGCAAAGATAATAAAAAAGTAAAAAAGTAAAAAGGTAAAAAGGTAAAAAATGAGGGATGTGGCTTTACTTTTTTACCTTTTTACCTTTTTACCTTCAAAAATGACTATCGTTTGCAGGGTGATTCCTGTCCGAAGAGGTATTGCGACTGATAGCCGCCGGCATCGACAATGATCTTCTCGAAGACAATACCGGGATGCTTGGGCTGCAAGGTCAGACTATGCACTTCGGCATTCTGAGTGACAGGCAATTCAATGACCTTCTCCACCACACGACGGGCAACAGCCGGATAATAGTCTGAATACATATAGGGCTGACGATCTACCAACGTCTTGTTGAAATTGACCACCTTTGCCTCACCTCCATCGAGGCTGACGGCATACTCGAAACCACCGGCATCCAGGAAATCGAGCGTAGACTTCGTAATGATGTGGATCTTCAGGGTGTTGGGTGTTGGGGGTTGGGGGTTGGATGGCAGCGCAAAACGGTAGGTGAGTGAGGCGTTGCCTACGGCTGAGGTGTAAGGTGTCAGGGCAACGGCACTACGGGTGCGGCCGTAATAGGGATAGACAGTCCACTGGGTGCCTTCGGATGCTGTGGCGCTGTAATAGTGCTCGGCCTCCATAGCCACATAGCCATTGCTGGGGGCAAAGGTATAGCCACCGGCAGAACTATCATCCACAGAAGCCGTTCGGGGCAACATGTCGGCACGGAAATTATCGTTCCAAGAGCGGTAGCCGATGTGCTTCTGCGTCATCATGCCCTTCCACTTCCCACCGGCGATATCGGTATTATAAGCCGCACAGAGCAACGAATCGCGACGGAAACAGTCTTTTACCTTGGCGGCCCAGATATTGGCATCGGGGTTCTTGCTGGCGGCCAGATGCTGGTTCATGGCCTGCGCGTAGTACATATCGTAGAGGTTGGCCATAGCCTGCACGGGGAAGAGCACCAGCTGACGGTAGAAGTCGCGGGCCTCTGCAGGCACCTGGTCATAGAGGCGCAGGGCACGCAGTTCCAGGCGCTGGTAGTCGTCGGCCACCTGTCGCCACTCGCCTGTCTCTATATTATAGGTACGCGCATCGAGCATCTCGGGTGTGACGCGGGCCATGTACTGGCAGTTGCTGTTGTAGATATCAGCAGCCTCGTCGGCGACAGAGCCACAGAGAACACTCTGGAAGAAGCTGCGGGTGTGGTCGGTGACGGTCTGGACGGTATAGTTTTTCGGATTCCAGGCCATGTCCATGAACAACTGGATGGGGTACTCCATCGGCTTGAGGTCGCCGACATTGAGGATCCACATGCGCTGGATGCCGAAATCGTAGGCCAGCGACAGCTGTTCGAACATCTGCTGCGTCTGGGTGACATTGAGCCACTTGGTGTTGCGGGGCGCACCCACATAGTCCACATGGTAATAGATGCCCCACCCTCCCTTACGGCTACGCTCGGCAGCAGTAGGCACACGACGGATATCACCCCAGTTGTCGTCGCTGATGAGAATCATCACATCGTCGGGCACACGGAGTCCGGCATCGTAATAGTCCTGCACCTCTTTATACAAAGCCCACACCTGAGTGGTCTTCTCGGCAGGTTTGCCCGTCACCTCCTTGATAATCCGGCGCTGGTTGTCGATGATACGTTCCATCAGCTTTGTATCGGCGGTCTCGCTCATGGCCTCATCGCCATCACCACGCATACCGATGGTGACGATGTCGTCGGTGCCCTTCATGCGCTCGATACCCTCGCGGAAGAAACGGTCGAGGTTGTCTTTGTTGGTCTGATAGTTCCAGGCTCCCCAGTCACTGCGACGGCGGGCATACTCCTGATGGTTACGGGCCATCGGCTCGTGATGGGAAGTGCCCATGATGACACCCATCTCGTCGGCCACCTTCGAGTTCTCAGGATCGTCGGCATAGAAAGCCCATCCCCACATGGCAGGCCAGAGGAAATTACCCTTCAGACGGAGAATGAGTTCGAAGACCTGCTCATAGAAACGGTGGTCGCCGTAATCGGTGCCGAAGGTGTTCTTGACCCAGGAGGTCAGACATGGAGCCTCATCGTTGAGGAAGATACCACGGAAACGCACAGCCGGTTCGCCGTCGGTATATTCACCTTTCCTTATATATAATGCTTCGTGTTGTTCGATGGGAACGTCGGCCCAGTAATACCAGGGTGAAACGCCCATCTGCTGGGTCAGCTCGTAGATGCCGTACACGGTGCCACGCTTGTCGCTACCTGCAATGACGAGCTGGTCACCGATGGTCTTGATGATGTATTTCTCCGTCTTGCCTTTCAGGTCTTTGAGTACGCCTTTCTTCACCCATTGATCGATCTGTTTGTTCACACCGACCGTACCCACGAGGATCCGGGCGTTCTCCGAAACAGGGAGCTGCTTTCGGGTGACCTTCTCAAAGTCCTTCTGAAGGTTGGCGACAGCCCTCTGGACACAACTGTGCTCGCGGCTATCGAATGAAACACTTGCACCTTGCAGGGAGAGAGCCTCTGCTGATGCTTGGAAAACGACAAAAGGCTCGGCAGCTTGCGAGCCAAGGGTCACCACAATGGCGAGTAGGGAAATTAAAAACCTTTTCATGCTTGACAGAATATTTATGACCGCAAAGGTAATAAAAATCTGTCGCACGACTTTTTAAGTATGTCACAATTGTTTTTGCTTTTGTTTCATACTTAAAAGTAACTGTTTTTTTTACTTATTGATCAGGGCAACTGCTTTTGATTTGACCACTGATGCAATCTTAATGGCTACAAAATTTAAAATAATCATACTACAAATTCTTTTTTTATGGTTATCCTGATTTCTTAATTCGGGTGCAAAGTTATGATTGTGTTCGCACACAAACAAACTTTCAGGCCATAATATGTGAAGAATAAGTGTATTTTTGACACACGTCAATTGAAACTATTTCCTTCGGGCTCCAAAGCGGTAGCCAACGCCTAACATCAGGTTGTTAGGGTACTGGAAATCATAAAGGCTATAGCCAACATGAAGGAACATTTTCTGGGAAAGGGCGATTTTCAAGGCTAAGATTTCATAAAAACCCTTGAAATGGGGACTGCCCGCATTGATAAAGTTATGTCCGATACCAAAGTTAATCGTGAAATACGGCATCACATATTCTGCACGCAGAGAGAGACCTGCCGTCACCTGGCGGTACCATGACGGGGCACGAAGACGGTCTTCAGTGGAAACCACGGCCTCCTCCTTCTGCTCAGACTCCGACTCTGTCTCTCCTTCGGCATCCGCAGCAGGTGTGGGCACTGGCGTATCATCTGTCTTGAGATTGGCACTATGGTCATAATACAAATCCAAGGAGGCACCGACGTTCAACCAATGGTTGAGGTTGTACATCGGATTCACATTGACACCCACGACGCCGTATGTACCTGACAGGGCATACGATCCGAGAGCTGTTTCTGCACCTCGTTTCTTCCAACCGCCGAACACCACCACATCGGTGCTCCAATGCTTCTGGAAAAACGGCAAAGGCCGGTCTGCAGGCATTTCCTCGGGCCGGTTGATATAATAGGCCAGCGACAATTTCGCTGACGCCACATTCAATCCGGCATTGGGCATCGACGTATTGCCATTGCTGAAATGAGAAGCCGTGAGTCCGATGTTCAGGTCAAACTGGCGGGAGAGCATCCAACGCAGATAGACGCCGAAGTCCATGTAGGCCGTTAGCTTTGAACCGATGACATGATTCGACACCCGTTCTGTCTCGTTATAGGAATGCCAGCCATAAGCCACGCCGAAGTCCCATTCGTAGTTGAGGGCGAGTCTGGGCGAGAGCGTCTTAATGGTAGCTCCCTGAAAGAGATAGGCCGAAACGGGATTGCCTATCTGACTGTTCAGATGATGATAGCCCAGACCCGCACCCTGATAAGCCCCTTTATAGATATGAGCCTGCTCAGAATCGGGCGAAGGCATGAAGGAATACTTCAGACGGGTGGTGAAATACTGGTTCATTGTGCGCACCTCAGGGTTATAGCCTTCCAGGTAGCGATTGGTATGCAGCACGGCACCGTCGATGACCTCCGCCTCGAGACGATGGATGACAGGGGCCGATCCCCATTTCTGCAGACGTTTGTATTCCTCTTTTGTCAGTCGCATGAAAGAGCCGTGCTGGGGTCCCGTCACACCTTCTATATCCACAGGATCAGAGAAATTGCGCAGATACTTATCAGCCTTGCAGATGCGATAGTGGCGGGGCTTGGAGGAATACTCGATATAGGCCACGCGCCAGGTATCATCGCCGATTAACTGGAAGGCGCTCGACCCTTCGCACTTCTTCTTTCCTTCAAAGCTCACATAGTCATCCTCCACCGGCTCACCCCATCCGTAGGTCAGATGCTCCGAGGTAGCCGTATAGATGCCAGGCTTTCCGCCCTCCTTCTTGATAAGCATGTGGTAGAGGCCATCGCTTTCCAGATAGTTGATGTCGGCATCGATCGTGGCATAGCCCCAATCGAAGAGGATCCGGGGCTTTGTCAGCTTGGTAAACGACTTGTCGGCATACGAATAATACATGCGGTCATAGCCTTCCTCGTCGCGATTCCACATGGAGTAATAAATCATGTATCCACCTTTGTCGCCATCAGGCCAGACATAGTGAGGATCCCAGAATATCTGCGGAGCCCACACACGGTTGATGGTGCTCCAGTCCTTATAGGGACTCGGCGACTGCGGATCGCAGAAGATAGCATCTCCCTTCCGGTAGTCAAAGGAGAGACTGGTCCAGTGGATGAGGTCATCGCTCTTGAGCAGATCGATGCCATAATTGTCCCAATCGCTCTTCTTGCCCAGGGCTTTGGTCATACCGTTGTTCATGTCCGTCGTCACCATCACATAGCCTTTGCCGTCCCAGCTGCGGGTAATATAAGCATCGCGCTGACCACCTTCG
>Ga0247610_10003641_pt1 | contig 16783 bp, 15 predicted proteins | sample 174DNAGHGhighgp2_FD_193483 | JGI IMG/M metagenome (GOLD analysis project Ga0247610, IMG submission 193483) | Sheep rumen microbial communities from Palmerston North, Manawatu-Wanganui, New Zealand - 1742 DNA GHGhigh gp2 | ecosystem: Host-associated > Mammals > Digestive system > Stomach > Rumen... | reverse complement strand
CAGGCGACAGTATATGGGCACAATCGGCTAATGTGCTCGACTATGCTCGCCGCTGCTATGAGTATGTGGCCAGCCACTTTCGCTATATCCATGGCACATGGCGCACGCTAGACAAAATTCTAGAAGATGGCGGTGGGGAATGTGGCGACTTTACCACTCTTACCGTCAGCCTGCTACGCTATAAGGGTATCCCCTCGCGCCATAACATCTGCGTACGACTAATTGGAGAATATCATGCGTGGGGCGATTTCTATCTGGAGGGCTACGGGTGGATTCCCTTTGACACACAGATGAAGAACGCTTGTCCAGATGAGGATTACTTTGGCTACTACAATGGTTCCAACATTATCGTAATGCAGGACTTCGGCTACGACATTATCAAAGGATTGCCTACTTATTGGTTCCATTATTGCAATCATTATTGGTATTCGGGCAATTGCAAAGTAACCACTAAGCAAAGTCAAAGGCTGAATGGTGAGACCTTGCTCATCGACAAGCCTGTCACAACGCATGTAATGGTGACGCGATGATTTCCAAACTGTTCCGCCGAAAGGAAAACTGGAGGGCGCTTCGCAGCGACCTCCAGATTGACCTAGGTACTACTTGTTTTGTATTCTAACTATTTAACTTATGTTACATCTTGTCAGAAGGAAGCGGACGGCGTAGTGTTGTAGTTCCGAAATAGTTTGGTAGCGGGTTGTCAACTCCCTCGTATACGGGGATGTCTGTGCCGAACGCCTGCTGGTAGCTCTTTGGCAGCCCTGAGCGCTTCCATAGTTCTGTGACGATGGTTCCGTCACCTCGGTCGAAGCTAAGCCGGAAGGTGTTGTAGTCCACCCAATTTATATTGCTCTCGCAACCGTACTGTATCAGCAGATTGTCTGACTTGTAGGTAATGGGACGCATGATGCAGTAGGAAAACATCCTGTTGGCCTGCAACTCGTAGAAGTGCAGATATACGTCTTTGTCGAATATCTGGTAGAGGTCCTGATGGCCAGGCAACAGCATGTCGATGCCGTCAACCTTTGTCAGTATGCCGATGCGACGCCAACAGCCGTAGAACTTGTTTGCATCGGGCTGTGGAGTATGCATCTTAAGCAGGTCGATGACGCGCTGCATCTTGGAACTTATCTTGTAGTCAGAACTGTAGAGTTCCGTGATATACTGCCCCATCGGCATATATTCGTTGTTCATGAAGGTGTTGTGCCAGCGCAGTTTGAAGCCCTTGCTGCTGCTGTCGAAGATGCTGATGTCCTTGTGGGCCACTCTGCCTGTATAGTTCAGCGGACGACCGTCCTGGTTAAGAATCGTCATCCAGAACTCCGGCTTCTCTCCTTCCACGTCTTTATGTATCTGCAGTTGCAGCGTTATATCGTCGGTGCAGTATTTGTACTGCTCTACGTGTGCCTCCTTGTCGGCGGTACCGTTTTCGTAGGAGAACCCCATCAACCTGTAGAGCCCGCGTGGGTTGTCCTTCTTGCCTGCTATCTGGCGTGATAGCTCATTGCATGCCGTCTTGTCGAGAGTTTGTTTCTTCTTGTCGGGCAGGCGGAAGATTATGGGCAGGCTGTATCTCATCTTCACTATCTTGCCCTTGTTCTTGGCAGGTGTCCACTTGGGCATCAGGCTCACCACGCGCTTCGCCTCGGCAGTAAGACGCTCGTCGGGCGACTGCATGGTTTCCATATTTGTTATGGTGCCATCCTCATTGACAACAAACCTCAGAATCACTCTACCCTCAATACCTGCTTTCTCACAATCGGCAGGATACTTCAAGGTCTTCTGCATAAACCCCATCATGGCATTAAGGCCACCAGGGTATTCTGCAATCACTTCTGGAACATCAACAACCTGTGCGAAGCTAAAGGTTGCGAACAGACACATAGTCAATGTGAGTAAAATCTTTTTCATATTGTAATGTTTGGGAGTTAATAGTTCGAATCATTATAACATATCTCGTCGCATGTCATCGTCAGTTCGGTGCTATACATGAGTGTCGTAGAATCAGCAAATGCCGTAACCTCTGGGAGTATCATCTGGCACACCAAGTCGAAGGAGCGCTCTTTACTTACCTTCGGCAGGCGGACATCATCGTTGCGACCATTGTCAGCGTCAGGGCAGAACTCCACCTCTGGCAGCATGGCGGTAAATATCTCCTGTCTTGCTGTGAGCTGGCATGGGGCATCGTCAACATTCTCCATTTTCAGCATAGGTGCTTTCTTTTCTGCGAAGTGCCTTTCCTCGCGGGCAGGTATGGCGCTTGCGGTTTGCTGATGGCCTGTTTCCTTGTCGGCGGCAAAGAATACCGTGCCCAGGATTATCAGGCCGATAAACGATGCGGCAGCGGCATACCACTTCATGACTGTAGCTTTCTTTCTCTTTGCAGGGGCATCACCACTGGCCAACAGACGGTCGTATTCTGCAGCCCCCTTGTCGAGTTCTGCCATAATCTCCTGATAGAGCATCTCGTCATTATTTTGTTGACTCCTCATGTTTGTAGTATCTTTTGTAATTCTTTAATCAGTTTCTTTCTTGCCATAGAGATCATGCTCTTCACTGAGGGCTTGGGGATGCCAGTCTCTTGTGCTATCTCCTCTGCCGTATGGCCCTCGATGTGCCTCTTCCTCAGCAGTTCGCGTTCTCGTGGACTCAGTCTTTCCAGCGCCTCGTCTATCTTCTGCTGGGTCTCCCCTGCCTCTATTCCTGCATCGGCATCATTGTAAGCTAATGCTTCATTGATTTCTGCCTCGCCTTCCAGTGTCACGGTCAGGGTATTTCTTCTTCTGTATATTTCCACGCATACGTTTTTCGCCACTCTTATGGCCAGGGCCTCCATGTTTCTTTCCGCATTCAGCCGTTCACAATATTTCCAAAGACGTAAGAGTCCCTCCTGCGCAACATCGTCGGCATCCACCCTGTTGCCGAAGAAATCGCGTCCCACCTTCACCATCAGAGGTCTAAGTGCCGGAACTATATTTTCAAACTCTTTTGGAGACATCTTCTACTTATAATACGTAGAAAATAAAGAAAAGTTAAGTATGAAAAGCAAAAAACTAAATGGACAGGCCTTGTTTACTGACAGGCCTGTCACAATGAATGTAATGGTGACGCGATGAGACATTTAATCTTCGTCGACGTGCTCTTCGCGATGGACGGTCAGGCCGAAGCCGTAAAGGGCTACGGTGATGTAGCAGAGTAGCGGGATGATGAAAGGCACTACCATATCGGTGTCGTCGGCGATGATGCCTACCAACAGGAATCCGCATCCGCCTACTGGTGTCATCATAAGGATGCTGGATGCACTCTTGGTGAGTGAGCCCAGATTGCGAACGGCCAGCGAGAAGATGGTGGGAAACATAATTGCCTCGAACAGGTAGTTTCCCAGCAGTCCTATCATCGAAATACGACCGAAATTCATCAGTACCAGCATTATGCATGCCACACTTCCACAACCGCAGATAAGAAGCATCTTCTCTGCAGGAATCCATCGCATAATAAAGCTGCCACCAAAGCGGCCCACCATAAAGAATGCCAATGCACCAGTGAGAACCATCGATGCAGTGCGATCGTCCATCCAGCCCATGCCTGTAACATAGTTAATGAAGTAGCTGTTGATAGAAATCTCGGCTATCTCGTAGGCCAGCAGGGCGATGAGACCGTAGACGAAGAACTTGTGATGCCAGATGCGCATAAGTGGTTCGCGGCCGTATTTCGCTTTTTCCTCGAGTCCGTCGTTATGCTTAATCTCTGGCAGGTCTACACGAGTGAAAATGCCTGCAATCACCAATACCACAAAACCAAGTATCACGTATGGTATCTCTACATTTCCGTCACCACCGAATAGGAACTGGCCAACGGCAAATGTGGCAAACAGACAGCCAAGACCGTTGAATGACTGCGAGAGGTTCAAGCGGCTGGATGCAGAATTCTTTCCTCCAAGTTCGGTTACGTATGGATTGGCTGCCGTCTCGAGGAATACCAATCCTACGCTTATAATGAACAGCGCAAAGAGATAGGCGTCAAATGTCCCAGCCTCGGTACACGGCACAAACAGCCATGAGCCTAGGGCAAAGAGCAGCAGTCCGAACACTACGCCTCGACGATAGCCGAAGCGATTGATAAACAGTCCTGCAGGGATAGCCATCAAGAAGTAGCCCATATAGGTGGTTACCTGTATGAGCGACGACTGGGTGATAGAGATGTGCATCTCGTTTTGGAAGTGCTTGTTGAGCACATCCAGGATGGCACGGGCAAATCCCCAAAGGAAGAAGAGTGTGGTAATCAATACGAACGGCACCATGTAGTTGGTGCCGTTCGCCCTAAATAGTCCGTTGTCTTGTTTCACTATAGTTTTTCCTTTTTTATAAAATATTATTTCTCAGTATCAATCATCTTCCAGATACCAGCTGCGCAAGCACCACCTACCAGTGGGCCAACGATGAAGATCCACAGATTGGCAAGTGCGGTTCCACCCTGGAATACGGCTGGTGCGATAGAACGGGCTGGATTGACTGATGTGCCTGTGTAGCGGATGCAGACCAGGTGAACCAGAATGAGCGACAGACCTATGGCCAGACCAGCAAAGTTGTTGGTAGCACCGTTAGTCTTGGCTGTAGCACCCAGCACTACTAGTACAAATACACAGGTGAAGATAATCTCGGCCAGCAGACCTCCCAGTACACTTACGTTGGCCTGAAGATCGTTTGCTCCAGTGCCCTCAAGACCAGGAACATTCTCTGTGAGTATATACAGCAGCAGCGAGCCGATGAAAGCACCGATAACCTGGAAGAGCATGTACATGCCACAGTCCTTACCGCTCATACGACCACTAAGGAAACAGCCTAGAGTAATTGCAGGATTGATGTGGCAACCGCTAATACCACCAATGGTATAAGCCATAGCCACAACTGCAAGGCCGAAGGCAAAAGCAGTTCCTACCACAGCGGGAATGTTGTTTACAGGATCACAACCCAGACTAACGGCAACACCGCAGCCCATCAGTACAAGCACCATAGTGCCTACCATTTCTGCTAAATACTTTTTCATAATGTTACAGTTTAAAAACGTTGATTGTTATTTGTAATCTGAGCGCAAAGATACAAATAATTTCGTTTCGTGCAAATAATTTCGCAATATTTTTGTACTTTTGCACCATGATGGAATTATTTAAGGATAAAAAAGTATTATATGTGCATGGCTTTGCCTCGTCGGGACAGTCGGGCACTGTTACACGTATCCGTGAGGTTCTTACCCAGGCCAGCGTGATAGCTCCCGACCTGCCAATACACCCTGAGGAAGCCCTGACACTATTATATAAGATATGTGAAACTGAGAAGCCCGACCTGATTATCGGAACATCGATGGGAGGTATGTATGCCGAGATGCTGCATGGCTACGACCGCATACTGGTGAACCCGGCACTGAGAATGGGCGACACGATGAAGGACCACGGTATGATAGGGGCACAGCACTTCCAAAACCCGCGTCAGGACGGAGTGCAGGACTTTATGGTGACCAAGGCGCTGGTTAAGGAGTATAAGGACATAACCGAAAAGTGCTTTGCTGCCATTGACGATGAGGAGCAGAAACGTGTGTGGGGACTGTTTGGCGACGAAGATACTACGGTGGATACATACGACTTGTTTCGTGAGCACTACCATCAGGCAGTACGTTTCCACGGCGAGCATCGCATGAACGACAACTCGTTTATGCACTCTGTGGTGCCAGTAATACGTTGGGTTAGCGACCGTCAGGAGGGTAGGGAGCGTCCTATCGTCTACATCTGTACCAACACGCTAATCGACCAGTACGGCAAGCCTCGCAGTTCGTCGCAAAAAGCCATCCGCCAGTTGATAGAGACTTATCAGCTGTACTTTGTTGCCCCTGCTACGGTAGACGCAAGTAGCTATGCTGAGGTGAACGACTGGCTGTATGAGTACATAAATGTGCCAGCTTACGATCATATCATTTTTACTAATCAACCGCAATTGCTCTATGGCGACTATCTGATTGATACTCAGAAGGTTGACGGTATGGCTACGCTAATACAATTCGGCTCTGATACCTTCAAGACCTGGGACAACATAATTCCCTACTTCGAGAGGTTGGGAGGACAATGACAGATTTTAGCAAAATTTAGAGGAAATAGTTTGGCGGTTACATAAAATCTTCATATTTTTGCAGAGGTTTTAACGACTTTGCTTTACGTATGAAATATATCGCCTTACCTAACAACGAAATCCGCCAGCTTTCATTTTATCTGGCGATGGAGGAATATGTGGCTCGCCATATCAGCGAGCCCGATTGTTTTTTTATGTGGCAGGTAGAACCTAGCGTGATATTCGGTCGCAATCAGGTGGTAGAAAACGAGGTTAACCTAGAGTATTGCAGGGCGAATAACATCAAGATATATCGAAGAAAAAGCGGTGGCGGCTGTGTGTATGCCGATATGGACAATCTGATGCTGTCGATGGTTACTGACGGCGATCAGGTGGGATTTACGTTCAACCGATTTGTTACGCTGCTGCAGTCGGTACTGCACAAGATGGGCATAGATGTCACAAGCACTACGCACAACGATATAATGATAGGCGACAAGAAAGTGTGCGGTACGGCATTCTATCAGTTGCCTGGCCGCAGCATAGTGCACAGTACCATGCTCTACGACACTAACATGCAGCATATGCTGAACGCTATCACGCCTGGTCCTGAGAAACTGGAAAAGAAAGGAATACAGAGCGTTCGCCAACGCATAACCCTACTAAAGGACCACACGCAGTTAACACTAGATGATGTAAAGGCGCTAATACGCAACACACTATGCGATGGCGAGCTGATGCTAACCAGTGAGCAAGTGGCAGAAATAGAAAAGATAGAGCAGGGCTATCTGAAATCAGAGTTTATACATTTGATACAATAATAACAAAAAACAACAATAATCTATGGCAATTAAACAAGAATTAGAAAAGGAGAAAGAAAAACGTACGTGTCTGTACGAAAACCACATCGCAGAAGGTGCATTCATGGCGCCGTTTGCTGGTTTCGTGATGCCTATCCAATATGCCAATATCCAGTTGGAACATCTGGCTGTGCGCAATAAGTGCGGACTGTTTGATGTGAGCCACATGGGCGAGGTAACGGTGAAGGGTCCTGATGCAGAGCGCTACGTTCAGCATATCTTTACCAACGACGTGGCTAATGCTCCCGTGGGTAAGATATACTATGGTATGATGTGCTACGAGAATGGTGGAACCGTTGACGACTTGCTGGTTTATAAGATGGGCGAGAACGACTTCTTCCTGGTAATTAACGCCGCCAATATCGATAAGGACTGGGAGTGGATGCAGCAGAATGCCAAGGGCTTTGACATCGATCTGCAGAATCGTAGCGACTACTACGGTCAGATAGCAGTTCAGGGGCCTGAGGCTGAGCACACTGTTGAGAATGTACTGGGATTGCCTTGTGCTGAGTTAGGGTTCTATACCGTTAAGACCATCGGCGATATAATCGTGTCGCGTACTGGTTACACGGGCGAGGATGGATTTGAGATATATGCATCGCACGACTATATCCGCGAGTGCTGGGAGAAGTTGATAAAGGCTGGTGTTCAGCCTTGTGGACTGGGATGTCGCGACACATTGCGTTTTGAGGTAGGTTTGCCTCTCTATGGCGATGAGCTGTCGGAGGATATCACCCCGATAATGGCTGGTCTTGGATTGTTTGTTAAGCTGGATAAGGCTGAGTTTATAGGTAAGGACGCTCTGGCCAAGCAAAAGGCTGAGGGACCTGCTAAGAAGCTGGTAGGCATCGAACTGGACGATAAGGCTATTCCTCGTCATGGCTACCCAGTGTTGAATATGCAGGGCGAGCAGATAGGCGAGGTTACTACAGGTTATCACTGTCTGTCGGTAGACAAGAGCGTGTGCATGGCACTGGTTGATGCACAATACTCAAAACTGGATACAGAGTTGCAGATACAGATTCGCAAGAAGGTATTCCCAGGCAAGGTAGTAAAAAAACAGTTCTATAACAAGAGCTACAAGAAAAATTAAAGAATTGAAAAATGTAATAATTAAAAAATAAAACTATATGGCAAAAGTTATTGAAGGACTCTACTACTCAGAGTCGCACGAATTTGTAAGAGTAGAAGGTGATTTTGGTTTTGTAGGTATTACAGACTACGCCCAGAACGCATTGGGTAATGTGGTTTATGTAGATATGCCAGAGGTTGACGACGAGGTTGAGGCTGGTGAGGAGTTTGGTGCTGTAGAGAGTGTAAAGGCTGCATCTGACCTGATTTCGCCAGTTAGCGGTACCGTAGTTGAGATAAACGAGGCCCTAGATGATCAGCCAGAGCTCATCAACCAGGATGCTTACGAGAACTGGATTATCAAGGTACAGCTGAGTGATAAGGGCGATCTAGACAACCTGATGGATGCCAAGGCCTACGCCGCCTTCTGCGAGAAATAATGTTTAATCTTTAATGTTTAATCTTTAATGTTTAAATATTTTCCACATACTGAGTCGGACCTGAAGGCGATGATGGATAAGGTGGGTGTGAAAGACCTGAATGGTCTTTATGCCCAGATACCTGATACCATCCGCTTCAAGAACGACTATCAGCTGCCATCGGAGATGAGCGAAATGGAGGTTCGTCAGTTGTTTGACAAACTCGGTTCGCAGAATCGGCAGATGACATGTTTTGCCGGCTATGGTGTATACGACCATTACACACCATCGGTAATACCAAGTCTGCTGCAGCGTTCAGAGTTCCTTACATCATACACTCCGTATCAGGCAGAAATATCACAGGGCACACTGCACTATATCTTTGAGTATCAGAGCATGATGGCCGAACTTACAGGTATGGACATCAGTAATGCATCGATGTATGACGGTACTACTGCATGTGCCGAGGCAATGATGATGGCCGTAGCCGCTGGTAAGAAACAGAACAAGGTGCTGGTATCAGACACACTTAATCCAGATACCCGCAAGGTGCTTGATACCTATGCTCTGCATCAGGGCATAGATCTGGAGACGATAGCCGAGAAGGACGGCGTGACTGATATCGATGACCTGAAATCGCGTCTTGCCCAGGGTGGTGTGGCTGGTGTTATCGTTCAGCAGCCAAACGCAATGGGTATAGTTGAAGACTACACAGGATTTGCTGAGGCTTGCCATGAGCAGAAGGCACTATTCATAATGGATAGTGTGGCTGCCGACCTGGCTGTGCTGAAGACTCCCGGTGAGTGGGGTGCTGATATAGCAGTGGGCGACGGTCAGTCACTTGGTATCCCCATGCAGTGGGGTGGCCCATACGTAGGATATATGTGCTGCACAGAGAAACTGATCAGAAAGATGCCAGGACGTATCGTAGGTATGACTAAGGACAACCGAGGAAGCAGCGAGATCAATGACGAGCTTGCTCAGGCATTGCCGAGTCGTGATGGAGGTCGACCGGAGGTCAATCGCGATCAGCGTGCATTCGTGCTAACCCTCCAGGCTCGCGAGCAGCACATCCGCCGCCAGAAGGCTACATCTAATATATGTAGTAATCAGAGCCTGATGGCACTCTTTGTTACCATCTACATGTCGTTGATGGGAAAGCAGGGACTGAAGGAGGCTGCTGAGCTGTCGTATGCCGGCGCTCACTATCTCTGCGACAAACTCTTGGCTACAGGCAAGTTCCATCTGGTATACGACCAACCGTTCTTCAATGAGTTCTTAGTGAAGTACGATGGTGATGTGGAAGACTTGTATAAGCGTTTCATAGAAGCCGGTATACTGGGTGGTGTAAAGGTTGATGACGGTATCTTGTTTGCCGTGACAGAGAAGCGTACCAAGGAAGAAATTGATAACCTCGTAAATATTGCTGCCCTATGAACAATCGATTATATGGAAATCTGATCTTTGAACTCTCAAAGGAGGGGCGCAAGGGTTATAGTCTGCCTAAAAACAATTTTGGCAGTTACGAGATACCAGCTGCGATGAAACGTGCAGAAGATGTTGCTCTGCCTGAGTGCGATGAATTGACAGTGGTGCGTCATTATACCAATTTGTCGAATGACAACTTTGGCGTAGATACAGGCTTCTATCCCCTGGGATCGTGTACTATGAAGTACAATCCAAAGATAAACGAGGAGGTAGCTGCACTGCCACAGTTCCAGAACCTGCATCCTATGCAACCTGCAGAGACTGTAAAGGGTGCTCAGGCATTAGTAACACTGCTTGAGAAATCGCTCTGCGAACTTACTGGTCTGGCTCACTTCACATTTAAGCCCTATGCTGGTGCTCATGGTGAGTTGACAGGACTGATGACCATCGATAACTACCATCGCAGTCGTGGTGATATGGCTCGCAAGAAGGTGGTGGTGCCTGATAGTGCGCATGGCACTAATCCTGCTTCGGCAGCAGTATGCGGACTGGATATTGTTGAGGTGAAATCATTGGCTAACGGTCAGGTTGACTTCGAGGATCTGCAGCGTATCGTGGCTGAGCAAGGTCAGGAGATTGCTGCTATGATGATGACTAATCCAAATACCCTTGGTCTGTTCGAAACCCGTATCCCTGAGATAGCAAAGCTGATACACGACTGTGGTGGACTGATGTATTATGATGGTGCTAACCTGAATCCTATGCTTGGTGCTTGTCGCCCTGGCGATATGGGATTTGATGTGATGCACATCAATCTGCATAAGACATTCTCAACGCCTCATGGCGGTGGTGGCCCAGGCTCTGGTCCTGTGGGTGTTCGTGAGGGATTGCAGGATTGCTTCCCGTTTGTGTCGCCCTATCAAGGCAACTATGCCGTGATGATGCGTGCCTATGCTTACATTCTGTCGTTAGGTCGTGAGCATGTTAAGGAGGTTGGTCCGCTGGCTGTGCTCAACGCCAACTACATCAAGGAGAGTCTGAAGGATGTCTACGAACTGCCCATCGATGGTTTGTGCTGTCATGAGTTCGTGTTCGATGGTCTGAAGGATAAGAGCACGGGTGTAACTACGATGGATGTGGCAAAGCGACTGCTTGACTATGGTTATCATGCGCCTACCATTTACTTCCCTCTGCTGTTCCATGAGAGCTTGATGGTTGAACCCACTGAGAACGAGTCGAAGGAAACACTCGATGGATTCATTGATGTGATGCGAAAGATAGCTGAGGAGGCTAAGAACGATCCAGAGATGGTGAAGAGTGCTCCACACACTACACCTATAGGGCGTGTAGACGATGTCCTGGCTGCCAAGCATCCTGTTACGACCTACCGTCAACTCCAGGCAGAAAATGTTTAATGTTTAATCTTTAATGTTTAATGTCTAAGGTTGATTTGATTATCATCGGCGCGGGCCCTGGCGGTTATCGCGCCGCTGAATATGCTGCCAAGCAAGGCCTGAAGGTGGTGATATTCGAAGGTTCTGAGGTTGGTGGTACATGTCTGAACGTGGGTTGTATACCTACTAAGACCTATGTGCATAGCGCTACTTTTGAGGAGGCACGTGAGCGTATGGCTGCAGTCGTAGCCCAACTACGCCAGGGGGTTGAGGGTATTCTCTCGCATCCTAACATCACGTTGGTTCGTGAGAAAGGTGTGTTTACGGATGTAAATACCGTTGGCGACTACACTGCTGATAATATCATTATTGCCATAGGTTCTGAAACCAAATGGCTTCCCATCAAGGGTGTAGACGATCCTCGCGTGGTAGATTCAACTGGTTTGCTGCAGCTGGAAACCCTACCAAAGCGTCTTGCTATTATCGGAGCAGGAGTAATCGGAATGGAGTTTGCTTCAGTGTTTAATCGCTTTGGTTCTGAGGTTACTGTCATCGAGTATCTTAAGGAATGTCTGCCTGCTCTCGATAGCGACATCGCCAAGCGTCTGCGCAAGTATCTGGAAAAGCAGGGTATCACCTTCAAGATGAAGACTGCCGTAGAGAATATCGCTGATATCGATGCCGATGTGGTCTTGATGGCTACGGGTAGAAAGCCTCGTGTGCAGGAGGACTTTGCCAATGCCGGCATTGAGTATGACGAGCGCAAGGGCGTGACTGTAGATGAGAACTTCATGACAACCGTAAAAGGCATCTATGCTATTGGCGATGTAAATGGCAAGCAGATGCTGGCCCATGCGGCAGAGGTGCAGGCCATACATGCTGTGAATCAGATAATCGGCAAGGAAGATTATATAGACTTCAGCATTATGCCCGCTGCGATATTCACCCAACCAGAAGCTGCCTGTGTAGGTCCTACAGAGGATCAGCTGAAAGAACAAGGTGTGTCATACGAGTGCAAGAAGTCATTCTGGCGTGCAAATGGCAAGGCTCTTGCTATGGGCGAAACAGAAGGACTATTGAAACTCTTTGTTGCCCCTGATGGCCAAATGCTAGGCTGTCATGCCTACGGAGCTCACTCGTCCGACATAATACAAGAGGTAAGTGTGCTGATGTGCAAGCACACTACTATCTGCGAACTGGCCGATATGGTGCACATACATCCTACACTTTCAGAGATACTCAAAGCAGCAGTAGATTAGTTTTTAGCCTACGGATTATACGAATTTTACTGATTATAATTTGCCAGAGAATTTTTAATCTGTTAAATCCGTATAATCCGTAGGTCATTAAATCTTTGAAAGAACCTCTTCTACAACCTTGGGGAAGTATTTCATTTCCAGTTGGTGTTCTTTCTCTGCGATGTCATCGACAGTATCATCGGGCGAAAGTGCAACCTTGTACTGGGCGATGATCTCGCCTGAGTCGCAGACAGGCGTAACCCAGTGAACGGTCATACCCGTCTCAGTTTCGCCAGCCTCTTTTACTGCTTCGTGCACATGGTGTCCCCACATGCCCTTGCCGCCATATTTAGGCAGCAGTGCTGGGTGAATATTGATGATACGATGCGGATAGGCGTCGATTAGGAAAGTAGGAACCAGCGGCAAGAAACCTGCTAATACAATAAAGTCGATGCTATATTTCTGCATCAGTGGCATCATAACGTCTGGGTTGTTCAACTCTGCTTTAGGTGTGACAGCTGTTGGTACACCAAGATTCTCTGCACGGACCAATGCGTAGGCATCAAACTTGTTACTGACCACGAGAGCGCAGTTCACGCTCTCGGAGTCAGCAAAATACTTTATCAGATTCTCGCAGTTAGTACCACTGCCAGAAACGAATATCGCTATGTTCATACCAGGTGCTCGATGAGGTCGGCACGATCGCCAGGAAGCATATCGATTACTGGAATCTCAACCATAGTGTAGCAGCCTGGCTGCAGACGCATCGAAGCACGAGCAACATTTACCAATACCTGACCTGTGAGTGCAGGGTTGTTGATGCTCATATTGAATTCCAAACGCTGGTTCTGAGTCTTACCAGAAACACCCTTACGAACCAGGTTTACACCGTGTCCCATATCGCGAACATCGTCGACGCTCTCTACCTGGAATACGTGAGTCTCGTCGCTAGCGAAGTATGGATCGGCCTTGATAGCCTTTGTTACCTCTTCGAGCTTAGCACCCTCTTCCAACTCTACATATACCATACGGCGGTGGATACCCTCGCCCAAGGGGATTGTCATGCTAAGTGCATTCTTTACGCCCTCTTTTGAACGAACGCATACACTGTGGCCCATAGACATACCAGGACCGAAGTTGGTGTAGCTCAGACCCTTAGGAGCCAGACTCTGCATCAGTGTGCGAACAATTGAGTCTGAACCTGGATCCCATCCGGCTGCGATTACACTAACAGTGTTTGTCTCTTTGTTCAGTTTCATAAGACGCTCGCGATAGCCACGAATCTGTGTGTGGATATCGAAAGAGTCGACAGTGTTGATGCCAAGAGGAAGAATCTGATTGGCATACTCTTCACAACTACGTGTTGGAGTAGCAAGGATAGCAACGTCAACGTCCTTGAGATCGCGGATGTCCTTAACTACTTCGTACTGAGCCAATTCTGCAGGCTTGTTTTCTGCACCATTACGACGCACGATACCTGCTACTTCAAAGTCGGGAGCAGTCTCGAGAGCCTCGAGAGCGTACTTGCCGATGTTGCCGTAACCTACTACGGCTGCTCTGATTTTCTTCATATCTTAATCTTCTTTTGTTGATTATTTCTTTGTTTGCGGTTGCAAAAGTAATGCTTTTATCTTAAAATGCGTAACAATCTGCCAGAAAAATAATCTAAAATATTTCACTTTGTGATAAATTAAAACTTTATGAGCTAAAAATGCAATAAAATGTTAGGTTTCTGCGTTTAAATAGATGTATATACACAAAATTGAAAGTTATGATAGAGTACATTAAGGGAGAACTGACCGAGTTAACCCCTGCGCTTGCAACTGTAGAGGCGGCTGGAATCGGTTATGGTTTGAACATATCACTGAACACATTCAGTGCAATACAAGGCAAAAAGGAGGTGAAACTCTATGTCTACGAAGCCATTCGTGAGGATGCACATCTGCTATATGGTTTCGTAAACAAGAAGGAACGCGAGATGTTTCTGTTATTGATAACTGTGAGCGGAGTGGGCGCTAATACTGCCCGCATGATGCTCTCGGGTATGAGTGTTGCCGAACTCTGTAATGCTATATCTACAGGAAACTCCAAACTGATACAAGGTATCAAGGGTATAGGTAAGATGACTGCTCAACGTATCATCGTAGACCTAAGAGACAAGATAGTTACGCTGGGTATTTCGGATGAGATACCAGCAGGCGGTCAGATAGCGGCACCTGTGAATAATCAGGTTAAGGATGAGGCTATATCGGCTCTCACCATGCTTGGCTTCTCACCAGCGCCCACGCAAAAGGTTGTGCTGCAGATACTGCAGGAACAGCCCAACGCCCCCGTTGAACAAGTTGTTAAACTCGCTCTCAAGCAAATTAAGTAATTGGTTTTGAGACGGATAGTAGGGATAATTGTGTGCTTATTCTTCGCGTGCGTGCATACGTATGCGCAGAAGCAGGATTCTCTGAAGGCCAGGTATCGCATTCAGAAGACTGCTCCAGTACTTGTGCATGATCTAGACTCGTCGGTTGTCGACCTGAAGACTCCTCCCAACATCCGTCAGACTGTAGAGTATAATGACTCGCTCAACGTATACTACATCGGCTCGAAACTTGGCGATTCTTATCTGAATGCTCCCATTCTGATGACTCCTGAGGAGTATCGTAAGTGGGTGGAGAAGCGTGCACTCAACGATTTCTTCCACAAGAAGAATGCCGAGAATACCCAAAACGCAGGTAAGGATAAATTCGACCTGATGGATATGCACTTTGATCTGGGACCTGCTGAAAAGATTTTTGGTCCTGGTGGTGTGAGAATCAAGACTCAGGGAAGTGCCGAACTGAAGGTGGGTGCCAACATCAAGAAGACCGACAACCCATCGCTGCCTATCCGCAATCGTAAGACTACAGCCTTTGATTTCGACGAGAAGGTTAATCTTAATCTGAACGGTAAGGTGGGTGATAAGGTCAACATGAACCTGAATTACAACACAGACGCCACAATGACCTTCGACTCGCAGAACCTGAAGTTGAAGTATGAGGGAAAAGAGGACGAGATTATCAAACTGGTTGAGGCCGGTAATATATCGTTCCCATCCAATAATTCGCTTGTAAAGGGTGCCAGCAGTCTGTTTGGCGTTCGTACTGATATGCAGTTTGGCAGACTGAAACTGCAGACGGTGCTGTCGCAGAAGAAGTCATCGACCAAGAACGTGTCATCAAAGGGTGGAACACAGACAACTGCTTTCGAGATGGATGTGGCTGATTATGAGGAGAACCGTCACTTCTTCCTGTCGCACTACTTCCGTAATCGTTATGATCAGGCTATGTCTACTCTGCCAAATCTCACCACAGGTATCGAGATTAATCGCGTGGAGATATGGGTTACCAACAAAACCGGTACCACATCAAACACCCGTAATATCATAGCTGTGGCTAAACTCGGTGAGAATGGTCAGCGAGTGCCTGATAATAACGGCAACGACCTATATGCCACTCTGACTACCCAGTATGCCGATGCACGCGATATCGACCAGACAAATTCCGTACTCTCTGCAATTCCTGATTTTGAGAATGGACGTGATTACGAGAAACTGTCGAGTGCCCGACTGCTGACATCATCTGAGTACTCTGTCAACAAGGCATTGGGTTACATCTCGCTGAAGTCAGGATTGCAGACCGATCAGGTGCTGGCTGTAGCTTTTGAGTTTACATCGGGTGGAGTGACCTACAAGGTGGGTGAGTTTGCTTCTGATATCACTGAGACGTCAAAGGCACTCTATGTAAAAGCCCTGAAGAATACATCAAATAATCCTCAGCAGTTCAACTGGGATTTGATGATGAAGAACGTGTATTACCTGGCTTCAAATATAGAGAAGACAAAGTTCCGCCTCGACATTAAATACCAGAGTGATACAGCTGGTGTTTATCTTACTTACATACCCGATCAGCGCGTAAAGAGTACTACACTCTTGAAGATGTTGGGGTGTGACCGTCTGGATAATAACAATAAGTTGCATTCTAATGGTTATTTCGATTTTGTTGAGGGTTATACCGTAAGCGATGGTAGAGTTTTCCTCCCATCAGCTGAGCCATTTGGCGAATACCTGCGCAAGCAACTTGTGCTTAACGGACTGCCATCTTCTGAAGCAGAGAAGTATGTGTTTAGCGAACTATACGATTCGACCAAGACTGTCGCTAAGTTGATTGCCGAAAAGGATAAGTATATGCTGGTAGGTCAGTATAAGGGATCTTCGGCCAACGTTATCTCGCTTGATGCTATGTA
>Ga0247610_10003638_pt1 | contig 16785 bp, 16 predicted proteins | sample 174DNAGHGhighgp2_FD_193483 | JGI IMG/M metagenome (GOLD analysis project Ga0247610, IMG submission 193483) | Sheep rumen microbial communities from Palmerston North, Manawatu-Wanganui, New Zealand - 1742 DNA GHGhigh gp2 | ecosystem: Host-associated > Mammals > Digestive system > Stomach > Rumen... | reverse complement strand
CAGTTGCCAAACAGAGAGCGCCTCTATCCTTTGCTTGCTGCGACGGGGACAGACGCCTCGGTTGCCGACCTGGAGAAGATTGGCGACAAGGATGCCATCAACGCCCTTGGGAAAAGCAACAATTACAAGGCTGCATCCCCCCTGCTGACTGCAGCTAAGGCCGGAGACGAAAGGGCGCTGACGAGTTATGTGCGCCTTGTAAGCAGCAAGGAGAAGAACCTCGACAACCGTTCTGCAAGGCTCTGTGAAGCCTTCAATCTGGCAAAAACAACCAACATCAAGAAGGACATCCTTTCCCGCCTTGCGCAGACGCCAACTCGCAATGCCTTCCTGTTAGCCTCTGCCCAACTCGACGACAAGGACCTCGGCTATGCGGCTGCCAATGCGTCGAAGGAGATTATCAAGAAAACGGCAGAGGACATCGAGTACGATGTTGTGAAGGAGAAGTTGGAGAAGTGCATTGAAATCTTCAAATCAACTGGCGATGCTGACGACGGCTATGCAGTCGATGAGCTGCGCCAGAAGCTTTCGGAGATGCAACCAGCACCCGTCTATGAGCTCTCTGACGAAGAGAAGAAGCAGGGCTTTGAGCTTCTGTTTGACGGTACGAACCTCGACAACTTCGTTGGCAACAAGGTGGGATATGTGCCCATCAACGGCAGCATCAATGTTACAGCGAATTATGGCAACGAAAGCAACCTGTACACCAAAAAGGAATACCGCGACTTCGTGTTCCGCTTCGAGTTCTGCTTCCTGCGCGGTGGCGTGAACAATGGCGTCGGCATCCGCACTCCCATGGGTGTTGATGCAGCCTACGACGGTATGTGCGAGGTGCAGATACTGGACCACGACGACCCCATCTATGCCGGTCTGCATGCGTATCAGGTGCACGGCTCCGTATATGGAATCATCCCGGCAAAGCGTATCAAGCACAAGCCTCTTGGCGAGTGGAGCGAAGAGGAAATCCGAGTTCAGGGCAACCACATCACCGTGACGGTCAACGGCGAAGTCATCGTCGATGGTGACATCAAGGAAGCCTGCAAGGGCCACAATATGGCTCCCGACGGCAGCGACAACAATCCCTACACCGTTGACCATAAGAACCACCCCGGCATGTTCAACAAGACTGGCCACATCGGCTTTCTCGGCCACGGAGCCGGCCTGAAGCTTCGCGCCGTCCGCGTGCTTGACCTCACCAAGAAGAAATAAAGAACCCGCTGCCGACAACACAAGGATTATTCATCCTGAATATCAGGCTGATACAAACAACGCGTGCCGCACCTTTTGATGCGGCACGCTGCGTCTGGAAACGCAATATGGAGCATCGGCCTTCGCAGCGTGCTGCATCGGGCTTCGCAGCGTGCTGCGTAAGCCGATGCAGCACGCTGAGTTTTCAAGGGTGATTATAGGGGTTGGCACGAAGAGGCAGCTGGGGCTACTCAACCGCCTCTGTCTGAACGCCTTCTGACGCTTTCTGTGGCACAGATTCCGACTCGTCCTCCAGGTTCGAAGGCGCAGGAAGTGGCTCGGTGCCGTCAGAGTCAGAAAATTCATAATCGAACGACGCCGTATCGGGCAGATGGTAGGTATAGCCTGAGCCCGTCCATAAGCGCGGGTCAAGACCCTTTGCCGGCGGGAACTTCACACGGTACCTGCTGAAACGCCCGTCAGAGAGAACACTCTGTATGAACTCCCCGAAAATGGGAAGAGCCGTTTTGCCCCCCTGCCCCAGCTTGCCAGTACGGAAATGTATGCTTGGGAACTCGCCTCCAACCCAAGCGCCGCCCACCAGTTTCGGGGTAACTCCGACGAACCAAGCATCAGCATGATTATTGCTCGTGCCCGTTTTGCCACCGAACTCAGTATCAGCGTAGAAAGGTCGTATATACTGCCACAAACCTCCCGATGTGCCCGAGAGCCCGCCCTTGAGCATAGTCTGCATGAGGTAAGCCGACCGATAGGGGATAGCCCTTCTCTCCTTCTTCTTCGCCTGATAAATCAAGTTGCCGTCGCGATCCTCAATGCGCTCAACCAACAGCGGCATGTTGTACATACCATCGTTGGCAACCGTGCAATAACTGTTGACAAGCTCCAAGAGACTGACCTCGCTGCTGCCAAGCGTCAGAGCACGCGTCTCCTGAAGCTTTGTCCTGATGCCCATCGCATAAGCCGTCTTAGCAATGTTGTGAATACCACACTCCATACCCACCCTCACAGCAACGGTGTTGATACTCATCGCAAAAGCACTCTTCAACGAGACCTCACTGTCGGTATAGACGCCATTGGCATTGTGAGGAGCCCACACCTTAGGCTTGCCGTTCACGGTATCGGTGTATGACACATACGAGTCCGGCCGGTGGTCGATGGGATTAAGCCCTTGATTCATCGCCTCGGTATAGACAAAAAGCTTGAACGTAGAACCCGGCTGATGCACAGCCCTGACATTATCCGCCTGCCAGGAATGGAAGTCGATGTCGCCCACCCAGGCACGGACAAAGCGCGAGTCAGGCTCCATTGCCACAAAGCCCGTGTGCATGAAGCGAAGCATGTAGCGAACAGAATCGACAGTGCTCATCTCCTGCTCCACAGGACCATCATAGCTGAACACCCTGACCGTATGTGGCAGATTCAGATAATAGTCGATGGAGTCAGCATTCCCCTGATACTTGTCCCGAAGGTATCTGCCGTAAACAGAACGGCGGGCAATGTCCTCGGCAAACTCAGGTATCTCCTGACGCAAAGAATTCTGCCAAGGGTTGGTGCGCCCCCAATGCTCATTGAAGCGCTTCTGCACAGCCTGCATCTGCTTCGTCACCGCCGCCTCGGCATACGCCTGCATCCGAGAGTCAATCGATGTATATATGCGCAAGCCATCGGCATCAAGGTCCAGCTTATTGATAGCATCATACCCGGGCACAAGCCCCCTGGTGCAAAGCGTGTCAATGTAGCTCTTGAGAGCCTCGCGGAAATAAGGCGCCATACCATCCTGATAACTCTCCGTGACGTATGCCCTCATAGCAATGGGCAATGCCATCAAGGAATCGAACTGAGCCGGCGAAGCCTCCTTGCCTTCGAACAAGATATGGTGATGGTCACGCACCAACTGCAGGACCGTATTCCTACGTGCAAGGCTGTTGTTGGGGTTAATGCGAGGATTGTAATGGCTGGTAGCCTTGAGCAATCCCACCAGCGTTGCCGCTTGCTCGTAGGTAAGGGCATCTGGCGTCGTACCGAAATATGTTCGTGCCGCCGTCTTAATACCATAGGCATTGCTGCCGAAATCAACAGTATTCAGATACATCGTCAGGATCTCCTGCTTAGAGAACACCCATTCCAGCTTCAACGCCACAATCCATTCCTTCGCTTTCAATATAAGTATCTTGATGCCAGGGATGTGTCCGAGCAAACCCGTGGAATACTTCGTTCGGACACGGAAAAGGTTCTTAGCCAACTGTTGGGTGATGGTGCTGGCACCGCGAGCACGGCCCTGCAGGATGTCCCTCCCAGCAGCGAAAAGACCGACAACATCGATGCCCTTGTGCTGATAGAAGCGTTCGTCCTCAGTATCGACCAGCGTCCTTATCAGTATGGGCGATATTTCCTCGTATGTGACAGGCGTTCGATTCTCATTGAAGAAACGGCCCATCATCACGCCATCGCATGTATAGACCTCCGATGCCTCATTGGTGACAGGGTCCTCAATGTCGGCAAAACCAGGAGAACGGCCGAAGAGATAGCAGAAATTACAGTCCACCGCAGTAAAGAATAATATGACAAGCAAAACGACGGTCGCAAACCAAACAGCTATCTTCTTATACCACGAGCCAGAATAAATCTTGCGAATCATGCCTCTGAAAGAATCGGGAAAAACCTTTAGATCCATCTTTTCTTATTTAAGCAATTGCATAATATCGTCCCTTTGGTCGGGATGAAACCACAATATCTCATTGTCATGAGCAAACCATGTCATTTGTTTCTTGGCATAGTCGCGCGTGTTCTTCTTAATCTTCTCCACAGCAAAAGGCAGTTCCCATTCTCCGTCAAGGTAACGGAAGAGTTCCTTGTAGCCAACAGTGTTGAGCGCATTCTCGCTGCGAAAAGGATAGAGTCGGCGAGCCTCATCAAGCAATCCTGCCGCCATCATGGCATCCACACGCCTGTTGATGCGGTCGAACAACTCAGCGCGTTCACGCTTCAATCCAATCTTGACAATGCGAAAAGGACGCTGCTTGCGCTTATTTGTCAAGAAAGAAGAATATGGACGACCTGAAGAATAGCAAACCTCCAACGCATGTACCACCCGCTTCGGATTGCGAGTATCAGCAGTATGATAGTACTCGGGATCGAGCAGACGCAATTCACTGCGCATCTCTTCAATGGCTCCACCAACTAATCTTTGACGCAATGTCTCGCGAACCTCAGCATCGACCGACGGAATATCATCAATACCATTACACACCGCGTCAAGGTACATCATGCTCCCTCCCTTCAGCAACAGATGCTGATGGCTGTCACTAAGCTCCGAAATGAGCGAAAGGACATCCTGCTCATATTGGGCTGCACTATAATAAGAGCCCACATCATGAGTTCCCACAAAGTAATGTCTGACACACTGCTGCTCCGCAGTTGGAGCCGCAGTGCCAATCTCCATACCACGATAGATCTGTCGGCTATCACAGTTCAGGATGGGACTTCCTAACCTTCGAGCCATCTGCAAGGCAAGTTCTGTCTTGCCGACAGCAGTTGGACCAAGCAGAACAAAAAGCGTCATTACTCGTCTATCTCGTAGGCTTCCATGTCGAGTTCCTCATCCTCAAAGCCATCATCTCCATAGAACTCTTCCTCTAAAGCATCATCCTCACTTTGTACAGAAGTAGCATCTGCATCAGTCTGCTCCTCCTCTTCTTGTGACATATTCTGTAGAGGAGGTTGCCCGTGACGGCGATTCACGACAGCCTCCTTCTCGTGCCTGCCAAAGACATTCTCAGTAAGCTCCATCAGGAAGAAACGTTTGTTGTCGGGGTCGAAGACATAGGCCAAACGCTGGCCCTCGTCTTCGAGGAAGTCGCCGACACAAGTGTCGGACATCAAGTTGATGTCCATATCGTAGCTCATCTCCTCGCTCTCTTGAAGACATATTCTCTGTCTAACACGCCACTCGTCATCGCAGATAAGGAAACTCTGCTTGTGGTGTTCGGTATAGTTACAATCTTTCAGAATAAGTTCATGCAGTTCCGAGAACTTGGCATCGCTGTCAATGAGTATCTCACGCACAAAATCTTCTTTCTCTTGGCTAAAAAGGGTCAGTTTTAGTGTCATGGCAAATAATTTATCTGATAAAGCCGCGTTCGCTATTGCGAATAAAGTCAAGTATGTATTCTATCTCGGGACTCATGGGAATTTCCTGTTCAACCCTGGATAGAAGGTCATTAAGCTTGCCCGTTCCCTGAAGGATTATCTGGTAAGCCATATGGATGTTGTTGATTAGGTCACGATCAAATCCGCGGCGACGCAGCCCTATGGTGTTCAGTCCGCAGAAGGCAGCAGGATCGCGAGCCACGAGACTGAAGGGCAAGACATTCTGAGAGAAGCGTGTACCGCCGCCAACCATCGTGTAACTGCCAACACGACAAAACTGATGCATCAGCACACCAGCGCTCAAAATGGCGTTGTCGTCTATGACAATCTCACCAGCCAATTTGGTGCTATTCCCTATAATGCAGCCATTGCCAACGATGGCATCATGAGCCACATGAGCACCTTCCATCAGCAGATTATTACTGCCGACAATGGTTTTACCCTTAGCCGCTGTACCACGATTGATAGTGACATTCTCGCGTATCTTATTGTTGTTACCAATTTCTGCCGTTGTGTCCTCGCCACGGAACTTCAAGTCCTGCGGAATAGCGCTTATGACCGCACCTGGGAAAAAGACATTCCCATTTCCTATACGTGCGCCATAGAGTATCGTAACACTATTCATTAAAGTGTTATCGTCACCTATTACAACTCCCTTATCAATATAACAGAAAGGGCCTATCTCACAATTCTCGCCAATAACAGCTTCCGGATGAATATATGCCAAAGGGCTAATCTTGCTCATAATATAATTGTCTGCTATTTCTTGTTATTTATAACCTGTGCCGTAAAAGTCGCCTCTGCCACACAGTTTTCGCCAATGAAAGCGTAACCCTGCATCGTACCGATGTTATGGCGCAAAGGTGAAACAATCTCAACCCGAAACACCAGGGTATCACCGGGTGACACCTTCTGCCGGAACTTCACATTGTCGATACGCAAGATATAGGTACTGTATGTTTCGGGCTCCTTATCATGGAGGACAAACAAGCCACCTGTTTGCGACATTGCCTCTACCAGCAATACACCTGGCATAACAGGGTCGCCAGGGAAATGCCCCTGAAAGAATGGCTCGTTATTGGTGACATTCTTGACCGCTACAATGTAGTTCTCCTTTATATCAATCACTTTATCTACCAATAACATCGGATAGCGATGTGGCAGAAGACACTTTATCTGATTGATGTCCATCAAAGGAGCCTGATTGGGATCATACTTTGGAGCTTGCACATCATGCTTGCGAATCTCCTTGCGAATCATGCGTGCAAATTTATTATTTATAGTATGACCTGGGCGAGTCGCAATGATACGGCCCTTAATGGGCTTACCAATTAGTGCCATGTCACCTATGATATCAAGCAACTTATGGCGTGCAGGTTCGTTATCCCACACCAAAGGTTTGTGCTGAATATAACCGAGATCTGAGGCATCGTGGCGTTCAGCACCAGTCAACTCACAGAGTTTGTCAAGGTTTTCCTGCGTCGTCGGGCGCTCGTAAATGACAATGGCATTATCCAAGTCTCCACCTTTAATAAGGCCTGCCAGAAGCAGTTGCTCTATCTCACGGACAAAGACAAAGGTACGAGCAGCTGCCACTTCGGTAACAAACTTGTCCATGCTATCGAGTGTGGCGAACTGACTGCTCAACACCTTACCGTCGAAGGCAATCATACTTGTAATGGAGAAGTCCTCATCGGGAAGCAAGGTAATGCATGCTCCTGTTTTGTCATCGCGGAACTCCATCTTTTTGGTGATGTAATAATAATCTTTTGGGGCATCCTGCTCGCATATGCCAACACGCTGTATCTCGCGAACAAAGGGTGCCGAGCTACCATCCAAGATAGGGAACTCCGGGCCATCAACCTGCATGAGCACATTGTCAATCCCTAAGGCATAGAAAGCAGCGAGTGCATGTTCGACGGTACTGCATCGCATCTCTCCCTTGCCAAGGACAGTTCCTCGCTGTGTATCAACCACATTCTCTGCAACTGCATCCATTACTGGCTGCCCAGGCATGTCCACTCGCTGAATCTTATACCCATATCCTATTGGCGCAGGTAAGAATTTCACTGTCAGTTTAAGGCCTGTATGGAGGCCCTTCCCGCAAAGCGCGAAACCCGCGTTGAGAGTATTTTGCTTTAACATTTATCTCTTCCTTTAAAATACCACTCTTATTTATTATGCTTTGTTTGCAAGTTGTTCCTTGAGCATCTTGATTTCTTTTTTCATCTGATTAAAGTCTGCCCACATTTCTGGCAGATTCTTGAAGATGGCGCTGCTCTTCCAAAAGTTGCGACCGTCTATGGCTGGTGCTCCCTGCACGGCTGCACCCTCTTTCTTTATGCTGTTGGGGATGCCGGCCTGTGCTCCAGCCATTACACGATTGGCAATTGTTGCATGATCGGCAATACCTACTTGTCCGCCGAACATACACCACTCTCCCACTTTTGTGCTGCCAGCGATGCCCACCTGCGCAGACATAACTGTATGGCTGCCTATCTCATCATTATGACCTATCTGCACCAAGTTATCTATCTTAACGCCTTTATGTACGACAGTAGCTCCCATAACGGCTCGGTCCACGCAACTATTGGCACCTATCTCCACATCGTCTTCGATGACGGCGATGCCTATCTGAGGAATCTTCTTATAACCCTCCTCGGTTGGCTCAAAGCCAAAGCCATCAGCACCGATGACACAGCCGGCATGCAGGATACAGCGGTTGCCGACCTGACAATCGTGGTAGATGACGGCGTTGCTGTATATCTCGGTATTGGCTCCTACCTTTGCATTTCTTCCTATCGTAACATGTGGGTGTAGAATGCAACCGTCACCTATTTCTACGCCTTCTGCGATAGCAACGAACGGCCCTATGTAGCACTTCTCGCCTATCTTTGCTGAGGGGTCAATGAAGGCAAGGTCGCTGATGCCTTCCCGCTTGGGCTTCATGCTTTCATAGATTTGAAGAAGCTTCGCCACTGCCTCACGAGCATTGGGCACCTTGATAAGGGTTGCCTTTATCTGCTGACTAGGTTCGAAGTTCTCATTGACAAGCACGATGCTACTCTCTGTCGTGTAGATGTATCGCTCGTACTTCTGATCATAAAGGAAACTGATGCAGCCTGGCCTTCCTTCTTCTATCTTGGCGAAGTTGTTGACTTTGGCTTCCTGATCGCCTACGATGGTGCCGCCTATCAGCCCTGCTATCATTTGTGCTGTAAAATCCATATCTTTTTGTTTATTTAAGTAGCTGCGCCATCTGACCGGCAATCTCTTTTGCTTTCTCGGCAGCGATGTTTGCAAAGTTCTCTGACTTGTCTGCATAGATGATGGCGCGACTGCTGTTGACCAACAAGCCAATGTCTTCTGTCATGCCATACTTGCATACCTCCTCGAGGCTGCCGCCCTGTGCTCCTACTCCAGGAACAAGCAGGAAGGCATTAGGAGCGACTCGACGAATATCCTTGAACATCTCGCCGCGCGTAGCACCCACGACGTACATCATGTTCTCGTCGTTGCCCCACTCCTGACTCTTGCGGATGACCTTCTCAAAGAGACGTTCGCCTTGCTTGTCCTCCGTGAGCTGGAAGTCGAAGGAGCCTTTGTTGCTGGTCAAGGCAAGCAAGATGACCCAATGGTTCTTTTTAACTCCCTCTCCCTCGGAGTGGGTTGGGGTGAGGCTGTTTATGAATGGCGTCACGCTATCCTCGCCCATATAGGGAGCGACGGTGAGCGCATCGACATCATATTCGCCAAAGAAGGTGCGAGCATACATCTGGCTGGTGTTACCGATGTCGCCGCGCTTCGCGTCGGCGATGATGAACTGGTCGGGATAGTTCTGCTTCAAGTACTTGACTGTCCTCTCGAAAGCCATCAGGCCCTTCACGCCGAACGCCTCATAGAAGGCAAGGTTGGGCTTGTAGGCCACACAGTAAGGCGCAGTCGCATCGATGATGGCCTTATTGAAGGCGAATATCGGGTCGTCTTCCTTGAGCAGATGCTCCGGTATCTTCTTCAAGTCGGTATCGAGGCCGACGCAAAGGAAGCTCTTCTTCCTTCGTATGTTTGCTATCAGTTCTTGTCTTGTCATTTATTTAGTTTCTTTACAATATGTCTTACTAAGCCTCCTATCACTACGGCTGTTGCCACGGCAATAACTATCCAGACTCCGAAGAAAGCCCATGTGTTTCCTTCCCACCAGAGCCATTCCTGTACGGCAGGTGTAAGCAGTCCCGCTACAACTATTGCAACTATGTCCGCCCAATGCTCCCTGAAGTCGGCCTTAATGCCGGCCCAAGTCCATTCTTGCTTTACATCATTCCAAAATCCCATCTCTCTTCTCTTTCTTTTACAGTTCAGATTCCTTGAGTCTCTCTGCGTTCTCTGCCACAATGAGGTGGTCGATGCAGTCCTGGATATTGCCGTCCATGAAGGATGGCAGGTTATAGATGGTGTAGCCGATACGGTGGTCGGTGATGCGGCCTTGTGGATAGTTGTACGTCCTAATCTTTGCCGAGCGGTCGCCCGTCGAGACCATCGTCTTGCGCTTTGAAGCGATGTCGTCAAGATACTTCTGGTGCTCCTTGTCATAGATGAAGGTGCGGAGGCGAGCCAGAGCCCTTTCTTTGTTCTTCGGCTGGTCGCGCGTCTCGGTACACTCCACGAGGATTTCCTCGTCTTGATTCGTGAAGGGATTGCGCCAGATGTATCGTGCACGGACACCCGACTCAACCTTGTTGACGTTCTGACCGCCGGCGCCGCTCGAGCGGAAGGTGTCCCACTTGATGGCACCTTCGTTGATTTCCACATCGAACTCTTGGGCTTCAGGCAGCACAGCAACTGTAGCAGCGGAGGTATGCACACGGCCTTGTGTCTCGGTTACTGGGACGCGCTGTACGCGGTGGACGCCGCTCTCGTACTTCATGATACCATAGACGCCTTCGCCCGTCACGGAACAGACAATCTCTTTGTAGCCGCCGACGGCTCCCTCGCTATAGCTGCTCACCGCCATCTTCCAGCCTTTCATCTCGAAAAACTTGGAGTACATGCGGAAAAGGTCACCCGCGAAGAGGGCCGCCTCGTCGCCGCCCGTGCCGCCACGTATTTCGAGCACGATGTTCTTGTCGTCCTCGGGGTCGGCGGGTACAAGCAGAAGCTTTATCTCTTCCTCAAGCTCGGGGATGCGCTTCTCGCTCTCCGAGAGCTCTTCGCGCAGCATTTCCTTTGTCTCGGCATCATCCTCGATGGCGAGCATCTCCTTGGCGTCTGCCATGTTCTGCAGGCAGCCGATGTATTCCTTGCGGGCCTCGACTATCTTCCCGAGATCCTTGTATTCCTTGGTGAGCTTGACATATCGCTTCTGGTCGGCAATGACCGAAGGGTCGGTGATGAGGGTGCTCACTTCTTCGAAGCGGCTCACAAGGCCGTCGAGCTTATCTAAGAGGCTGTTACTTTCTGCCATGTTTGTTCTTTTTCTTGTGTGTGAGATAGAATTGCCTCCATGCGAAGAACATGACGACGAGTAGCGCTGCTAAAAGTATGTATTCCATAACTTTGTTCGTTCTTTGTGCTTAATTCTTCGTCTCCTCTTGCGGATTCTTCTCATGTATGCTTTTGTTGATGCGGAGATAGATAAGCAACCAGCCTATTGCACCGAGGCTGAACCACAGCCCATTCCACCAGTCGCCTTCCACAAAGGTACGGATTGCTATTTGCCCGAGGTAAATAGAGCAGAAGAAACTGCCCATCTGCTTGAGCCAATCCACTGTCGTGTAGTTGGTTATCTTGAAGTTTTTCATCTCACATTTATCATTTAATCATTTACCATTTATTCCCCCTAAGGGGGGGCGGGGGAGGCTTAATAGTCAAACTCCCCGAACTCGCTCTTGATGGTGAGGCTCTTCTTGCCTTCCTCGATGCGGCCTACGACTTGTGCGTCAATATTGAAGCTCTTGGAGATACTGATGACCTTCTCGGCATCTTCGGGAGCGACATACACCTCGAGGCGATGCCCCATGTTGAAGACCTTATACATCTCGGCCCAGTCGGTGCCGCTGCACTCTTGGATTATCTTGAAGAGCGGCGGGACGGGGAACATATTGTCTTTGATGACGCGGCAGTTGTCGCCCACAAAGTGGAGCACTTTCGTCTGCGCTCCGCCCGTGCAATGGACCATGCCATGGATGCGGGGACGCATCTCGTCGAGCATCTTCCTGACGACAGGGGCATAGGTTCGTGTGGGAGAGAGGACGAGCTTGCCAACAGAACATTGACCATTGACCATTGACCATTGACCATTATCGGCGGCCGAGTCTTCGGGCGTAGCCAAATGGTAAATGGTCAATGGTAAATGGTCAATGAGTTTATACTTCCCACTATACACCAGCTCCTCGGGGACGGCGTGGTCGTAGCTCTCGGGGTACTTCTCAGCAAGGTACTTGGCGAAGACATCATGGCGGGCGCTGGTGAGTCCGTTACTGCCCATGCCGCCGTTGTATTCCTTCTCGTAAGTGGCTTGGCCACAGGACGAGAGGCCCACGATGACATCGCCCGGACGGATGTTAGCATTGTTGATGACGTCGCTCCGCTTCATGCGGCAGGTCACCGTGCTATCGACGATGATGGTCCTCACGAGGTCACCCACATCGGCAGTCTCACCGCCTGTGCCGTAGATGCCAATGCCCATCTCGCGAAGCTCCTGCATCAGCTCGTCTGTGCCGTTGATGATGGCCGAGATGACTTCGCCCGGGATGAGCATCTTGTTGCGGCCTATCGTGGAGGAAACCAGTATGTTATCGACGGCACCCACACAGAGCAGGTCGTCGGTGTTCATGATGAGCGCATCTTGAGCGATGCCTTTCCAGACGCTTAGGTCGCCCGTCTCCTTCCAATACATATAGGCGAGACTCGACTTCGTGCCGGCTCCGTCGGCATGCATGATGTTACAATACTCCGGGTCGCCTCCCAGAATGTCGGGGATTATCTTGCAGAAGGCCTGCGGATAAATGCCCTTGTCTATGTTCTTAATGGCGTTGTGAACGTCTTCCTTTGCAGCGCTCACGCCACGCATCATATAACGTTGATTTTCCATCTCGATTGTTGTTTCCTTTTCTTTCCGAGTGCAAAGATAAGATAAATATCTTATTTCTGCAAATTATCTGGCACATAGTTGACACTTAAGCCTCATTTAATTGACTTATGCCACTTGGAATTACAATGCACCGACAGCACTTGGCTGGCCTTGCCACACTACGCATATTGTAAAGATATTTCGCAAAAACAAGGACTCAGCAGCATAAATTTCGAGACGGACAAAGCCAACTACTTCCGAGGCACATTTTTCACGATTTTTACACTCGCCTCTGTATCAACTACTTATACAGATGGCGTCTACCAGACATCCGTAAAAAGAGACATGAAAAGCGTGTTTTTTGACTAAAAACAGGCGGTTTCATCGGCCTATTCAACATGGAGAGTTGACAGATGCAGCACGCTAAGTCGGCCAACACAGCATGCCAAGTTGGCCAACACAACTGGCTGAGCGAGCCGATGCAACACAAAATGTTCGCCGTTTCGACTGCAAGGAATTAAAATCTTGTCAATATTTTTTACACGTACTGACTCACTGGAAACAGTATCGGGGACTGCCCCTAAACGGACAATCCCCGACCCAAAAATATTTTTCTCCGTTTCGAAGAAAACCATGACACCTAAGCAGGCATCAGGTTTATCCTCGCACGATGTCACACCCTGCGTCTTATCGCTTCTTGTACACCATCTCGGCCTCGATCTCGCCTACATCTATACCCTTTAAAGCATCCTCCAATCCAAGGCTCCTTGCCATCTTCTTAAAGTCGATAGTTTCTTTCAAAACAAGTTTAGTAGAGGTAAGTTCCTTGAACTTTACCTCACAGCCGGAAGGCATATCCTTCAGCTTCAACGTTGTTCCGCTAACACTATACTGAACTCCGTTAACCAGGCTCTCGCCAAAGATGAGCGTCTCGTCCCAAAACTCAACATGGGTACCTGTCACACTCGACATTCGATTTTTCATATCTGCCAGGTCATCACGGGTCATCATTACATGTTGACCCATCACTTCCTCTTCTCCAGACTGGAAATCCCAAGTCCCCACAAGCACCTCCTTCTTGAAGCCATCAGGACCAAAAACTCCTTCAATATCGTCGTCATCTCCACAAGAAACAAAACTAACACCCACTAATGAAACCATCATAATGGCCATCAGACTCGATAAAAACTTCTTCATAGCACTTCTTTTATAACATTAATAATAAGTTGATTCGCACATTCCCGGAACCGACTCACCGCACCTTCTGCGCTTCACACGGAAGCAATAGTGTGACTCATTTGCCGATTCCAATCGCAAAGATATGCAAACTTATCAATTCACGCAACACATTTTAAGAAAAAATGCATCACCCGACAACAATATACACCAAACACGTCTTCCTACTCGTCTGCACATCTTCTGTCGTTCAAAAAAAGGGGGATTACCCGACCACGGGCATCCCCCTAAAGTAAATTCAATTATTAACACCAACCCTCATTAGAAGAGGAAGCCAATTCTTGCCCAGTGAGACTTAACCTTACCAGGAGCAAGGAAGTTCAGGTTGTAGCCAAGGGTAAAGTGTTTGCCAAGCTGAACACCCACGCCGAAGTCGAGACCAAAATGATGAGATACACTGGTACCGCCATCATAATCGTAGTCACTGGGGCTATAATAGCTACCCCAGCCATAGTAGTCATAGTCATCAAAGAAGTCATCGACATCAGCGCCAATTCCTCCGTACGCCAGGGTATAACCCATGTTCAGGTCAATATAACCCCTAATCCACTTATAGGAAGGAGTATAACCACGAACGCCTAAAAACTTGAAGTTTACCTGACCATAGTCAGCAGGGCTAACGAAGCCCGACATATAAGATATACCGAAAATGTTCCAGCCGACATATTTGTTGAAGTCTTTCCTGAGTTGCCAGCCAAGACCCCAGCCATTTTGAAGGTAAAAGTCAAGCTCGTTGATGGTCTTCTTTTCTACCTTAGTCTCAATACGCTTGCTGCTCTTGGATTCACCAATCTGAGCCTGAACTGCTGTTGTTGCAAAGAATGCGACAACTGCCAATAAAAGATACTTTTTCATTTTTACTGATATTAATAGTTAATATTAAATAGTGATTATTTCGTATATACCTGGTTGTTTGCGCCCTCATGACGAATTTTCATCCACTCATAGTCGCTGGGAGTTGCCGTATGCCACGAAGTAAACTTTGCGGGGAAACCCTTGATTTCAAGGACGTACCAATCATCGTCGCTTGTGCGAGCAGGGTTGGTGTAGAAGTTGTATGTTGCTGCAACAATCATGTCCGACTTCGTCTCCTCCGTATAAAGGAATATTCCGTAATTGTTGATGTTCTCCAACTTGCCCTCCAACTCCACTTCTACCTTGTGCCGATTCAAATACTTCTTCCAGAAAGTAGGCGCATCTGCCATAACGTCCACCTCAACAACCAAAGGCTTAACCAACGGCTCCACTAACACCTGAGGCATACGAGCCTGAGTGAATTGATAAGTGGTTTCCGAACTCTTCTGCGCAAAGGCACTCATGCCAATCACGCAGGAAATCGCTAACAAAAACAGTTTTCTCATAACAAACATATTTTAAGTTAATAAAAAGGTTTGCATGGGTTCGGACACAGAAATGGCGTGGCCATTCCTATGCACTTACCTGAGGGGCAGAAGTCGGATTTGGAACCCCTGTTACAATATAAGAATGCTTCCACGCCATTGGCGCGCATAGCTAATACTGTAACATGAGAGCAATCCTTGTGCTACTCCTTTGCTTTTGATTCGCAACTATTCCAATCAGATTTCCAACTTCTTTTCGGTAAGTGCGATATAAAAGCTAATGCCTTATTGGAAATCGGATTTCTCCCCGATTCCGATTGCAAATATACATAAAGACCTGCAATCCTGCAACTCTTTTTAAATAAAATTTCATAATTTCCTCACATTTTTCATGAAACTTACCGCCTATTCAACTCAAATGGTCAATAAGCTCTTATGAAATAAAACAAATCAGGGGTTGCCCTTACTAGGACAACCCCTGAACATTTTTGGGTAGTTAATATTCTAAAGTTTGCTTAGAATGTGTAAGCAATAGTTGCGTAATGAGCCTTACCACCAGGAACATCCTTAAACTTTACATACTCCAAAGAGTAGCCAAGAGACCACTTCTTATTGTACTGCAGACCAATACCAAAAGTCAGGCCAAACCCACTGCTGGTATCAGTTTCATCTCCGAACTTTTCTATTCCCAGGACATAACCCAAATCAAGGTTTGTGTATGCGCGAAGGTGATCCTTAGCAAATGAGGGGCTGAAAGCACGGCAACCAGTCTTGAAGCTCAGGTTGTCGTAGTTAGCAGGAGAATTGAAGGGAGCGTCCCACTCAATATGAAGAACATCCCAATTCAGAGTAATCCAATCATTGGTGTAGAACTCTGTCTGGAAGCCAGCGCCAATGCCGAAACCTCCCTGACTAGGACCATAAGAACCGAAATTGGCGTTGACAGAAATAGAATTGTTCTCAAAAATCTTTGCATTTGCACTCATTGCAAAAGATACTGCCATAGCAGCAACAAGAAATTTAATTGCTTTCATAATTAATAATTTTAGTTAATAATGAATTTACTATAACCACTTGCAAAGATACATTTTTATAATGTATAATGCAACACTTTTTATTGAAATTTGTTAAAAAACATATGATAATTGACTTATTGATGCACTTCTTTCGGTTCCAAAGGCTATTTTTCTATAAATTTGCACTCAGAAACACTAAACTTGGGAAGCGATGGGACTTGGAACTTATTGGGCAAGAAAGGACGACCAAACAGACGAGCTGAAGACCGTCAAACCTTGGGAAGAAGAAGTAAGTAACGGCGACAAGTACTTCCCTGACCCGCATCACGAAGAAGAGGAAGGCCCGCTCCAGACCTTACCAAAGGGAAAGAAAACTTAGACAGGCCATCTTAACTTTCTTAGGTGAACTTCGATTGCCTTTGATTGCGAAGATAGATAGGACTTCGTTCCAGCCTTGCAGCCATAGCATCTGCTGGAGCACGAGAGCCCTCATGGTTAAGCGCCATCAAAAGCACCTCAATAACAATTTTAATGCCACCTGCCGCAACGGCGAACGCAGCATGCCGCGTTGCTCGATGCAGCGTGCTGCAATGGCGAACACAGCGTGCTGCATTTATAAACACAACGTGCTGCGTTGAGCAACGCAGCACGCTATGTTTCCGATTATCTTATTATTTCCAATAGATATCAGTGAACTCTTTCTTGATATTCACCTCCTCGAGCTTGAAGTACTTGCGGAATAGGCTCCATGTCACATCGAGCATTT
>Ga0247610_10003637_pt1 | contig 16787 bp, 18 predicted proteins | sample 174DNAGHGhighgp2_FD_193483 | JGI IMG/M metagenome (GOLD analysis project Ga0247610, IMG submission 193483) | Sheep rumen microbial communities from Palmerston North, Manawatu-Wanganui, New Zealand - 1742 DNA GHGhigh gp2 | ecosystem: Host-associated > Mammals > Digestive system > Stomach > Rumen... | reverse complement strand
TGACTTATATCTACGGAATAGGTCGTTCAAGCGCAAAGAAAATTCTCGCAGAGGCAGGCGTTGACCCAAGCATCAAGGTAGAGAATTGGACGGATGACCAAGCAGCTAAAGTCCGTGAGATCATCGGAGCTAAATTCAAAGTAGAAGGTGATCTCCGTTCGGAAACACAATTGAACATCAAACGCTTGATGGATATCGGTTGTTACCGTGGTGTACGCCACCGTATCGGTCTTCCGGTTCGTGGACAGAGCACCAAGAACAACGCCCGCACGCGCAAAGGACGTAAGAAAACGGTTGCAAACAAGAAAAAAGCAACGAAGTAATCGATGAAAGAGTTCTCTTTCGAGAAAACTTTTTCAGAGAAAAAGATTTAGTTAACAACCAGGTTGGAGGCCGCATCGTTAGTCTTTCGACTTTCGACTTTCGACTTTCGACTAATAAAATTATCTATCAATTATGGCAAAGAAAGCTATTGCAGCTAAGAAGCGCGTAGTGAAGATCGATGGCGTAGGCCAACTTCACGTGATGTCTTCTTTCAATAATGTAATCGTTACGGTTGCTAACGGTGACGGCCAGGTAATCAGCTGGTCTTCAGCTGGTAAACAAGGCTTCCGTGGCAGCAAGAAAAATACTCCGTACGCAGCACAAATGGCAGCAGCTGATTGCTGCAAGGTTGCATTCGACCTCGGTCTGCGTAAAGTGAAAGCATATGTTAAGGGTCCCGGACAAGGACGTGAGTCGGCTATCCGCGCTTGCGTTGCAGCAGGTATTGATGTGACGGAGATCGTAGATGTAACTCCGATGCCGCACAACGGTTGCCGTCCTCCGAAACGTCGTCGTGTATAATTAATTGAAGAAGAAAGAAATGGTCGAGAACGGAGAACTTTTTACTTTCTACTAGAAGACTTCTCTCAACTCTCAACTCTCAACTTTCAACTTAAATTTTTAACCCTTAAAAATTTTATTTTATGGCAAGATATATTGGCCCAAAATCTCGCATCGCACGCCGTTTCGGCGAGGCTATCTTCGGCGAGGATAAGGTGCTTGCAAAGCGTCCGTATGCACCCGGACAACACGGCGTTAACCGTCGTAAGAAAAACTCTGAGTATGGTACTCAGTTGGCTGAGAAGCAAAAGGCTAAATACACCTATGGTGTACTGGAAAAACAGTTCCGTCTCCTCTTTGCGAAAGCTGCTCGTACCAAAGGTATTACCGGTGAGATCCTGATTCAGCTTCTCGAGTGCCGCCTTGACAACATCGTTTATCGTCTCGGTATGGCTCCGACCCGCGCAGCTGCTCGTCAGCTCGTTAGCCACCGTCATATCACCGTCGATGGCAAGGTAGTGAACATCCCTTCCTACGAGGTTAAACCCGGTCAGGTAGTAGCTGTTCGCGAAAAAGCTAAATCGCTCGAGGTAATCAATGAGTCGCTCCAAGGATTCAACCACGCTAAGTATGGTTGGCTCGAATGGAACGAAGGCGAGAAAGCCGGCAAGTTGCTCAATGTTCCTGCTCGCGCAGAGATTCCGGAGAACATTAAGGAGCAATTGATCGTTGAGTTGTACTCTAAATAATAAATAAATTCATGGCAATATTAAATTTCATCAAACCTGATAAGGTGATAATGTTGGATTCGAGTGCGAACAAAGGTATCTTTGAGTTTCGCCCACTCGAGCCGGGGTACGGAATTACGATAGGCAATGCTATCCGTCGTGTGCTGCTTGGCAGCCTCGAGGGATATGCTATCTGCTCTGTCAAGATCAGCGGTATTGATCATGAATTTGCTACGATCCCCGGAGTAATCACCGACGTTACTAACCTTATTCTCAACCTCAAACAAGTCCGTTTCTTGCACAAGGAGGGCATTGATGAGCAAACCGAAACGGTGAAACTCCATGTCCATAAGCAGAAAACGTTCTTGGCAGGTCAGTTCAACACCGTTCTCCAAAACTTCGAGGTGCTTAACCCCGATTTGCAATTGGCAGAAATGGATGATAGCGCTGATTTTGAGATTGAGATCACTATCAACAAGGGTCGCGGATACGTGCCCGGAGATGAGAATCGTAAGAAGGACGATCCTATCGGAACCCTCGCTATCGATTCTATCTACACACCGATCCGCAACGTCATGATTTCGGTTGACCAGTATCGTGTCGAGCAACGTACCGACTACGAGAAACTGACTATCGAGATTACTACGGACGGTTCCATTGCCCCGCAACAGGCACTCACCGAAGCTGCCAAGATCCTTATCTACCACTTCATGCTCTTCTCCGACGAACGTATCGTTCTCGAAGAGGAAACCAAGAAGAACAGCAACGCACTCGACGAGGAGATCCTCCGTATGCGTCAGCTCCTCAACCAGAAACTGCAAGACATGGACCTCTCTGTGCGTGCTCTCAACTGTTTGAAGGCTGCTGAGGTAGAGACACTTGGCGAACTCGTTAAGTACCACCGCGCTGACTTGCTCAAGTTCCGTAACTTCGGTAAGAAGTCGCTCACCGAGTTGGATGAACTGCTCGAGCGTAACGGTCTCGCCTTCGGTATGGACATCTCGCGCTACAGAGCGCTGGATTAATTAAAATTAATTATTAATTAGCAATGGCAGTGTCCTTTGTACATTGTACATTGTCAAATTGTACATTAAATTATGCGTCATAATAAAAAATTCAATCACCTTAGCCGCAAGGCCAACCATCGCGCTGCGATGCTGTCCAACATGGCTTGCTCGCTGATCATGCACAAGCGTATCAGCACAACCCTCGCTAAGGCTAAAGCGCTCCGTATCTACGTAGAGCCGATCCTCACTCGCGCTAAAGAGGATAACATGAACAACCGTCGTTTGGCTTTCTCTCTCCTCAAACAGAAAGAGGTCGTTACCGAACTCTTCCAGAATGTGGGCGAGAAGATCGCTAACCGTCCCGGTGGTTACACACGTATCCTCCGCACCGGTTTCCGTCTGGGAGACGCCGCTGAGATGTGTATCATCGAGCTCGTAGATTACAACGAGAACATGCTCAAGGAGACTAAGAAAGCTACCAAGAAAGCTACCCGCCGTGCCGGCAAAAAAGCCGTTAAAGAGGCGGTAGAAGAGGTGGCTGCTGAGGCTGCTCCTGAAGCTCCCGCTGCTGAGTAAAAAACTTTCGTAATAACGTGATTACGTAATTACGTCATTACGATAAATCGTTAAAAACTATGTTTTTGAACGTTAATCAGCATAATGAAAACGTTACAGATCTCGCCAACTGCAAGGTTGGCGAATCTGTTTCCGTTTCCGGCATGATCCATAATGTTCGCGTCACCAAATGGGGCGGCTTCATCGTTCTCCGCAAGAGCCGCGGACTTCTGCAGGCAGTAGTCTCAAATGACAAATGTCAAATCACAAATGAGAGTGGCGAAGCCATCTCGTTAAACGACCTCTGCCGCGAGATGGCAATCACCCTCACCGGTACCGTCAACGAGGCGAAGATCAAAGACCCCGCGGCGTTCTACAACACCATTGAGATCGCTGTTTCTGAGGTTCGCGTCCTCTCGCGTCCGACGACCGCCGAAGTGGTGGATATGAATGCCCTTAAGTTCGGAGACGAAGAGACACTCCTGCGTTATAAGTTCGACAACCGTCAGGTGACTCTCCGCAACCCGCGTGACATGGCGATTCTTAAAGTGCAATCGACCATCGCTCGTGCTTTTGGCGAGTTCCTTTCCGCCAACGGCTTCACCCAGATCTTCACTCCGAAGATCGTCTCCGAAGGAGCGGAAGGTGGTGCGAATGTCTTCCGTATGGATTATTTCGGCAAGCAGGTTTACCTCGCACAGTCCCCGCAGTTCTACAAGCAGATCGGCGTCGGTGTCTATGAGCGCGTCTTTGAGATAGCTCCGGCTTACCGCGCTGAGAAGCATGCTACCTCCCGCCACCTCAATGAGTATATCTCCCTCGATGTGGAGATGGGCTTCATCAAAGGTCAGGAAGATGTCATGACCCTCGAAGCAGCCCTGCTCCGTCATATCATCGCAACGGTTGAGAAAGACTGTGCGCATGAGCTCAATCTGCTCAATGCCGTTAACCCCGTGCTCCCCGAGCAGGTGCCGGCATGGAAACTCAGCGAGGTACACGAGATCCTCTTTGAGAACCATCTCTGCGAAGCAGACCACCGTGGCGAGGATGACCTTGCGCCGGAAGAGGAACGTGCGATATGCAAGTACGCCTTCGAGAAATACGGTTCGGACTTCGTGTTCGTGACCCATTTTCCGTCCGAGCACCGCGCTTTCTACGCAATGGACGATCCCGAGGATCCTTCGCTGACGCTCAGCTTCGACCTCCTCATGCGTGGTTTGGAGATTACTTCCGGTGGTCAGCGTATGCACAAAGAGGCTGACTATCGCGAGAAGATGCTCCGTCGTGGCATGAACCCCGATGCGTTCCATTTCTACCTCGATACCTTCAAGAACGGCATGCCTCCTCATGGTGGTTTCGCTATCGGTCTGGAGCGTATCACGGCATGCTTCTTGGGCATCGCCAACGTCAAGGAATGCTCGATGTTCCCCCGCGACATCAACCGCGTAGCTCCCTAATAGAGAATCCGCCAAACTTGGCGGATTTTTTGTTGCCCTTCCGCGCGCTCCTTCCATCAGCTATATATGCCCGTCTTTCTTTTTTTTGCTCGTTCCGTTTCACTTCACGAAATAATCGTACCCTTGCGGTTAAGAAAATGGGGAAAGAAAAAATACCTCATTTTTGCATCCCGTCAATCTCTTTTCAACCTCCTTTTATTTTCCTGTTAATCGGCTACCCTTGCGCTACCCTTGCGCTACCCTTGGGCTTCTTTAGCCGTTTAGATGATGTCTCGCGGTGCAGACGTTCTCTGTCTCTTCTTCGTATTACGTCGTCTAGCTGACGACATCTCCCCGTCCGCTCCTGTTCCTCTTCTTCGTATTACGTCGTCTAGCTGACGACATCTCCCCGTCCGCTCCTGTTCCTCTTCTTCGTATTACGTCGTTTAGTTGCCGACATCTCCCTTTTTGCATCCTTTCTTTGTGTTATGTCGGCTAATTGCCGACACTATCTGCTATTTCCTTTTAATTTCCCCTCAAAATTGAGATATTAGACAGATTATCATCCATTTTCTTGCATATGTCAATAATAGTAGTAATTTTGTGAGCAAAATTGGCGGAGCAAAAAAACAGTTTTATTTGCAAAAAACACTGCTATATTTTTTTATTTGAATACTTTGTTGTACTTTTGCACCGAAAATCAAAAAATGAAAGGAAAAGAATTATGAAAGTACAACATTTCCCAAGCACCCGCACATTTACGTTGCGTGCTACCCCAGAAGCATTCAAACAAGTTATTCGTTCAGGCTGGTCCTACAAACTGGAAGTGGTAGGTCTTGCCTATGAGTCCGATACCAATGCCGAATTGGACAATGAGTGGTATATGATCAACAAGGATCCGCATATCCTCTATTCGCGTCGGTTTGTGGAACAACATTATGAAGAGGAGGTGTAATATGGAGCGCACAATACCAAAAGCCATCTATGAGAGCCTCTTGAAATACGCCAAAGAAGGTAATGCGGAGTGCCAGAACTATATCGGTTATTATATCCTGCAAGCCGAAACGCCGGAAGGTGTGGAGATTCACGAAGATCCGGTGGAGCTGATTCGTCAGTCAGCGGAGAAAGGATGGCCCGCTGCCCAGTATAATATGGGTTTGCTTTACGAAGAGGGGTATTATGTGGATAAAGACGAGCGTCTGGCGTTCGAGTGGTACAGCAAGGCGGCACAACAAGGAAGTACGGAAGGGATGACAGCCGTCGGTATGTGTTATTACAACGGTAGTGGCGTACAAGCCTATTTGAAGCAAGCCCTGTTATGGCTCAGCAAAGCTGCTGAAGAAGGAGACATGCGTGCCCAACTGCTCTTGGCGGAGATATACGCCAAAGACGAACGCTGCAAGAATAAGAATAAAGCTTTGCATTGGTTTTGTAAGGTTGCGGAGAAAGACCCGATTCGTGATGCAGAATTGAAACAGTTTGTCCTTGTGCCTCCGTACTACGACCAAGTACCGCCGGAGCCGCAGTTATGGTATAAGGTCGTGCTTCATTTCTCTGACATTGACATGCTTTGTATCTTCCCGCTGAAACATGCGCACGCGCAAATCCTATATGATGAGATGGAGAAGATGCGCGAGGCGGGTGAATTGACTGAGGAAGATATCCAATCCGGGGTTTACGGAGAAGGAGTGGTGGATTGTATTGATTGGCAATGGTATGTGGATCGATATGAAACGACCCAAATGCGGTATGAATATCCTGTCTCCATTGATTTGGGTCATCCGCTCACGCGGGATGAATTGGATTGGTATCCACCTGCTCCGGATCCGCTTACGCCGGAGCAGTTTGAGCAACGCTTGGAGAAAGCCAAGCAGGGCGACGTGATTGCGATGAGCCAAGTGGCGGACTGCTATAAATGCGGGAATGGCACAGAAAAGAATACCGAGCAGATGATCTATTGGGGAAATAAGTATTTGGATAGTGTAAGATAATTTTCAGGGGAATATTTTTTTTATTTGAAATCTTATTTGTACTTTTGCACCGTAATTAAAAAAGTAAAAGTATGGATAAGATTTTTAATTTTGAGAATGGTACATTGAGAATAGCGGACGGAGTTCGCTATGTAGAGGCAAAAACATTTGCTAATGAGTCATCGCTGGATTTTGTGCGCGCAGAAGTAAAGGAATTATTTATCCCTATGTCTGTGCGCGAAGTGGAGGTTTATGCGTTCGAGGGATTCTGTAATTTCGAGAGAATTATTGTGCCTGCGCGGCTATTGGGTGAGGACGAAAGCGTCTACGGTGAAGGTCGGTTCTTTACCCGCTCGTTTGTGCGCATGCTGAAAGCCAAACGCAATGGTTGGTTGTGTCCTAATCTGAAGACGGTGGTCGTCTTTGCTGACGAAGACGGAGTGATCGATTTCACGCATTACTATGCCCCGACGAATGCGGTGACGTACTGCGAAGGCGAGGTGAAAAAGATCATCTTTGCAGAGGATCTGTCCGGCTCGTACTTTATCAATTCGTATATCGAGGATGTAGAGGTGGTCGGCGTGGATAAGATGCATTGCGAAAAATTGTTTTTCCGTGCACCGAAGGCGAATGCTACGCCGGCGAAGGGTCATCTGTTCGAATTGACCATTACGACCCGATACCCGGGGCATAAAACAATTACTGCTCCTTTCTGGAGCGGTACTTGTTGTGGTCATTCGTCTGCTGTGACCTATATCCGGCCGATAGAATTGCCGTGTTATGAAGGCGTGAAGGAGGGATGCTATATGCTGATCTTGAGAGAAGCGCTGAGTAATAGAGGCCGCAAAAATTTCACAGCAGATGATGTGTTGTCTGTCGTGGTCTGGGAGGATTATGCCACCGTGCTTCGCAAACTCCGCGAAGCCGGTTGGGGAAAATAAAAAAAAATCGACAAAACGAAAGAATATTAATCATCTAAATATTCAAGAACTCTCTGCCGAATAGTTGAAAAGCGGTAATCCAATACACGGACTACCGCTTTTTCATATAGCTGTTAGAGACTATTTTAAAAAAATGCAAAAAAATGTAACTTCTATTTTTTACTTTCAAATATTTTTTGTATCTTTGCAGGCGCAAAGGTTGGAGGATGCCCCAAATCCGATAAAGAGTAGGTAAAAACTTTAAATTTATATCAATATGGAAGCAAAACTTAATCCTAAAAAATTCGAAGAGATGATAGCTCCCTTATACGAACATATCAAGGAAACAAAAGCTCAAATCAAAGCAATTGCTCTGCAAGCAAAAGACGAGTGTTATGAGATCTTGAGCAAGAACCATAAAGGGAACTGCATCTTGCTAACCCCTAATACCGATGAAGTGGCTTTCTATGAAGGAGGATACTTCTGGGCTATTGGCGCCTTTGATGGAACAATACAAGTCCAAGCCTGCGGGGAATATCGCGATCCGGAACCCGATGATAAATTCAAACCAACATGTGAACCATGGCGGGATAAATACATTTATCCATACGGAGAAGATTCCTTTTTAGAAATCTATGCAGCTGTCATCAAGAATTTAGACAAAGCAATGCCTCGTGAGGAAGCAGAACAATATTACCCAAAATGGTCGGATGAAGCTAATCAATGGGTATTCGTCAAGAAATAATATATAGACAAACGGAGTATGCCAAAAATCCGATAAAGAGTAGGCAAAAACTATTAAATTGTTAATCATTATGAACAGATTCTTTGAAGTCAAACTTTATGACAAATCTAAAACTGAAGAAGAGAAACAAAAGGTGATTCTCAATCCTTTAGCTATTTCATCTATTTTGCCTGGTAATGAAAAGGATATTATAAAAATGCAAAATGGTGATGTGTATGAAGTCGAGCATACATCTTATTATCCTGCTAAAAAACTTAATGATGCTTTGAAATACGAAAAGGCGCAAAGCGTTACATTGTAATATTTGTGGGAGTACCCGATACCTAGTTCGGAGAAAAGTATGATGGATCCAAAATTAAAAAATGAGATTATTAAAGCAGTAAAAAACAAAAATAATACTAATTTTATTTACGCTCATCTAAAAAGAACAAGTCCTAATAATCATGAACATATAAATAATTTTCAAAAAGGTGTTACAAACGAGTTGAACAAAGCATATAATAAATTGGGTTATAATAACATCTGGGAAAAGGAGCAGAAAAAGAACGGAAAGAAGTTTAAGGACTCCATTGACATTCTTGGAAAGATTCCTGGTCGTAACTGTATAATTGAGATCGATGCTGTTCGTCATGATCAAATAGCCGCAAAGTTCGTGTCTCGACTTGCTCTCTGGGGGTTGGATGATGAACCTATAGACTACGTTGCTATACTGTATGATAGCACACAAGAAAGCGGTCCGCAAAGTGCGGAAAAATATATACAATACATGTACGATATTTTGAAAAAAGTAAATCCTGAATCATCTCTATTAGGTATTTACGTGGATTACACCAATCCGCAGAAATGCAAAGTTGTGATATGGGATCACGAAGAGAAGGTATTCTCCATAAACGGCACGACGTATGATGATATGAACAAATGTGCAAGAGCGGCTATTGAATTGTACATTAGTAGGCATCCTGACATCACATTTGCCGATTTACAAGATGCATTTGTTCGGACGCGCAGACACGGTTCGTATATCTTTGAAGAAGAAGGAGGCAGTAGAGCAAAAAAGATAAATCGGAAAGTAGAAGGCAAGGATGTTTATGTTTATTCTCAATTCCGTGCAAGTAACTGGGAACAATTTGTGAAAGTGTGCGAGCCAAATGGAATCGTTATAGAATAAGTCTTTAAAGGCAGTATCCGGACTTTAAATACATCATCCGCATCACAAGTTTCTGTTGATGCGGATGGTTTTTATTACCAAGTTCCTTGTTTGTATAAAATTTATTTTTTCCATGAAATCTTTTTTGTATCTTTGTAACGTCATTAAAAGAAAGGATAGATTATGAATAAGATTTTTGATTTTAAGAATGGTAAATTGAGTATTATAGATGGTGTGCGCTTTGTGGAGGCAAAAACGTTTGCTAATGAAGCAACACTGGGGTTCATGCGCGCCGAAGTAAAGGAATTGGTTCTTCCGCTTTCTGTGCGGGAAGTGGAGGTTAATGCGTTTGATGGGCTATGTTATTTGGAGCGAATCACCGTGCCGGCACAGTTGTTGGGCGAGGACGAAGGGTTCTACTCCAACAAGACATTCTTTACCCGCTCGTTCATGCGTATGCTCAAGGACAAAAACAACAAGTGGGTATGTCCGGATCTAATGACTGTGGTCGTCATGGCAGGCAAGAACGGTACAATCGATTTCACGCAGTATTATGCCCCGATGAAGGCGGTGACGTATTGCGAGGGCGAGATGAAGACACTCATCTTTGCCGAGGAGCCATACGGCTACTACTATATCAACGCGTATGTGGAAGATGTGGAGGTAGAAGGTGTGGATAAGCAGCTGTGTCCGAACCTGATCTTCCGTGCGCCCGAAGCGAATGCCACGCCGACGAAAGGACAGATTATCAGCCTGACGCTTGCTCCGCGTTTTTCGGCAAGGAAGTTTTCCGGTGATATGTGGAGCAGCCCGTGCAAGTTGCATTCGCGTGCCGTGACCTTTGTCGAGCCGTTTGATCTGCCCTGCTATGAAGGCAAGAAAGAGGGTTGCCGGTTAGTGCTGTTAGGTCCGCTCTTCCGCAAGAAAAGCCTCAAAGATCTCGCAAATCTGGACGAGTATCCCTATATCATCGTCTGGGAAGATTCTGCCACCGTGCTTCGCAAACTCAGCGAAGCCGGTTGGGGGCAGTAAGTTGCTCAAAGCATTGGTCAATCTCTTGCGGCATGATTTCTTCATAGCAGTCCACAAAGATGCGCATGTAGTATTCTTGGCTGACAATGCGCACAAAGACGGAATCCAACGCTGATTCAGTGTGATTCAGTTGGGCAATGAATTCCCTTGAAGTACCGCTCCGTAACGGAAGGGTTTGCTGATGAAGATAGGTCTTGGCATTTTGCAGCCGATGCCAATACCTCGCAGCATATTCGGGAGGAAAATCAGGATGTATTTGTGCTCCGATCTCGTCCGGACAATCACAACTATACGAGCGATAATAGAGTGTATCCAGTAAAGCCCAATCTATGGTGGAACAACTATAAAACTGCTTCAACTCTTGCTGTGCCAAGTCCACGGAGTCTTGTTTCGTGCAAGCAGATAGCATCCATAGTGCAAAGAGAGAAAATGCGATGAATCGTTTAGACATAGTGCAAACAGTTAAATTTTTGCGGCAAAGATAATAAAAAGTTTTGGAATAAAAAATAAATTTGACAAAAATACTTGCATATATCGCAAAAAAGCAGTACCTTTGCACCGCAAAGTTTGAAACGAATATTAACCCAATAAAAACTTAGAATTATGCCACCAGTAAATCCATGGTTAAATCTTAATTTGAATAGTACTCCAATTATTGCAAATGATCCAGCCGAAATAGATGCTATAAAAAATTTGGCGAGTAAATTAGTAGGAAATCCAGACTATGCTCTTCATTTAGATATAGTTCCTGAACCATTTTGGGGAGATATTGTTAATGCAAATGTCTTTATCTTAAGTGGAAATCCCGGCTATAGTGGAATAGAAAATACTTTTATAGGGAATAGCACCTTAAATGCTAACATGCAAGGTAATTTCTCTCAAATTTCTCCAAACCTCATTTGGTTAGATCCCCAAAAACCAATCAAAAACAGCGCTCAAACCCTGCATCCTGGATATGATTTTTGGCAACAAATGACTAGTGGTATCCTTAATGTAAAACCAAATCCTAATATTTGCGTAATTGAGTTTTTCCCTTACCATTCCAAGAAAATATCCGGAGATATGAAAAAATGTGCAATGACATTACCTTCTAGTCTATTTGTGGATTATTATATTGAAAAGGCCATTCAAGAGAAAAAATGGATTGTGATTGCACGTTGTAAATCCGATTGGTTAAATAGAATAGATGGAAAGTGGTTGGGTTACAAGTTAAGAGACTACAAAAATACAAGTAATAAAGTATTAGTAACCAAGGGTCAAAAGATGAATCTTACTCAGAACAATTTACAAAAAGCAGTAGATATGGATTCTAATCTGTCTCCTGCTGGTGCTCCCAAATGGATTGATTTTTTGAGTGCCTGTTAAAAAGATATACAAATATGCCACACCTTTTAACTAAATCGCGATATACGGCTTATCGGCAATGCCCGAAATGCTTGTGGATGAATGTATATGAGCCGGAGAAGGCTGCGGAAGAAGCTATTCCGGAGTCGAGGCTGAAAGCAGGTATCGAAATCGGTAATCTGGCAAAAACCTATTTCGGAACGTATCATGAAGCGACCGTCATTCGCGAGGATGGTGGTTTGGACATGCAGGCTATGGTGGAGCGTACCAAACAACTCATGGCGGATCCTGCGGTACAAACCATCTGCGAGGCGGCATTCATGACGGAGGATTATTATTGTGCGGTGGATCTGCTGCATCGGGAAGGCGACGGTTGGGCGATTTATGAGGTGAAGAGTTCGACCGGAAACGATGCAGAGGAAGAGAAGCCGAAGAAACCGATCAAGGAAGTACAAGTTTGGGACATCTCTTTCCAACGCTACGTGCTGACGCTATGCGAAGTGAAGGTAACAGGCACTTATCTGATGCGTTTGGATACGGACTATGTGTTGGATGGCGAACTGGATGTTAAGCACTTATTCTATGTGTATGACGCCCATAATGAGATCGAGGAGGAAATGCCGAAAGTAGCACCGCTTTGTGCGAAAGCCAAGCAGGTTCTTGCGCGTGCGACCGAGCCGGAGGATGATCTGAATGCCGGTTGCCAAAAGCCGCACAAATGCGCCTTCAAACCCTATTGCATGGAGCAGCATGGTGTGCCCTCTCCAAGTGTGTTTGACCTGTACCGCACCCAATGGAAGAGTGCGTTAAAACACTATTACAACGGAGTTGTTTCGTACGAACAGATCTTGGATTCGGATTTCTTTGGTCCCAAGAATACCAGCAAACTCAAGGACCTCCATCTAACGCAGATAGAAAGCACGTTGCAAAACGAAGACCGGATAGACAAAGCGAAGATCCGTGACTTCTTGGATACGTTACGTTACCCTATCTATCAGTTGGATTTTGAATCGGTTCAGCCGGCTATCCCTGTTTATCAAGGCACGCATCCTTATCAGCAGATACCGACGCAGTACTCGCTGCATATCCAGCCATCGCCTTTCGGCGAATGTGAGCACAAAGAGTTCTTGGCAGATGGCAAAAGCGCGAATCCCATGCGCGAAGTAGCAGAGCAGCTATGCAAAGACATCCCGATGGACGGCATGGTAATGGTGTTTAACGATACGTTTGAGAAAGGGCGAATCAAAGAGATGGCTGAGGCTTTCCCGGATCTGCGGGAACATCTGTTAGCTATCCGTAATAACGTGGTGGATCTGCTGGATCCCTTCCAGGCAGGTGCGTACTACCGACCTTCGATGAACGGTCGATTCAGTATCAAGGTAGTCCTTCCGTCCCTCTTCCCCGATGACCCGAATCTGGATTACCACAACTTATCAGGTTGCGTGCATAATGGCGGTGAAGCGATGGAACTCTTCCCGAAACTGGCAGAGATGGAAGGGGAAGAATTGGCGCAAATGCGCAATGACCTCTTGCGGTACTGCGAACTCGACACATGGTCTATGGTGGTGATATTGAGGAAACTGTACGAGCTTTCCGAATAAGCAAAGCGATCAAATGGCATATATCTCCGCCCAGAAAAGGTGTGCCCATCACCAATCGTGGGAGATTCGTGGCAAAATTGGAAAATAAAATAATTTCAAATATGATTATGAAACGTTACCGCGAATGGTCGCAATCCGCCCAACGCGAATTGGCAACTATCGGCGTTGACGAATGATCTAAAAGGCATATCCTCTTAGTTCAGGATTGCGGATTGAATCATGTTGTGCGAGTTGACAGAACCAATATAAAGCCTCGTCCTTATTAAAGCATCGCTCATCCTTTGCATATATCTCCGCCAAGAAAAGTTGTCCTCGCAAGTCTCCACGTGTAGCTGCCTCTTTAAGCCATGACAAAGCATTGGACAGATTAGGCTCAACGCCTATTCCTTTGTACAAACAACAACCTACCGCAGTCATCGCTTCTGTACATCCTTGATTCGCCGCTTTGCGATACCACTCAAAAGCCTGTTTCTCATCTTTCTCAACCCATAAGTAGCCCGTCTCATGGATTACTCCCATATTGTATTGGGCGGTAGGAAATCCTTGCTCCGCCGATAAACGAATCAATTCAAACGGGTCTTCATGTATTTCTACATTATCCGGCAATTCGGAGTTTAAAATCCAAAGCCCCAATAAGTTCTGACTCAATGCATTTCCTTCTCTGGCGCGTTTCAGCGTTCCTTCAAAGGTTGAGATTTCTTTATTGTCTCGTTTTGCTGCATCCATAGAATCAATATATATAGAATGTTATACGTAGTGTCCGAATAATATCCGCATCAACAGAAACCTGTGATGCGGATGCGTTCGCCGTTCTGGCGGTTGAGACGTTCGGCGTCGCACGCTGAACGGATAAGCGACATGTCGAGTGCGTCGCTGTCATGCAGAATATTGCTCACAACTTGTTTGCGGGCAATATTTTCTATTTGTCCACCGCTGAAATCGTACTTCGAAGCGAGCGAACGGGCGTTCTCCTCGTCGAGAGCCGGCAGCATGGCTTGCCAGATATGACGACTCTCTTCGGCGGTCGGCTTCTTGAACTCCACTTTATATAGGAAGCGGCGGTCGAATGCCGCATCGAGATTTTGGGTGAGATTAGTGGTAGCGATGAGGATGCCGTCGAGGTTCTCCATCTCCTGCAAAATGATATTTTGCATGGCGTTTTCCATCTGATCAACGGAGTGCTCCACGCTCGTGAGGCGCACGCTCAGCAACGCGTCTGCCTCGTTGAGAAGCAGAATCGGCGTGAGGTCGGATTCCGAGCAGAGACGACGATAGCGCGTGAAGACAGCCTTCACGTTTTTCTCGCTTTCGCCGACGAACTTGTCGCGCATTTCGGACATATCGACCTGCATGATGGCACGACCCGTTTTGCGGGCAAGTTGGAGTACGGTCTCGGTCTTGCCGGTTCCCGGAGCACCGTAGAAAAGGCATGCGAAACCTTTGCGCATACCATGCGCCACAAGGCTCTCCTGCACGCGAGTGAATTTCTCCGGCATCAGTAAATCCTCCAATTCGCTGATCTGACAGGCGGTTTTGTTCGGATAGAACAGGGATTTGGTGCCAATCGAGTTGGCACAGATGATGCCTTTCTTGGCAACTTCGTCCATCTCCGGGCACAGATCACCCAGCAGTTCTTTGGCGGCACGGTGGGACAGACTCCACTCGTTTTCACGCGCCAAGACACCGCCTGCAGGTTCCAAGATCTTTTGGGTCAGCAGCGGATGGGTATTGCGATGGAACTGGCGGAGTATACGCATAGCAATACGCGTAGGAAGGAGCATCTGCATCGCATCGACGTCGATCAGATTCTCCTGCTCCTCCACATAGTGACTGCACACGCTCAAGAGCAGTACCCAAGCGTCCTTGTCAAGCCTGTAGCCATTAATTTGCCTGCAAAAGGTAAGTTGGGGATTGCTCTTGACGATATCGGTGCAGGTACGGCACAACTCGTCGTAGTCGATCTCCGCCGAGTTATGCGCAATAACCGTCTGCTCTATCTCATGGAAGAGATCTTCTTCGGACAGGTTGCTATAGTCCTTCGGTTGGATGGCACGGTTTTCACGCAATGCCATGATCGTATTGAGCGGAATAAGGTACGAGATACCTTTGGAGCCGGTACGCTCCATGATATATGTCTTCTCGATGAGCGCTTTGATGTCGTCGAAACAAGTGAGCACATTGAGGTTGGTGCATTGGAAATACTCCTCTGCCATGTCTTTGATTTCGATATTCGAACTCGGATAGAAGTTGACGAAAGCCGCCAGAAGGAGAGCTTGGAGCGGAGTGATCTCCAGACGATTCGCCAATTCGCCGCAATAAAGCATCGTTTCCGGCACAAGGAGTTGCTGTTTGGGTGCACCTCCCCCATGACAAAGGGTAGCAATACTCTCGATCAATTCGAAGAGACCCAATTTGCCCAATTTGTGTTCAGACGGATCAAAGTTCTCAAATTCCATCTCCGTAGCTAACGCGTCGATCTCAAAATCCGACATTGCGCCCTTCACTCCAAAATTTTCTTTCAACCAATTTCTATAATTTTTATCCATTTCAAACCTCCGTTTTTTAATTACGGTGCAAAGATACAAAAAGGTTTTCATAGAAAAAATAAATTTGAAAGAATTTTAGATTTTTCCTGTCAGTTTCAGAAAAAGGACTGCTACACCGGTCACAATAAGTCCGAAAATACAAAGCAATAAGATCTCACCCAGAGAAGAGCCCCAGAAACGATACCATGCATCTGCACGCGTCTCATATTCATTCGGATGGATAATATCACGAATCAACCCGCCTATATAACTGAACGGAAAGAAAATCCGATACGCATTCGGGTGCACTAACGGCATACCGGTCTTGAAGATCTGGCGGTGTTCATTAAACGGATTTTTCGCCGCCCAAACCATCACCAACGCATTCTTCATATTCAGAAAATACCCTTGCGACAAGAACTTCGGCTCTTCCGTACAGCCGTATAACATACTACCGTCAGCTTGCTCTTGGTGGTTCTCTGGTTGCTCTAACAACTCGTCCACCCAATTCTCATTTTTCTTTTTCATAACGTGCATTGATTAAAATTTGCTGCAAAGGTACAACAATTTTTGCATAGAAAAAATAAAAAACGTATAAATTATCTAAAATAACCTAATCGTTATGGTAAAGACTATTAGTAAGAGTGTGGAGTTTTATATCTCCTCGCTTTTTCTTTCACATCTATCTACGGTCTAACTCTTGGCACTATTTCGCCAAGCACCAGTACTATACTTTTTATTTCAAGTGTCGTACTTGCATAAATATGAAAAATCACACAAAAAATATAAAAAAGTACCATTTTTTATAGATAAATTTGCCTATCTGAGAAAAAAGTATTATCTTTGCACCATAAAAAAGAGGTAATTCTCTACGAGTTTATTGTTGAATATCTAAATCTCTATTATCATGGAAGCAAATTCATTATTCAAAACTCGCCAACTTACGTCCTAT
>Ga0247610_10003636_pt1 | contig 16788 bp, 13 predicted proteins | sample 174DNAGHGhighgp2_FD_193483 | JGI IMG/M metagenome (GOLD analysis project Ga0247610, IMG submission 193483) | Sheep rumen microbial communities from Palmerston North, Manawatu-Wanganui, New Zealand - 1742 DNA GHGhigh gp2 | ecosystem: Host-associated > Mammals > Digestive system > Stomach > Rumen... | reverse complement strand
AAACGACCACCATCAACGTTTCCGGTTTGGCAAGCGGCATGTACTTCGTGCGCGTGACGACGGAGGCAGGTGCGGTTACCAAATCTTTTGTCAAAAAATAATTGATAATTAATAATTGATAATTAACGGGGAGCTCGAAAGGGTTCCCCGTTTTCGTTTTCAGGCAATAGGCAATAGGTAACAGGCAATCGTTTTGGCGATGTCCGCAACTTTTCCCTATTGCCGATTAACCATAAAACCAAAACCCTTAAACCATAAACCATAAACCTTAAACCATAAACCATAAACCTTAAACCATAAACCATAAACCTTAAACCATAAACCTTTAACCATTTTCATCTCTTCATCAAAAAAAAGTGTATATTTGCCACCGTTTTATTATTCGTATATTAATTCTTAAAAATCAATGATATGAAGAAATTTTTAATCATGATGGCGATGATACTGAGTGTGTTCATCGTCAGGATGCAGGCTCAAGTGACTGCTTTTTCAGAAGATTTCGAAAGCGGTGTTCCTTCCAGCTGGATCATTTTGGATGCGGACAATGACGGAGCCACATGGACACACTCTTTTGTGTCTGACCCCTGCTACGGGGGACACAACAATAGCGATGGCTATATGTTCTCCTATGATGCTTCCAATGTTGACAACTGGATGATCACGCCGCAAATCACCCTGGGTACTGAGGCCACCTTGACTTTCTGGCGTTGCGCAATGTACACCATGTATGCTGAACATTTCGGCGTTTATGTCTCCACCACGACCACAGACCTGTCGGCATTCACCCTTGTTTACGAGGAGACGGGCGTGCAGGGTCAAAACGGGTGGCGTCAGCGAATCGTTGACATAAGTGCATACGATGGGAACTCTGTCTATATTGCTTTCCGCCACTTCAACAGCAATGCACAAATCCTCGGATTGGATGACATCACTGTGACGATGAACACCGCTAATTCGACCATTTTCGCAAGTCCCAATATCCTGAATTTCGGCACTGTTCCTGCAGGCAGTCCTACACCTGTACAGCTGGTGAATGTGTCCGCCTTCAATGTCACGGGTGGTGTGACTGCGTCAGTGAATAGCCCTTTTGAGGTCTCTACCAACGACACTGTTTACACCAACTCCGCCCTTCTGCCTGATTCGGGCGGCATTCTCTATGTCCGTTATAATCCGATCTTTGCTTCTGTTGACTCAACGGTGTTGACTTTGACGGGCGGCAACGCCACACAGACAGTGACCCTGAGTGGCGCAAGCTTAGATTGCAGTTATGGTATCTCTTTGCCATATATGCAGGATTTTGACGACACACCTTTGAACACCATGCCGGATTGCTGGTACCAGATCAATCCCTACGAGGGTTTTCCTAAGGTGACAAGCACCAATTCTCATAGTGGTAATGCCCTCACAATCATCAGTCATGACAACACCGGAGACCCTGATTTCGCAGTCATGCCGCAAATGCCGCAGGAACTCTCAGACTTGCAAGTCTCTTTCTGGGCCGCTTGTCAGGGAATCTACTCGGGCACCCTCACGGTAGGCTATGTGACCGATCCCTCCGACAGCAGCACTTTTGTGCCGGTGTGGTCAAAATCTTACTCTGAAATTGGTAACACCAATTTCCATCCTTTCATCGTCAGTTTTGCAGATGTGAACACAATCACCCCGAACAACCACATTGCATTCAAGCACCAATCGGCCACAGGTTGGGGCTGGGTGCTGGACGATGTCGTGGTGGATGTCATCAGCTCCTGTAGCGCGCCTACAGAGCTGACAGTCAATGAGGTGGGAGGTACTACTGCAAACATCTCTTGGACGGGCAATGTTGACAATTATGTGGTCTATTACAGACCCACATACGACACCACATGGAACGTCATCCAGAACGTGACCTTGGATTCCACTGGTTTTACTTTGACGAACCTGCTTCCGACCACTACATATACTTGGTATGTGGCGTCCGACTGCGGAGATGGCACCTTTGCGAATAGTTTGCAACCCTCCACTTTCACAACCCAATGTTCCTTCTTCCAGACTCCGTTCTCAGAAGATTTCAATGCACAGAACGCAATTCCAAACTGTTGGCTGAGAATGTCAGGGTCGGTCAGCAACGCATTTGCCGGCATTAATCCTTCCGTTGGCAATTCGGGATGGTCGATGAGCACTGTGCCTTTCGGCAACTACCATCCGAAGGTCAACATTTGGGGCGTAGCGACCTCGAATTGGTTGGTGACTCCTGAAATTGATTTGAGTTCGTTGACCAATCCGGCCTTGTCATTCGATTTGGCATTGACCAGATATTCCAGCGCAGATCCCATTTTGAATCCTGCAGCGCAAGCTGACGACAAGTTCATGGTGATTGTCTCCACCGACAACGGTGCTACATGGAGTGCATCCAATGCCACTATTTGGAGCGACAGTGCTTCGGTGGGCGATTATCCTTACAGCCAAATACCTGCAACGGGTCAGGGGGTTACCATCTCCCTGGCTGCCTACGCCAACCAGACGGTGCGCATAGCCTTCTATGGCGAATCCACGGCGAGCGGTGGCGACAACGACCTGCATATCGACAACGTGCTTGTGGACGAGGCTTCTTCCTGCGCCAAACCCTCAGGGGTGTCGGTTGACAGCATCAGTCACAATTCAGCGGTGATTTCATGGAACGGCAATGCTGGCGTAAGCACATGGTTAATTGAGTATAAAGCCGAGGGTGAGACGATATGGGACACTCAAACGATTACCGATACCACTGTCGTGCTGACCGGTTTGGCAGCGACAACCGCCTACACCGTGCGCGTCTATGCAGACTGCGGTGAGGAAGAATACTCTTTACCCACTCTTGTCAACTTCACCACCACCATGGCGGTTCAAGGCATTCCATACAGCACAGATTTTGCCGAAACCTCTGACCGGAACTGGATTCTGAACAACGGTAACCGTCCTAACTACTGGACCTTCGGTTCAATTGGTGACGAAAGTGCACTGTTCATCACGAACAATGGTTCCACCGCCGGTTATGCCGTTAACGGTTCTTTCTCTGTCGTCTCCGCAGAGAAGTTGTTCGCTGTTGGCAATGCTTCTGATGTCGTTATCTCTTTCGATGCGAGAATTGGTGGTGAAGGCACTTTCGACTACCTGAAAGTCTTCTTCGCTCCTGCAGACGAGAACTATCCTGCCTCCAACACGAACGTGAATTATGCCAATTATGATTACGGCAACTATGCACTTTCTTTCCCGACAGGCATCAGTTCTTATCCCTATATGATGAACCTGACCAACGGCAACACCGTTCATGTGGAACTCACCGTCCCGAACCCGAACACCAACCCCACGGAGAATTCCACTGCGAAATTAGTCTTCTTGTGGAAGAACGATCAGAGTGATGGTACGCAACCCGGCGCTGTCATCTACAATATCTCCCTTGATGCCGTCGCATGTTCCGCACCTGCGGATTTGACCGTGGAGAACATCACTACGAACAGTGCTGATATTTCATGGACTCCCACTGGCAGTACTTACACCTGGGCGCTGGAATACAAGGAAGAGGGAGAATCTACTTGGACATACGTTATGGTCAACAATACCCCGTCGTTCTCTCTCGTCGGTTTGCTCCCAGGCAGTACCTACCAATTGCGTGTGAAGAGCATTTGCGATGCCGATGAAGAGTCCCTGTGGACAACTACCTCCTTCTTCACCTATTGTAATACTGTGACGAACTTCCCCTTCACGGAAGATTTCGAACACAATGGCGATATGCCTGACTGCTGGCAGCAGGAATATGTGACAGGTACGATAGATTGGACGTATGAGAACGGTAGTCACAACTCAGGAACCAATGCACACGGCGGAAACTACAATGCGTTATTCTACAACGCCAGCAGCAATGGTTTTACCACGAAATTGATTTCGCCGATTTTCGACCTCACCCATGTAGGCGCTCCTGCTTTGACCTACTGGTATTCCCAAGCAGCGTGGGGTAACGATCAGGATTTCTTGACGGTTTATTATCGTACTTCTCCTTCCGCTCAGTGGCAGGTGTTGAACATGCATACCACATCCGTGCCGAACTGGACAAAGGATTCCCTGATGTTGCCTAACCCGACTGCCACTTACCAGATTGCCTTCGAGGGTATTGCCCGTTACGGTTATGGTATCACTTTGGATGATATCACCGTCTGCGCAACCAGTGATGCTCCTGTGATCACGAATCCAACGGTGGCCACCATGACGGCTACGAATGTTGACCAAACCACCGCTACTTTGAACGCAACCATCAACAATCCCGACAACGTGACCATCACGGCGAAGGGCTTCGAGTGGAAGACCACCGGAGGTGCCTACACGCAGATTGCAGGTGGTGGAACGGGCAACACTTTCACGGCTGACCTCACGGGGCTCACACCTAACACCAGTTACACCTACAAGGCATTCATCACCTACAACGGCACGACTGTTTATGGCAGCGAAGTCGCTTTCATGACATTGGATGATGTGGATGACCCTTGCGAAGCCCCGACAGACTTACAACAAATTATTATGTTGAAAGAATTAGGCGGCATCTATGTCACTTGGTCAGATAATGCAGGTGTATCAGAATGGAATCTGCAGTATCGTCCGTTGAACGGCGAATGGATAACTGTGGTTGTCACTGGGCAACCCGAGTACGAAATTTCAGGATTGGTTGACGGCGAAGATTATGAAATCCGTGTGCAAGCGGTTTGCGGTCCAGACAATCTTAGCGAATGGTCTGCCATTCTTACCGCCACCGCGAGCAATAGCGGCATAGAAGATTTCCTCACCAACAGTGTGACGCTCTACCCGAATCCTGCGAACGAGGTGGTGAATGTACAATGTAAAATGAACAATGTAGAATCTGTGGAGGTGATCGACGTGTTTGGCAAGGTGGTTAACATCTTGAACGTGACCGACAACACGACGCGCATCAACGTTTCCGGCTTGGCAAGCGGCATCTATTTCGTGCGCGTGACGACGGAGGTGGGGATTGTGACGAAGAGCTTTGTGAAGAGATAACCCTCCTTACTACCCCATAGGAGGGGGGAGGAGATACTTCCTACAAGAGATAAATTCGTTCAATGATGGGCCGTTGCCAATAATGGGTGACGGCCCTCTTTTTTTATAATTCAAGTTTCGCATGTTAAAAAAAAGGAGAAAAACAAGTGAGTGAAGAATGTCCCGGCCACAGCGGGCAGCTGCGGGGGAAGCAGAATTCCCTTTCTATTTTAGAAGGGGAATTCGCCCGCCCGGCACAGTGTGCCGTGGCCGGAAATAGTGCGCGAACGAGAGTGTTGACATCGCCAACAACAAGGCATTGGCAGCAAAAAGCTTTTTTCTGAGATACTTATGATTAGAATTCAAATATGCGAAACTTGAATTATATAAAATCTAAACCTGTAAACCTTAAGCCATATCAAAAAAAAATGTATCTTTGCAATTTGAAAAGTTGTGTAAAATCAATAAAAGCAAGAGTATGAAAAAAATGTTGTTGTGGGTTGCCTTTTTGGGCTTCTGTCAGTTTGTTTTGGCCCAGAATATTCAAATCACGCAGAATTCCTATCAAAAAGTGGCGGTTTCTTTTGAAACAGGTGAACTTTTCGTGGAGGATATCACACTCCCGGAGGGGGTTTTTTCGATGATTTCGCTCCCTGGATACGGATCCTCTTACGCTCCGGGAACACCCGACCTCCCGCAGCTGACCAAATTGATGCAGATTCCCGTCTGCGACTCTGTTGTGGCCACGGTGGTCAACGCGCAATTCACGGAATACGATGCCGCTGCCCTCGGCATCCATCACCCGATTTTCCCGACGCAGGCATCGGTCTCCAAAGACAAGATCACCCCCCCGTTCTCATACAACCAGCAGGTTTACAACACCGACGCATTCGTTCAATGGCCGTTAGTGCAAGTGCAGAAGACCGGCGTGAAACGTAATGCGGCTCTCGCCAACATGGCTTTCTCCCCGGTGCAGTATAATCCTGTAACTCAGAAAATTAGAATCTATACCCATGTAGATGTGGAGTTCTCTTTCGTGAATTCTGACATGGCGGCCACGGTGGCGTTGCAGAAGTATGCATCTCCGCTTTTCCCGCTGAATAAAGACTTAGTGTTCAATAAGATGCAAGAGACGCGCAACGAATACTCCGCCGCGCCGATTCGTTATCTGATTATTGCCAACCCCATGTTCTCCGATAATGCAGAGCTGGCCAGATTTGTGGCTTGGAAACGCCGCATCGGCTACTTGGTGGATCTGGTTTTCACGAATGATGCCAACGTGGGCAACACCACAAACTCCATCAAGAGCTACATTCAGGGACAGTACGACAACGCCACTCTGGCGAACCCCGCGCCCGCGTTCCTGCTCTTCATTGGCGACAGAGAACAGCTTCCTGCCTTTAACAATCAGACCAACGATAACCATATCACCGACCTTTACTATGCCACACTTTCCGGCGGCGACTATCTGCCGGATTGCTACTACGGCCGTCTTTCTGCCACCAACAACCAGGAACTCTCTAACCAGATTGAGAAAATTTTGATGTATGAACAATATACGATGCCAGATCCCTCTTATCTGGGCAATGCCGTGTTGATTGCCGGTACGGATGCCAATTTCGGCCCCACCCACGCGAACGGACAGATTAACTATGTCCACAATAATTATATTAATACTGGCAATCCTTGTTACTCCAATGTGATGGTACATCTCTACAACTGCTCTTCGCAAGCCGCGCAGATTCGTTCGGAAGTGAGTGCCGGCGCCGGTTGGGTGAACTATACCGCACACGGCAGCGAGACCAGCTGGGTTGATCCCCTCTTCAACACATCTCATGTGGCACAACTGCAAAACTCCAATAAATATGGTGTGATGATTGGAAACTGCTGTCAATCAGGTAATTTCAAGACCGGAGCATGCTTCGGCGAGGCTCTTTTGCGTGCCCATCAAAAGGGTGCCATGGCTTATGTCGGTGCTTCCAACAACAGCTACTGGGGCGAAGATTTCTATTGGGCTGTCGGTTACCGTAGCAATATCAACGCCAACCCGACCTACAATTCCGTTTATTTGGGTATGTATGACAAACTCTTCCACACGCATAATGAAGATTATAACGACTGGGTTTCCACCATCGGCGGCATCATCAACAGCGGCAATATGACCGTTCAAGCCACCTCTTCCAATTTGAAACAGTACTATTGGGAAATTTACCACTGTTTCGGAGACCCGTCTGTGCGCGCTTATTTAGGCGTTCCTTCCGCCATGACAGTTGTCGCTCCTCAAATCATCACGACCAACACCACCACTTATTCCGCTCAGGTGGCCCCCTACGCTTATGTCGCCTTGACCAAAGGCTCCTTGTTGATTGATGCTGGCTTCGCGGATGAAAATGGCGATGTCACTTTCACTCTGCCCACCGGCCTCGACCCCGATGAATACGAATTAGTGGCGATGGCTCAGAATTATATCCCGTATTTTCAGTCTGTTATGTTGGTCAATCCGAATGGTCCTTACGTGGTGCCGACCACCATTGAAGTGGCGGAAAACACCGTCTTCTTCGAGGGCAGCACCATCAACATGAACTTGTCGCTCGCCAATGTGGGTGTTTCCGCTGCTTCCCAAGTCTATGCAAAATTGGTTCCTGAAACGAACATCAACATGTTGCAGGATTCTGTCTTTGTAGGCCCAATTGCCGTGGAAGAGTCGGATACCCGCAACAATGCATTCTCATTCGTCATGCCGCTTGCTGAGGATTATGTCAACCTGCCTTTCACACTCTTTGTTCATTGGAATGACACCACAATCATCCGTAGCGTCCAAGTGAGAGTGAAACTCCCGAAGGTGACATTGACCTCTTATAAGACCATGGTGAACAATCAGGAAGTGGTGATTTATCGTCCGGGCAATGAAGTGGAATTTGTCTTCTCCAATGTGAACAAAGGACACGCTTCCGTGATGAATGGTTTGATTGACTTGACCTGCAATTACTCCGGGGTGAGCGTTCTGACGAATTCCTCCAATATCAACGGACTTGAGCCGAACGGCACTGTGGATAAAACTTTCGTGGTACAAATTGCCGATACTGTGCCCTACAGGTCTGTTGTTCCGCTCTATTATCACACCAATTATGACAATATTCAACGTGTGGATACTTTGCACATGCTCGTAGGTGGCGATTTTGAGACCTTCGAGACGGGAGATTTCACCCAATATAATTGGACGATGAATGAATATCCATGGATCGTTACCAATTCAATATCACATTCGGGGACTTTTTCCGCACGTTCCGCGATGAATTTGCCGGGTAATAGCAGATCCAGGATGAATATCACCACGACCTCGAATTTTGATTCCGAACTTTCTTACTATAGAAGAACGAGTTCCGAGCAAGGTTATGATATCTTCTACCTCTATGTAGATGGTTCCAAGAAAGATGAGGCTTCCGGCTTATCGCATTGGACCTACGTTTCCGTACCTATTCCTGCCGGCACACACACGATTAGGTTCTCTTATGAAAAGGACTATTCTCAGTCTGAAGGTAGTGACTGCGTGTGGATTGACGACATTTTGTTGCCTTGCGACGGCATTATGGTTATTGAGGATATTCAGGACGACGTGAATGTGGAAGATTACGAGAAGCTTCGTGCGAAGGTGTTCCCGAATCCGACCAGCGAATGGGTGAACGTGCAGAGCAGTCAGCCCACCGAGCGCATCACCTTGTTTGACCTGAACGGCAAAGTGGTGAAAATGATGAATGTGGGAGGTGAGTTGCAAAGCCAGCTCAACATGAACGACGTGCCGGCAGGTTTCTACCTCATGCAAATCACGTTTAGCAACAATCAGACCCAGAACCTCAAGATTATCAAGAAATAATGGCTGATACTTCCAAACAATACGATGAAGTGATTGCCTATTGCAGGGAAATTTTCTGCAACAAGGCGATGGATTACGGCACGGCGTGGCGCATCTTGCGCCTGCCGTCGCTCACCGACCAGATCTACATCAAGGCGAACCGCATCCGCAGCATCCAGGAGAAGGGCGAGGCGAAGGTGGCCGAGGGCATTATCCCCGAATTCGTGGGCATCGTCAACTACTGCGTGATGGCCCTCATCCAGTTAGAAGTGGGCGTGGCCGAAACACAGGAGGAGGTCTCGATGGATGTGAAAACCGTGACCGAACTCTATGACAAGTACATCCATGCGGCCAAAGACCTGATGATGAACAAGAACCACGACTACGGCGAGGCTTGGCGACAGATGCGCATCAGCTCCATCACCGACATCATCCTCATGAAAATCTTCCGCACCAAGTCCATCGAAGACCATCAAGGCAACACCCTCGTCTCCGAAGGCCTTGATGCCAACTATTACGATATGATCAATTATTCAATGTTCTGCCTCATCCGCCTTATTCTCGAAAAAGAGGCTTAATGCTATATAAAAAGACTCTTCCTTGAACAGCCTCGGAGAGGCAAGACGCGCGAAGCGCAAATAACCCCACACAAGCGAAGCGCAGTGTGGGGCGACGGAGAGGCAAGACGCGCGCAGCGCAGTGTGGGGAGTGTGAAAAATAATAACAAAAGTAATCCTTATGGCAAAAAAAGAACCCGTCTGGCTTAAAATCATCCGCATCCTCTTAGGGTGTCTGTTCCTCTTTTCCAGTTTCACGAAGGCCATCGACCCGGTAGGTTTCGGGGTGACGATGAACGACTACTTCGTCTCATTCCACATGGACTTCCTGCATCCGCTCGCGCTCTTTGCGGCGGTGGTGGCCATCACCTGTGAGTTCGTGTTAGGCTGCATGCTGCTGTTACGCGTCAAGGTTCAGTGGGCCGCTTGGGGCTATCTCCTCTTCATGACCTTCTTCTTCTTCCTGACGTTATGGCTCGCCATCGCTGAATACTTGGAGGTGAAAGGCATCCACTACTTCGGTGTGGTGAAGGATTGCGGCTGTTTTGGGGACGTGATTGAAATGTCGAACAAGGCAACATTCCTGAAGAATGTGGTCTTCATCATCCCGACATTAATTGTCTTCTTCAACCGCAAGAAGATCAAGGACTGTCGCCTGACGGAACTGGGACAATGGCTATGCGTGGTGTTGTTCGCGGCCATTGCGGTCGGCTTCCAGCTCTACGTCATCCATCATCTTCCTTTCATCGGCAAGAGCGACTGGAACAAGGGCAAGGATGTTTCCGTCTTCGTTTCGCAACCCGCTCAAAAGGAGGTGGTGTTCATCTATAAGAACAACGCCACTGGCGAGGAGGTGACGCTCACACAAGACGAATTGATGAACCAGGACGATTCGTTCTATGAGAACAACGAATATGTAGATCGTCAGGACAAGATCCTCAAAGAGGGTGTGAAGGCCAAAATAGACGGCTTCAACATGCTGGACGAGAGCGGTGCAGACCACGCGCCCGACTATTTCGCCATTGACAAAGAGAACGATACGTATATATTATATGTACACGACCTGAGCGAGGCCAATGAGAAAGGTATGGCCAAAGCGATGAAGCTTGCCAAGGCTTGTATGGACGAAGGTGTTGATTTTGTGGCGATTACAAACTCTTCGGAAGAGGAGATTGCCGAATTTGTGAAGAAGTACGGGATAGAGTTCCCCGTCTATTACAACCCGATTGACCCCATCCATGGTCCTTTCATGGTCCGCGACGCCATGCGCTCCAATCCCGGCATCATACTCCTCAACAGGGGCGTGGTGAAAGAGAAATGGGCTTGGCGTGACTTTCCGGAGAAGGCATCTAAGCAATAGCGCTATTACAAAGCTCTTTCCTTGAGCAGCCTCGGAGAGGCAAGACGCGCGAAGCGCAATTAACCCCACACAAGCGACGCAGGAGCGCAGTGTGGGGGCATAAGGAACAAAAGCTCACATCATGACGATCAAGAAACTAACCACCGATATCACCCAACAGCTGCAGCCGCTATACGAACCTCGTGAAGCGGCTGCAATTGCGTATCTGTATGTGCAGACCAAGCTCGGGATGCAACGTCACGAGTTGGCGTTGCGAGGTCAGGAAGAGGTTGATGCCTGTAAAATGTCGGAAGTAGAGCATGAAATAGCACGATTGCGTACAGGATGCCCGTTACAGTATGTGTTAGGTGAAACAGAATTCTATGGTCTTACTTTCCAAGTGACGCCTGCGGTGCTTATTCCCAGACCCGAAACGGAAGAATTAGTGCAAATGATTATACAACAATTTAATAATCAAGAAGTTGATATTTGGGATATTGGCACGGGCAGTGGATGCATTGCCGTGACGTTGGCCAAGATACTGCCCAAGGCACGGGTCTTTGCCACAGACATCTCAGAGGAGGCTTTGCAGGTTGCGCGGCGGAATGCGGAACTCAATAGGGTAGGGGTGACTTTCGCTTGTCACGATATGGCGGACAAGGAACATTTGCCATTTGGAGACATGCGGTTCGATGTCATTGTCAGCAATCCGCCCTATATCCCTTCAGCCGATCGCGTGAACATGCACACAAACGTCGTGGATCACGAGCCGGAAGCCGCGCTTTTCGTCCCTGACGATGACAAATTGCGGTGTTATCGTGCCATTGCACAACTTGCGCAGCTCACCTTGGCGGATCAAGGGCAAATCTTTATGGAAACATACCACGATTTCCACGAGGAACTTACCGTGATTTATCATCATCTTGGTTTCAAGAAAGTGCATTCTATAAAGGATTTGAACGGAAAGTTGCGGTTTGTTCAGGCATCGGTTGATTGATATATGGAGAGATGCTCAAAAGGCTAACAATACACATCGCAAAATTATCACCATAATCGGCCGAACATATCGCAAAATTTTGCATATTTGCAGCCTGGAAATTATGAAGATTCGGAATCTTCATTTCCTGCTTTTTTTTCCGACGAATATTATCAAAAAATAATCAAATAAAGTCAAAAGTATGAACATTGTAGTTTGTATCAAACAAGTTCCTAACACGAACGAAATCAAGATCAACCCCGAAACCGGGACGTTGATTCGCGACGGCGTGCCCAGCATTATGAACCCCGACGACAAGGGAGGTTTGGAGATGGCGCTTCGCCTCAAAGACCAATACGGCGCAAACGTGACCGTCATCACCATGGGACCGCCACAAGCTGACGTTATGCTTCGCGAGGCTCTCGCTATGGGTGCTGACCGTGCTATCCTGCTTACCGACCGCAAGTTTGCCGGTGCTGACACGTTGGCCACCTCTTATGCGCTGGCCGGTGCGCTCAAAACTCTCGACTACGACCTGATTATAGCTGGTCGTCAGGCTATCGACGGCGACACTGCTCAGGTGGCTCCCGAAATGGCTGAGCACCTTGGTCTGCCGCAGGTTTCCTATGTCATCGACCTCAAATACAACAACGGTCTTTGCACCGTGAAGAAAGAGACGGAAGAGGGCTACCAGATTCTGGAAGTGCCCGCCCCGTGCGTCCTCACCGTGCTGGCCACTGCCAACCAACCGCGTTACATGCGCGTGAAGGGCATCATGGAGGCTTACGACAAGGAGGTGGAAATCTTGACCGCCGACCAAATTGACGTCGATCCCGCTCGTCTCGGTCTGAAAGGTTCCCCGACACGCGTGAAGAAATCCTTCACCAAGCCGCAGAAATCCCCTGGTCAAGTCTATGAAGTGGATGCGGAAGAAGCTGTCGGCATTATCATCAGCAAATTGAAAGAAAAATTCATCATCTAACCTAAAATCAACAGAAAAATGGAAAAAACCGATTATAAGAACGTATTTGTATTCGCAGAACAACGCGATGGTGTGATCCAATCTGTTGCATTGGAGCTGCTTGGAAAAGCCCACGAACTGGCTGGCGTGCTGAACGAGAAAGTGGTTGCCGTCCTTCCTGGACATAACATCACCAAACACGCTCAGATGCTCATTGAATATGGTGCCGATGAAGTGATTTGCATCGATGAGCCCGAATTAAAAGACTATCTTACAGAACAATACGCGCAGACCATCACTCAGGTGGTGAACAAGTTCAAACCCAGCATCCTGATGATTGGCGCTACCACCATCGGTCGTGACCTCGGTCCCCGTTTGGCCGCACGCCTTACCACAGGTCTTACCGCCGACTGCACCCGTTTGGAGATTTCCGAAGAGGGTGAGTTGATGATGACCCGTCCCGCTTTCGGCGGCAACCTGATGGCTACCATCATGTGCACGGAACATCGTCCGCAAATGTCCACCGTGCGTCCGGGCGTGATGCAGAAGATGCAACGCGACGCCAACCGCAAGGGTAACGTCATCACTTTCAAACCCGAATTCGACAAGAGCAAATTCCTTGTCCGAATGGTCGAAAATGTGAAGGTCGATAAGGGCAAAGTCGATATCACCGACGCGAAAGTGCTCGTCTCCGGTGGACGCGGCGTGGGCTGCAAAGAAGGCTTCGAGAAATTACAAGCGCTCGCAGACGTTTTCCCGAATGCGGAAGTGTCCTCTTCCCGTGCTATGGTGGATGCCGGCATCATCGACCACGACCGTCAGGTAGGTCAGACTGGCAAGACCGTTCGCCCGGATCTCTATTTTGCTCTCGGTATCTCCGGCGCTATCCAACACTTGGCCGGCATGGAGGAATCCGACTTCATCATCGCCGTCAACAAGGACAAATTCGCACCCATCTTCACAGTTTCCGACCTGGGCATCGTGTGCGACCTGAACAAGGTGGTGCCGTTGTTGACCACGCGTTTGGCTTCCGAGATTGAGAAGAAATAAATACGATACCCTCACGTTGTAGAGACGTTGCACGCAACGTCTCTACAATTGTGTTTGTTAAATGGTATTATGATCGAGGTCAAAGAAATCGAGAAATCCTACGGCAGCCTGCAGGTCTTGAAAAAGGTCTCGTTGACGATAGAGAACAACAAAGTGGTGACAATTGTCGGTCCTTCGGGAGCCGGCAAATCCACTTTATTGCATATTATCGGAACCTTGGACAAGGCAGACAGGGGAGAAGTGATTATCGACGGGGTGAATTTGAACCAGTTGAGCGACGACAAGTTGGCCGAGTTCCGTAATCAGCACATCGGGTTTGTGTATCAATTTCATCATCTGCTGCCTGAGTTCACGGCATTGGAAAACGTGGCAATGCCCGCGCTCATCGCAGGAAACAACCGAAAGAATTCCTTTAAGAGAGCGCAAGAATTGCTTGATTTTCTGAAACTTGGAGATCGGACAGAACACAAGCCTGCTCAATTATCGGGCGGGGAACAACAGCGTGTTTCCGTGGCAAGAGCCTTGATGAACAGCCCAAAGCTGATTCTCGCTGACGAGCCCTCCGGCAACCTTGACACGGAGAATGCCCGCAAGCTCCACGACCTCTTCTTCGTCCTTCGTGACACCTTCCACCAGACCTTCATCATCGTCACGCACAACGAAGAACTGGCACAACTGTCAGACCGGATGATTGTGTTGCAAGACGGGCGAGTAATTAGTAATTAGTAATTGGGCGAGACGTAAAAAACTGTTGTCATTAAAGATAATTCCTTAAGTAGCCTCGGAGAGGCAAAACGCACGAAGTGCAATTAACCCTACACAAGCGAAGCGCAGTGTAGGGGAGAATGAAACAAATCCCGCAATGCGAAGTGCAATGTAGGGAAAGAACAAAAAAGCAATGAAAGTACTAAAGAAAACAACCATCATCATCGCTGTCACCGTCACAACGCTCTTCCTGGGCGGGTGCGGTCTTGCGCAGCTGATCAATCTTATCAACTGTAAGTTCAGCCTGGCGAATGTCAGTGACATCTCCTGGGCAGGTATCAATTTGAGCAACATCAAGAGTGTCAGTGACTTGCAGTGGTCAGATTTACAGAAAGCGATACAAGCGATCAAAAACAAAGATTTCAGAGTAGGGTGTAACATCAACGTGAACGCTAAAAACGAGACCTCACAACCTGCGAAGCTGTGTGCCTACGACTACGACCTCTTTTTGGAGGGTTCGTCCATTGCTCAGGGCAGCAGTGCCACGCAAACCACGCTGATAAATCCTCAGAGCACAGCGTTGATTCATGTTCCGATGAGCATGGATCTGGTGAAGATTTTCGCCAATGGAGACACCAAGAACGTCATCAATTTCGCCCGTAACCTGATGGACTACGGCAATGGTACCCCATCGAATGTTGCGGTGAAGTTCACACCATACATCAACACTAAAGACGGCAAGGGCAAAGGTGCAAAAATGCCCGCCATAACCTTAAATAAAACATTTCAGTAAAAACCAAAACTTATGATTCAAAGAGTTCAATCCATTTTCCTATTAATCGCGATTGTTATTCCCATTGTGCTGATTTTCATGCCGTTAGGGTATCTTACCACTAACGGAGCACAATACGTCTATAACTCGATTTCCTTAAAAGAGAATATTCCGGACGGTACCTCGGTGATACGTCTATATTACTTGGCATTCTGTCTTTTTTTGACCGCCTTCTTGTCAGGAGTCGCTTTGTTCATGTACAAAAAACGCGTAAAACAGATGCAGGTCGTCTCATTCACGATGATTGTGTTCCTGATTACGTTAATGCTTGTTTTATGGGTTTGTCCTGACATCATCTTCAAGAAGTTCTTCGGTGTCAGAATGGAGGATTTCATCTTCACATTCAACACCGTGCCGTTGATTATTCTGATTGTCGTTGAAGCCGTCAGTCTCTTCATGGCGAACCGTTTCATCAAGAAAGATGAGGAGTTGGTGAGATCTGCGGACAGGCTGCGTTAGTTTCGCCTGCGGAATTGAGAATCAATCATTCAGGGGAGTCGTATCGGCTCCCTTTTTTCGTTAGGAGTTTGTTCGTGTGTGAATTTTAAGAAATCAATCCAACGCTTCTTCCGGTAACTTCGACAGAATTTTCGCCACACGCATCTCACCTGCTTTTCCTTTAGACGGAAGAAACCAAATCAGACAAATAAACGCAACAAGCGCAAGTATGATAATGACGAAATAAATAATCATCTACTAATTTCTTAGGGCAACAACATAATATCCTAATACCCCTGCCTCCGAGATGTCTTTAAGCATTTTATCAGAACAATGATTCAACACTTGCAGCCATCCGCCTTCGGAAGCCTGTTTCTCCTGTCCATGCAATCCAGATATCTGTTGATGATATAGGTGAGTATCTTGCTCTCAGACACCCTCACAAACCAATGCAATTGTTTTCATAGTTTTAATCGTTTAGATAGTCGTTTAAAAATTGTCCGGCAGGCCGCCGATAATACCTTTCACCCATGCTTCAGAAAGGCGCATCGTCATATCCACCACGGACTTGTAATTCTTTATGTTAATATCGGTTATCATAATCTAATTTTTTCTTTCTTGTCAGAATCGATTCAAATCAACCTGCAAAAATAACATTTTCCCTCATACAAGCCCCACCTGTTCTTCTTTATCTAACGGCATCCGCACCGCCATTCCGTTTGGCCGGCAATTGTCCGACTGCTCCGATAATGCGATGTCATCGGCAACGGCAAGCGTTTTCGGTATGGCGTGATGGCCAAACGGAATGGAGGTGCGGCGACCGGTGACGTTTGCGGTTGCGGGCTGTCGTTGTGATTGAGACGCGAACTCGACTGGGTGGTTCTCACTACATCCCACCATATTGGGTGTTATCCTCCGCAGCCATTGGCAATTCACCTTCTTGTATCGGGTACAATTTCACTACGTGGGATTTTGAGCAGTATTCATCTTTCTCGACCCGATTCTTCTTGAAATTCTCCGCCTGCTCGAAGATGGCCTTGAAAACCTCGTCGCGGGTGGCAGGCGGATAG
>Ga0247610_10003635_pt1 | contig 16790 bp, 32 predicted proteins | sample 174DNAGHGhighgp2_FD_193483 | JGI IMG/M metagenome (GOLD analysis project Ga0247610, IMG submission 193483) | Sheep rumen microbial communities from Palmerston North, Manawatu-Wanganui, New Zealand - 1742 DNA GHGhigh gp2 | ecosystem: Host-associated > Mammals > Digestive system > Stomach > Rumen... | reverse complement strand
TCCTAGTTGGTGGAGAAGCTATACTATAGACTCCGAAGACGCAGGAATGGTCGGAGAGATAAAGATGTACGCAGGGACAATACTACCTAGCCAAAAGTGGATGTTCTGTAGAGGACAAGAGTTAAGTAAAACAGAATATAGCCTTTTATATTCCAGAATAGGAAACGCATACGGAACGGCAACTAGCAGTGATAATTTTAAGCTTCCTAATTTTTATAGTAGAATTCCGATCGGGATTGCTATGAGCGGAACACAATCTAACGTCGGCGTGCAATTCGGAACTCTAAATCATACCCACATACAGCAAGCGCACAAACACACAAACGTTAGTGGATTAGCTATAGGAGTCGCAGGCGGAGACCACGTACACGGAATAACAGATAACGGACACTGGCACGAGATGCATTACAAAAACACACCACCAAACGCATCTGCAAGAGCATACGTCTCGGGCTATTGTAACGGAAGTGAAGCGGGGAAAAGAACGCAGAGCGACGGAATGGGAATGTGCATAACGGCAAAAACAGGAATAACAATAAACTCATCTCAACACACGCACGGAGCTGGAAGTTTTACAGGATACGTAGGAGGACAAGGAAGCCCTAATAACGATATTAATATAAACACAGGATCAAGCAATCCGCCATGTTTAACTATAAATTTTATAATAAAGGTAAGTAAGTAATGGCAAAACTACAAAGAAAAGACGTAAAGATATTCGCTAGCAATCCTAACAGCGCAACACAAGTCTCGACATTTTTAACGGCAAAAAATCCGACTCCAGACTACTCAAGCGATCCTAACGCAATACAAAACAGCAACTACGACAAAGGATGGCTAGCAAAGGGGAACGACAATCTACCACAAGTAGAAGACATGAACGGCGTGATGTATTCCGAAAGCTATAAAAACGCCTACCTATACCAAATGGGAATCGCAGAGTGGAACGCAACAGACGAGTACTGTATAAATTCCTTTTGTCAAGTAAACGGAGTATTATATAAATCCCTTGTAGATTTAAATATAGGAAACAACCCAACATCAGACGACGAAAAATGGGAGGAAATACCTCTCGATCCATATACAGGTGAGAATATAGGAACTGCAGAGGGAGTATTTGCAGGAAAAACACTTAATAATGAGCTACAATTTAAGACAATAGCAGTAACAGGAAACGGAAATATAACATCTTCCGACAACACAATTACAATCGCAATCGGAGGCGGAGGAACAGGGGACGTCTACTGGGGAGCAATTGACGGAACGCTAAGCAATCAAAGCGATTTGCAACAAGCATTAAACTTAAAACAAAATCTTATTGGATATACACCCGAAAATGTATCAAATAAGGTAACAACAGTAAGAACAGGTACGGTGGCTACTGATACAGCATATCCTAGTGAACTTGCAACACGTACAGCAATAGAAAGCGCAATAACAAGCGCTAACGCCTATACAGATAACGCACTAACTAATTTATCCACTAACGCTTTTGTGTTATATGCAAACAGTTGGACAGATATTAATACAGGCACATTAACAACAACGGCACCAACAGGAACAGGGTTTCCACATCTTATACGATTATCTCAACCAAATTTGTATGAAGATATAGCTAACTTTACGTATACGACAACACAAGAAACAAAGTTTAACAATACATTTACATATAATGTACTTATGCCTATACGTAATGTAAGACCTAAGAAATGGCGTTTTAAATTTAAGCTTTCAATACAACATCAAGATGTTAATAATGGATTAGAATTTCAAATATTTCAAACTGATGATATGGACGTTATTGTTGATTTATTAGATAATTTAAATTTTCAATTTCGTCAGGATTTAATAAATATTAGCGAGATAACATACCCAGCAGGATCAACTATTAAATTGAATATAAAAGCAGAAAGTAATCCAGACACAGGCGAAACTTCGAATTATGATTTTGATTTATTAGTATATGATGAGCAATATCCACTAGTGATTAGTAGAAATAAAGGAATTAACAAATTTTATTCCACTTCACTTATAACACAAACATTAGGATATGAACTAAATCAAGAATATTTTAATTATCTAATGCAAAATGGAAAGCAAGATAAGATTCAAGGATTTAATTTTGTATATAGCAGCACTTCACCATACGAAGCTTCGATTAGACCAGTTGATGGAATGATAACTACAAATATAGGAAATAATAGTTACCCTATTACTAACTTAACTGCTAATAACATATATAGTAATAAATTAACTGCATCCGATGCAAGTACTGGATACATTGAGTTCCAAGCTAATCAAAATAAGTATAGATGTGAAAGCGGAAAGACGCATGATTTTGTTATCGGGACTAATACAATTGCGAGCATCGGATATATAGATTTGAATAACAATGGACTTAAGATGTCGGGTCCTATATTTGCATCTGCGAATAGCACTTATAATATTGGTTCAGCAGGATTTCGATTTAAGAATCTTTATGTAGGATTTATTGGAGATGGTTCTCATTATACTGATGTTGCTTATATATCTCAAATTTGGACAGATTCCATAGTGGCAAAGCCAACATCATATGGAATAACGCTTAAAAATGATTTAATAGGTGATAGCTCATCACCTTCATCATTAGGCACTGCAACTTATCCTATAGCTGGATTAAATGTTAATAAGGCTTATATTAATAACGTAAATGCAACAACCATTACAAATAAGTATACTGAAATTGATTCAATAGAATTTCTCAATAATACTACTACAGGACATTACATAAATTACAACGCAGGTACGAATAGCAGTAATTATGGGACTCATGTTTTTAAAAGTGGTGGAGATGTAAAATTTGCAGTATTTAAAGATTTAATAAAATCCTACGTAGATATATTACCAGAATCAAATGATACTTTTAACTTAGGAAATAGCAATAATACAAGATTTCATCAGTTATGGGTACAAGAAATTCATATGAGAGTAGGAATAACACCAGAAGTTAATCCTAATAGTGTATATATAGGTACTAGTACAGCCAAAATCGGTGATATATATTGCACAAGAATTAATGGAACTAACTATACACCGTCAGATGAAACTAAGAAAGAAAATATTGTAAAAAGAGATAACTCTACTACAAAAGGAAAAGCATCTTTATTAGATTCTATCAGTAATATTGAAACTTATACTTTTAATTATAAGGACGACGAAGAAAAAACTACACATCTAGGAATAATGGCACAAGATTTACAGAAATTTATTCCAGAATGCGTCGTAGATAAAAAACAAAATAATAGGAAGGGAGAAGAAGAAGAATCTGATTTATATATCGATACATTCGGTTATATAACAGTTTTAACTGAAGCAATAAAAGAATTAAATGCTAAAGTTGAAGCCCTTGAAGCACGTGTTAACGAATTAGAGGGAAACAAAAAGGAGCTTGAGAAATAATGACTAATGAGAATGACTTTCTTAGAGATTTTGTGATAGGATTGCGGGAAGATATCAAAGGTATTCGTGCTGATATTAAGGAGATTATTCTATCGATTAATAATCATAAAATTGAATTAGAAAACAAAGCAACGCAAGATGATCTAATTTCAATAGAAAAAAAATTAGAAAACAAAGCAGATAAAAAATTAGTTTTTAAAATTGCATTTGTGTTATTATGCTTAATTTTATGTGTTGCAGTTGCAACTAATAGCACAAATGAAATAGCAAATTTTATTATTAGAAAAGGATAAAGATATGAGCGTACCAAGTCAAACAGTTTATACAGACAGTCAAACAACAAGCGGAAGCATATATGTAGGAACGTGCAATTCTATATCAGCAGATGCAGACGAAGCAGTGTGGGCTATATATATGATTACAACAGACGCAAATGGAGATATTAAGCTAGAATGGGCAGAGGGAGATGCGACTCCAAATAAGGTCTGGAGCGATAGAAGTACATATAACTATCAATAAGGATTATATGCTAAAAGTTTATACTAAAAACGGAATAGAACTAATCGATGAATCATTGAATACAAAATTTAATGATTACGAGATAAATTTAGAAAAGAATCTAATTATTGATTCTAATAATAGTCTTGTTTATTCGATTAATGGTGCATTTGTAGGTAAAATCTTAGGTGGAGGTGTTTCGCCTATCCCATCACAATATATTGTGGCTGATACAATACAAATACCAACTACAGGATATATCAATACAGAAATACCAGGATCTCCAAGATATACTCGTAGTAAATTTAAAGTTACGTGGGTTGGAAGTGCTACAGGTACAAGAGGATTATATGGAGTTCGTGCTATAGCATCTGCAAGCAGTACATCTTATAATGTATATTTAACTGTTAATGCAGTTGGTCCAAGATGGGATAACACAGGAACAAATAATATTTCTTCAAATTGGCAAGTGAGTGAAATTCATGAAGTAGAATTGACTCATACACCTGAAGGGTATGGACAATCAATTGTTGATGGAGTTGTTGTAGCAACAGGTAGTACTGTGATGGATTCTAACTATATTAATTATATTCATATAAATACAATATACACAGCATCAATATCTGCTGTTGCTACAGGTGGAACCATGAAATGGCATGGCTGTCAAATATGGCCAGATGGAAATAATTTATCGGCTGATTTTGTGCCTGTATTTGATACAGTAGGACAGGAAGCAGGATTCTACGATATAGTTAGACAAAGATTCTTTGGTAATAACGGATCAGGAACGATAACTGCATACGATGCAAATGGTGATCCAATAACAGGTGTAAACTTACTAGGTAACATAATGTTAGGTTCAACTAATAATAAACCAACATCAAATATAACTGTTATAGGACCAGATGAAGAGGAAGAAGAAAGATAAAAGGAGTGGAAAGATGCCGACGATTATATCGATTAAAGACTTAATAACAGGAACAAATAAAGAGGACTGGCATCACTTCACGGTAACGCCACGAACAAAAGAACAAGCAGAGGAACTAAAAGACGCATTCATGAAAGTAGTAAAACAGCAAGGAGAAAAAATAACAGAGGAAGACAAAAAGATATACGAATATTTAATGGGGTACAAAAATAAATGACCTTCCAGAGCGATCTATTGAAACAGATAAAAGAACACGAGGGACTACGATTAAAGCTATACAAATGCCCTGCAGGACGCCTAACGATTGGATACGGACATAATATAGAGGATAACGGACTAAGCAAGACGGCGTGCGAGTTTATACTATTTGAGGATATAGAGGAAGCAGAACGCAATCTATACGCAATATTCGGAAGAGAGGAATACGAAGCACTAAGCAACTCGCAAAAAATAGCGTTGATAGATATGATGTTTAATCTTGGTATTATAAGATTTTTAACATTTAAAAAACTAATACAGGCAATCAAAAAACACGACTGGGAAAGCGCAAGCGCAGAGGTTATAAATTCCAGAGCATACGAACAAAACAAAAGGCGTTATAAAAAGATTGCAGAGCAAATAAAAACGCTATACTAAAATATAAAAAAAAGGTATAAATAAAAAAGAACATTTTATGATCATGTTACAAAAATTTTACAAAACTTTTATAGCCTATAAATTTTTATAGGCTATTTTTTTATAGCTAGACGTTCGATAGAAAGAAACATATAATTAAACCATGAAAAGAATTCTAACAATACTAGCGCTTTTTTTTATTCCGTTTGCCTACGCAGAACCACAAATTGGACTAGGATACTACGCAATACAAAATAAAACCTTTCCATGCGACAAAGCATTAAAAGCATTCGAGGGCGTAAAAAAGCCCGCTCTAATGTTTTTATGGGGGACGTTTGGAGACGAGAAGCTCTGCCTAAAGAAGTTTTTAAATCTACCGCAAAAGGAAAAGGAAATATATATACATTTTAGCAACGAGTGCTGTCGCAGGAACAACACCTGCAAAAAGGGAGAATTCCTAAAAGACACACCAGTCTGGAAGCTAAATAGTTTACTAGCTAAAGGAGATAAAAAGACAAAAGAAGCATACAAAAAAAGGTTTGCTAAGATATACGAATTTATAGAAACAGAAACAAAAAAAAACAGTAATACAAAAATTGAGTGGCATATTTCCACAGGGCTCGAGGATAACTATACGTTCGCAAACAAAAAAAGAGTTTTTAATATACTAAAGAATTTAAAAAAAGATACCGATTTAAAAGATAATATAAAAATATACGTGAATCCTTTAGATGGAGTTTGCATCAATAGTAAATGCGAGGTTCATAACAAAAGGACAGGCACTAATAACCACTGGCTTTTTTTACCAGATGGCTATTGCGTAAAACCGTTTGATGCTTGCAATAATAACGTATTTACGATAAACGAATTAAACGCTAAGATATTAGCGCAAACAAAAAACGGAAATAAGTTTTTTTTATGGTGGAGCGAACAGCAGGGACGGTACGGAGAGCCTCCAAGCAAAGCAAAACCACCTAGACAAAGAACAATAAGAATAACAGATACGCAGATTAAAGATGCGAATCAAATATTACGGAGAGGAAAGCTATGAGGTTTATATTAAAAAACGGCATGTACGGAGACGTTCCCAATCTTATAACTCCACAGCAAACATTTAACGACACCGCTTGCTGGAACTATATAATGCAAAGACGAAAAAATCTGGGCTACTTTGGATGGAATAGTAGAGAGGCGAAAGAATATCTCGATGCTTTACACGAAGCTAAAAGGGGCTACGACATTCTAAAAAAAATGACTAAGGAACAATTCAAAGAGATGCTCAAAGAGGATGCCTTTACAATTTTAAACGTAAAAAAGGCGTTATATTGGTTAGACGTTGAGTTTAAAAAATATCAGCAAAAAGTTGACGAAGACAAAAGAAAAAAAAGAAATTTTTAAATAAAACATAAGGAGAAAAAGATGAAACTAATACTAACAGAATTAAGAAATAATATAGATGTTGCGTGGACATTAAGCAGAGCAAAAAATTTAGAAGAAGGGCAAAGCTTCACATTTGGAACTTTGATAGGAAAAATTGAAATTGGGAAAGTCAAAACAAAAAACGGATTAGGAAAAACTTTTTATATAAAGCAACTTAATAAAGAACCTCTCCCAGAATTAGAATATATGCGAAAAGCATATCAGCAAACTTCGATAGATAATTTATCGCAAACTGATATTAGAGGGATAGAACGGGAATTAAAATATGCTAGAGAATTAGAAAGTCGCATAAGAGATGCTAAAAAATAATTTTAATTTTTATAAGGAGAACTAAAATGAAATATTTACTAACAAAACTAAAAGAGGCGTCAACTTGGAGAGGGCTAGTTTGGATAATAACAGCTGGCGGAGTAGTACTAACAGATCTGCAGATAGAAGCGATCATCTCCGCAGGAATGGCACTAACAGGTTTAATAGACGTTTTTAAAAAGGATAAAAAATAAGAGGAGAAAAAAATGAAACTAGTACTAAGCAACGCAACACAAACGACAGAACTGCAAAATATGAAAAGCTACCTAAAAGATTTAGACCAAGTAGCAAGCGAGTATAAAGCAGGAAAAATAACAGATAAAGATAAAAAATCTGAGGCACAAAAAATAAGTGAAAGATATACTAAGAACGAAAGTGCAATGGAGCGAATAATTGACCAATGGGAAAACGAAATTAAAGAATTCGAGAAAATAAAAAACGAATTTTCTAAAAACTATAGAAAACTAGTTTTTTAAAAAAAAACTGCAACCTTTCCTAAAAAAAAGCATCGTACTATATAGAAAGACGGAAAGGAGCAGAAAGAAAAAACAGCGTAAAGCTGTATAATTAAAGGGTAAATTTAAAAATTGCCCTTTTTTTATTTTTTATTGACTTTAAATAAAAAATATTTAAAATTTATTTAAAAAAAGCTAAAGTTTTTTTTAAAACTGCCGATAACCATAAATACAAGGCAAAAAGAAACAAAACAAAAGGAGATAAAGATGGATATACAAGAGAAAAGAATAAAAGAACATACAGAGCTAGTAAAAGATTTTGCTATTTGCAAGCTTGAATCGATTAAAAACTGGCTGGCAGATAAATACGAGATCGCCCTTGCGTATAATCAATTTAACCAGACAGACCCGCACGCTTTGGAGGAATTTAAAGAAGAGAACGAGACAGCAGAGGGAACAAAGGAAAGAGCAAGAGTCGCATATAAACTAATGCACTACGAATTCGATAACATGGCTAAATACTATGGAGAGTACCCTGCTTTCAATTTCCTAGAATACAATACTACACTGGTATTAGTAGTACGTAACGGAAGCAAAGAGGAATATATAAGCACAGAACACGATGCAAGCTACGGAGATTTCCAGAGAACAATCAACGAGATGCAAGAGAGGATAAAAAAAATCGAAAAAATATGAATCTAAAATAAAAAAATAGCATCTAAAAAGATGTAAAAAGAAAGGGGAAGAGGAAATAAAAAGATAACAAGCTAAAATGACTAGGTTATTTTTTGCAAAATTCCCCTTGTATAAAATATATAATTTATGTAAAATTTATTTAAAATTTAAAGAAAAAAACTAAAGTTATTTTACAAAAGAGACGATAGCTAATTTATAGGCAATAAAGCCAAAGAAACAAAAGGAGATAAAAGATGGAGTTTAAAAATTATAATATATTCGAAAGATTATTATTTATTCATAGCCTTGAACTTAAAGAAGTAGTAGAGGAAAAAACCGATAATTTATACGGTTTGATTATAAGTAACGAGTGCTTTAGCAACGAGTGGAATTTAGATGGATTTCCTATCTTTGTTAAACTATTCAAAAACGATCCAGAGGATAGGTTCGCAGAATACGTATGGGAAGAGGAATACGATATCAAAAATGACAAAGAATGGGACGAATTAATACGTAAACTAAGACAAATAGAAGTTTTAAATAAATAAACAAAAAATAAACAAAAGGAGATAAGAAAATGAAATACTATACAAAAACAAAACAAAACGGACAAGCATTATACTACTACATAACACTAGAAGAGCTAAACAGCACAAAAGAATGGAGATATATATCTTTCCTAGAAGACATAGAATTAGAGGATACATTTACGGATTTAATAGGAGGATATATAGAAGTGTCAGACGAAGCTCCAGTACATAACGACACTACTACAAAACGAGAATCCTATACAAGCGGATTAAGAGTATGCAATGTAATAAGAGATTTAACAGAGATAAGTGCGGAAGAGTACTGGAGCGCATATATACTAGAGAGCCAAAGAGAATTTAAAACAGGTACAGAATTTCTAAACTGGTGTAAAAATATAGGGATAAACAGTATGGAAGTGCTAGCTATTTTAGAGGAGTACGAGTACGACATCCCTGCGCCAACAGACGACGAAATATACGATTTATAAAAAAAAGCTAAAGTAAATCTTCCGAACTTCCGAAAGGTTTATTTAAAGGTTAAATAATTTTTTAATAAAAGGATGGTTATAAAATGGAACTAAGGACAGCACAAAAAATAAAAGTAAAATTAGCTAAAGACCTAGTGGAGAACCTAGATTTATTCTTTCCATATATAGCAAAAAAGGACGGAGCAAAACTAAGCAATCCACTAAGCTGGAAGCTAAATAAAAAGGTTTGTTTAACTAATTTAAAAAGGAGGTTATATGACAGGTAATACTGAGATACTAGTACAGGGAGCGATAACCATCGGAACGATGATACTAATATTATCGCCCGAAATATTCGCATTATATAAGGGGATAACAAATAAGGGTATAGTTTGCATACTAGGGATATTAAGCAAAATTGCGACTATATACTTTTTTGCCTCGACAATAGCAGGAACGTTTTTAAATTAAGGTTTTTTTACAAAAGGAGATAAGAGATGAATACAAAAAGAATGATTAAAGCACTAACAATAGTAACATTAGCAGTAACACTAACGGGATGCAGTAGCCAGTTTTTCACACCATACGACAAGAGCGGGCGTATTTCCCTAAACGCAGACGAAAAGGGAATGCGAGCATTTACAGACCTAATGGCAGGGCTTGTAAACGAGGGGAAGACGCCTGCAGGACAAAAAGGAGCGCACTACATACTAAGAGAGGAACAAGAGCGCACAGAACAAATGAGCTGGCAAGCAAAGATACAATCAAAATATAATAAGGAGGCTAGCAATGAATAGAGAAAGCAATTCTGGCGCAGGAATCCTTATTTTTTTAGCGAGTTTAATACTGGTAGCAATAAATGCTAAGGCGGAAACAAAAGAGCCTAAAATCGAAAATACGAGGCTCGTATGGACTTCCGACTGCCCAAAGGGGATGCCAAGTACAGACAAGAGTAATTTATGTAAAAAAAGAATATACATAGACGACTCGATTAACATACAGGATCTAAAGTGGGAGGAAGTAGAAAATATAGCAAAATTTGCCTACGCAGATTGGAAAGAAAAGCTAAAAAATAAATTTAACAAAAGATAAAAAATCACGGTGGGACGAAAGCTCCCACCTTTTAAAAGCAAAAGGAGATGGAAATGACAGCTAAAATTATAGATATAAACGAACTAAAGACACAAAGGAAGCTAAGGGATTTAGCAGAACTAAACGCAGAGCAAGATCCAACTATGGACGCATGGATTAAAGGAATCCTAGTCGGACACCAGTTAAGAGGAGACAAGATACTTAGGGAATATTTCCTAAGAGGATTAGCGTTAGGATTTGAAACAGGGGAGCAGGACGCAAACTAGTTTTTTTAAAAGGAGAAAGCAGATGGAAAAATACAAAAAACAATACAAGACGGCAACCTTCTCATTAGAGAGTGATATACTGGAGGAGCTAAACGAATTTAGTATAGAAAGCCAAACAAAGAAAACCACGATAGTGGAAGACGCCCTAAGGGCGTACATAAAAAGATACAGTAAAACAAAGAAAGGACGTATATATAATAATTAATATATATAATATATTTATATATAATATATAATTTTAGTTTATATATATATATAATATATATATAAATAATATATATAATAATAATATATATATATATATAATATATTAATTAGTACGTAAATTTTACGTAGGGGGGTACGTAAAAAATACGTAGGGGGGATGCGTAAAATTTACGTAGGGTATATAAAAAGGATTTACTTTTTTTACAAAGTTTTTTATGGTTGAAACAAAAGAGGATGGATATGAAAACAAGCCGAAATTTTATTCTGGTAGATAAGAACCTAATAAAGGAATTTAAGGGGGAATATAATCTACTAATACAGTTATATCTGTATATAGAAGCGTATAATATGTACGATAGCGCAGGCAAGCTTCAGAACGACGGCACTTTTTATGTTTCCGACGCCGTAACAGCAGAGAGGTTAGGATTTTCTCAGAAAACGGCGTGGAAAAACAAAAAAGAGCTAGAAAAAAGAGGTTTTATAGCAACTTCCATTAAAGAAGCAGGCGGAGCAAGCTATATACAGATTAATATACAAAAGATAGAAGCCATACAGACTGCGCAGGACAACCTGCTACGTTTGGATGATATAACCAATAGCATCACGTCGCAATCGACGCAACCGCAGGAAGAGAAACAGGACGCACCTCTAGTAATAATAGAGGCACCTGCACCTGTAACACCTTCTGAGCCTAAGTACGAAGACAGAATCAAGGAAGCATGGAACACCGTCGCAGAACGAAACGGACTCCCTAAAATTCTCATACTAAAGGAAGAGCGAATTAAAAAGTTTAAAGCCGTTATAAAATACCTAAACATGACGGAAAAGGAATTTTTTAATTGTATAAATTCCGCACTACGAGAATCTAAGTTTTTAAGAGGCTACGGACAAAAGTGGAGGGCAGACTTTGACTTCTTCCTTTCCAAGCAGAAAGCACTAAAAACTATAGAGGGAGGATATAAAGACAATTCTAACGAGCTACTCGAAAAGCTATCGGACGTACAGACGATGAGCTATAAAGAGTGCGCAGATTTCCGAGAAAAGATGCTAACGGAAAAATACAGAGAACTAGACAAAAAAAGGAGAGAGAGCAAACAAGAAGTAAGAAGTCTCCCTCTCCAAAATGACTGATGAATCTAAAAGGAATAATACATGAAAAACCTAAACTTTGAAAGCTACGAATTGATAATGAAAATATACGGACTAAAAGCAGAGGACTACGAACTTTGGTCGGAGCTATTAGGAGACTACGACGACGACCTATTAGACCTAGCAATTAGAAAGTATATAAAAACACAAACTAAAGCTCCTCGAATAGCGGATATAGCTAAAATAGTCGAAGACTTGATAAATAGTAAAGAACCAGTAACAGACGAGACTAAGAAGACGCAGGAAGAGAAGCTGGAAGCACTAAGAAGACTATACGACGAAACAAAAGAAGCAGAAAAAAAAGGATATAAAATTCTTTTTGAAAAAATACCTAACGGACAGTATAAGTACTCATGGATGCATAAAGATCAAATAAGGCACTATGATGTGACACCTAAGACAAGATACTACTTAGGTCTGCCGTTTGAAGTATATATACTAAATAAATAAAAAAACTGTTGTTTTTTTGTTGCTTTTTTGTTTTACATTTTTTATAATACTAACATAAAATAAATATACAAAAGGAGATAAGAAACATGGAAGACGCAATATTCTGGTATAAAAACCAACTTTTAAAAGTATCGGATGCGGAGTATTTCGCAAGACCCGAGCTAAACTTTTCTAAATTCAAAAACTATATAGTTAGCGGAAAGAACTACGAAGCTAAACTAGAAGAGGAGGAAAAAATAACAGATAGCCTCCTATTCGGGAGCATTTGCCACGCTAACCTTTTAGACAAAGAGGAGTTAGGAAAGTATATGCCTATTCCTGCGCTTGATAAAAGGACGAAAGCAGGAAAAGAAAAATACGAAGAGTACACTAAAAAAGCAGAGGCAGAGGGACTAACAATAGTTGACGAGGAACTGTATAAAAAGGCACTGATGATAACACCAGTCCCAGTCGTAGAAAGCCTCCTAAGCTTGCAAGGCAATGTAACGGAGATAACTATACTCTGGGATTATAAGAGCCTAAATTTAAAATCTAAGATAGACATATATAACGAAGATCAAGGAGTCCTTATAGACGTAAAGACAACTCGAGACCTTCCAAGTTTCGAGAAAACCATAAATCAAAACAGGTATTATTTACAGCTTGCGTTTTATGAGATGGCGCTAAGGGCGTGCGGAAAACCAGTTTACAGCTGGAAAATTATCGCAATAGAAAACCAAGAGCCTTATGACAATACAGTATTTAACTTCAGTAACGAATATATGGAATTTGCAAGGAACTATATACAAACAAAACTAGACCTTTTTATTTTTGAGAAAGAAGTATCTGGATTTAAGGGGCTATCAGAGGAACACGAAATAAACATAAACACGCCTAACTTTTTATACTAAGGAGAGATAAAAATGACTAATAAAAATTTATCTATAATAAACTACGAAGACGAGAGAACACTGCAAGTAATAAAGGAATCAATAGCAAGAGACGCAAGCCCTGCGGAGTTTGCATATTTCATAGAGTACTGTAGGCATACAGGATTAAATCCAATAAAAAAGGAGATCTGGTTCATAAAAACCAGTAGAGGAATCCAAGTGCTAACAGGAATAAACGGCTTCTTTGAAATAGCGAACTCAAGCCCGCAATTCGATGGGCTAGAGGTAGAATTTATAGAAAATGAAAATCACGAACCAATCGCCTGCACTTGTAAAGTTTGGAGGAAAGATAGAAGCCATCCGCACAGCGAAACGGTTTATATGAATGAATATAACCAAAAGCAAGGAACATGGCTTAGCAAGCCCAGAACGATGCTCGCAAAGGTAGCTAAGGCGCACGCCCTAAGGGAGGCGTTCTCGCAAGAGCTAGCAGGAATTTATATAGAGGAGGAGATGCCTAAAGAGATAGTAGAAGTAGAGGCAGAACCGCTAAAGAAGTATGTATATAAATTATCTGCTATAGAAGACACAGAAAAAAAGACGGCAATACTTAAGATGCTCGCAGAAAGGAATATAACTACTACGATAACTAACGGAGAGGAATATCTCGAAAGCGAACAAAGACTAGAAAAGTTAAAAGAATATGAAGTAGAAAAAATAGGAGATTAATATGGATAATAAGGATAGTATAAAAATATTTCATAATTTCAAAGAAAATTTAGAAAAAATAGGCTATAAATTCGACTATTACGACGACAAGAGCGACTCCTATCTAGGAGATAAAGAGATAATAGAGATGGTAATACAGACAATAGAGAAACATAAAAAGGAGGAAACATGCTAGAAGTAATGGCACTAATTAGCCTTTTTTTATTGGCATTAGGGATAATTTTAATATTTGTGGACGAGGTGGAAAAATGAAAATCAACAGAGCTATACTTTTAAATTTTGCTAAGTTTATCTTCCGTTCGGGAGAAGAGGCGTTCAGATGTAAAGGCGACATCTCATTAGATAAAGAGATAACAGCCTACATACAGGAAACGTTTAAAAACTTCCTAGACAAAGAAAGGCGCATACAGGACGCACAGCAGGAAGAGAAAGAAGTAAAAGAAGACGAAATAAATTAATAAAGGAGAAAGGATGGAAAAGAAAAATATAAAAGAGATAAACGTCGAACTAATTAACAGAGAGAACTACCTAAATAAATTCCAAAAGGCTATGGAGTTTTTAGAGGAAAAAAGAAAAGATACAGAGGCGCATATAAACTTCGCTCTTTATAATTTTCTAGTCCATCCTTCCCTTCAAACGCTAGAAGAGTTGGGATTAGAGGTACAATTAAAATCGTTACTTAATAACGAAATAGCAGAACGTATAGGAGACGCATACAGAACAAGCGAGCTAGAATGGGATGACGAACACTATGAGCGTTGCTATAAATTGTATTCCGATTGCAACGAGGAAGTCAAAGAACTCTGGGAGGAGGTAGAGAACGAACACCAGAGAACAGGGGAGGATATAGGGAATATAATCTGGAGAAAAATATTTAATTTATAGGAGATATAAGATGGAAAAAAGAAACAAAGATATAATAAAGAATTTACTACAGTACGCTTTTTATAGAGTGATCGATTTGGAGGAAAATATAGCGCAGTTTGAGTGTAAGGTAAAAGCCATAAGAATCCAACTGGAGCAAGTACAGCAGGCATTAAAGAATACAGAGAGAAAACGCAGTACAAAAAAAGATAACGAAGTAAAAGGAGAATAAATGGAAAAAAAAATATCTGAGATGAGTAAAGAGGAGCTCCAAAATTTAGTGGGAGGAGTAATAGACGAGTATAAAAAGAACCAAAAACCACGAAAATGGAGCGACCTCAACGAAACAGAAAAAAACGAATTAATAAATAAAGAAGTCGAAAGACGAGTAAAGGTTTATTTTAATAATTTTTATTTAAGGGGAAATAAAAGATGATTCCGCCGTATTTATATATGCAACCGATGGCAACTAGGAACTGCAACTGCGCAGAGCCAATGCCCGCATGGGCTACTACAATAACACTAACGGTTTTAATTATAGGATTTATATTACTACTACCGATGATTTTTGAAGCGGTCTTATTTTCTATAGACGGATACAAGGAAATAATACGAAAAATAAAAGTAAAAATAAAAATAAGGAAGCTAGACAAATGATAGATTTAAACGACGACAATAAAGTAATTAATATTTGTATAGAAAGTAAACCAAATAAAAAAAACAAGTACGAACAAATATCGGACTTTGTAGGATTATTTCAAGTTTACAAGCAATACCCAAACTGGTGGCTCGGCAAGCCTATTAGTTATTTATTTGACGGAAAGAGTAATATATACAGAACCGAAGATGGAAAAATATTAGCTATTATAGCTAAGACAACTAAAGAAAGAATAAGGATAGCTTGGTGGAGGATACGACACCATAAAGGTTTTTTTAATAGGCACGAACTTAGAAAAAACCTTAAAAAGCGAGGAGAAAATATAATAAGGAGAAACAGATGGAAACACTAAAAGTAATAGGAGATTTTATAATAAAAGCTCCGCTATTAGCTATACAAGTATTTATAGGGACTGTAATTATACGCAGGATACTAGATTTACTTGTAAATATAATAAAAAAAGACCTAAAAAAAACAAAAGAAGAACAACATAAGGAGGAAAAATGGACAAATCTAAACTAAACGAACTAATAACAAAACTATGCTACGCATTTTATAATCAAGGAGTCATGGACGGAGACGACGGAGAACTAGATAAATTCCACTTGACAGATGAATACGACAATAACTACGAAGTTTTTAGTACATATTTCCAGAAACGAGATTTTATAAATTCTAAAATAAATTACGAAGAGATAAATCTGCACTCTGACGACCCTCTCTGGTGTAGGAGGGTATGGAGGGAGGACGATACATTCGACCCAGATGAAGACATGATAGAATCGATACGAGAATACTTACAAGAGTTTTTAGTTAACGAGTTTGACGAAGTAAAAAAAAAGCTAGAGGAAACTACGGCGCAACAACCATTAAGAACGAGAGTTTTACAAGACATAATAGAAAATAGTAAACGATTAGGATTTAATAAGATAAAAGAGATAGTAGAAACTAGCGAACCTAAAGACTATAAAAATGTATATAACAGAATTTGTAAATATCAATTTGAGGATTTGCCACTAGGAGACAGACAAAACATTTTAGAGGAGATCGTCCCTAAATTAGAATGTAAAGAAGTAAAACTAATACTAGAGGAATTATACAAAACGATGCATTACATAACACTAGTAACGATTTTTAAGGAAATAGAGGAA
>Ga0247610_10003634_pt1 | contig 16796 bp, 17 predicted proteins | sample 174DNAGHGhighgp2_FD_193483 | JGI IMG/M metagenome (GOLD analysis project Ga0247610, IMG submission 193483) | Sheep rumen microbial communities from Palmerston North, Manawatu-Wanganui, New Zealand - 1742 DNA GHGhigh gp2 | ecosystem: Host-associated > Mammals > Digestive system > Stomach > Rumen... | reverse complement strand
AGGCAACTCATGTGTGGGTGCACGAATTAACAATAAGGTGGTGACCATGCGCCAAGAGCTGCAGAGTGGCGACCAGGTGGAGATTATGACCGCAGCCAATCAGAAGCCCAAGCAGGATTGGCTGAATATGGTCAAGACGTCACGCGCTAAGTCGAAAATTCGTCTTGCGCTGAAGGAGACGCAAGTCAAGGAGGGACTCTTTGCCAAGGAAACACTGGAGCGCAAGTTCAAGAACCGTAAGTTGGAGATGGACGAAAGCATCATGCAGGTGCTCATTCGCAAACTGGGTTTCAAGGAGGTCAGCGACTTCTATCGCCATGTAGCCTCAGGCGATTTGGATGTCAACATGGTCATCGACCGCTACATCGAGCTACAGCAGGGCGACCAGCCCGTCACGGGTAATAATGTGGCTGAGAGTGCTGCCAACTTCGTGTTGGACGAATCCAAGCTGCCCCATCAAGCCATTCAGGACGATGTCTTGGTTATCGACCGCAACCTGAAAGGCATCGACTACCAGCTGGCCCGTTGCTGTCAGCCCATCTATGGCGACCGTGTGTTCGGCTTTGTCACCGTAAGCGGAGGTATCAAGATTCATCGTGAAGACTGCCCCAATGCTGCCGAGCTGAAGAAGCGCTTCGGCTATCGCATCGTGCGAGCCATGTGGAGCGGCAAAGGCTCCAGCCAGTATGCCATCACCCTTCGCGTCATCGGCAACGACGATATCGGTATCGTCAACAATCTGACCAGCATTATCTCGAAGGACGAAAAGCTCATCCTACGCTCTATCAACATCGATTCTCATGACGGACTGTTCAGTGGCAACCTTACCATCATGATTGACGACAACACCCGTCTGGAAGGTCTCATGAAGAAGCTACGCACCGTCAAAGGCGTCAAGCAAGTAATGAGAATATAACAACAAGACAAAGACAATAAAATAATAAGGAGAATTAGCCATCAACTAATTCTCCTTATAAGCTACAACACCCATCGTCGCAGGGTCGAGATAGAAGGTGGCACTGAGCGTATCTTCATCCTGCAAATACTGTGCACGGATGTGGAGCAACGTCGCACCAGAAGGATTTCGGTATTGCACGCCCTGCCCTGCTCTATTGCGCAAGGTCTGAATCAGCGAATCGGTGATGGCGCGAGTGCTGTCGACACTGGAGAAATCGAGGTAGCTGACGTCGCGATGCAACTGCTGCTCAACGAAATCCTTGACAGACGACTTAGCCTGCTGTTGCCGTCCGCACGAGGCGAACAGCAACAGAGCTACACCTATTATTATATATATACGCTTCATTTGGCTGGAATATTCTTAAGAACATCGAGCAAATGGTCCCAAACCATCTGAACGGTGGGGATGTGCAGACGCTCATCGGGGGTATGAACGAAGCGCAATGTAGGACCGAAACTTACCATATCGAGGTTGGGATAGCGCTCTGAGAAGAGACCACACTCCAAGCCTGCATGGATGCCACGCATGATGGGCTCCTTGCCAAACAGCTTCACATACGACTCGCGAACAATCTTCTGCAGTTCGCTATGGGCGCGCATCTTCCAGGCAGGATAGCCGTCGCTAGAAAGAGTCTCAGCACCAGCCAATTGGAAGGTTGCACGAATAGTGGCACACATATTGTCGAGATTAGACATCACGTTAGAACGCTGTGAAGACAAGATGTCGATTTCATTTTCCGAAGTCTTAATGCTAGCGATATTGCTGGAGGTCTCGACCATTCCGTTAAGCTCGGGATCTTGGCAAATGGCGTAAATGCCATTGTCGACAGCCTGGAGGGCATAGACGAAGTTGCGAGCCACCTGAGCCTCAATAACGGGCTCGGCATCGGTACTTTCCATCGTCCATACCATCTGGGTATCGGTAACATGGAACTCTTCCTCTACATCTGAAGCGAAGATGTTCCAATCGGCCTTGACATTCTCCTTCAGGTCGTTGGGAACGGCAATGACAAACATACCATCACGAGGTATAGCGTTGTGCAACTTGCCAGAATTAAACTGTGCCAAACGGATACCCTCATACTTGGTCATTTCGGCAAAGAGAAAGCGGCCCAGCAACTTGATGGCATTGGCGCGCTGCTTGTTAATGTCGTCGCCAGAGTGTCCACCCACCAAGCCCTTCAACTGGGCACGCAGGAAGAAGGAACCGGCAGGAGCAGCCTCACGCTGGAAGGTAAACTTGGCTGAAGTGTTACGACCGCCTGCACAAGAAACGAAGATTTCGCCCTCGTCCTCAGAATCGAGGTTAATCAGGAAATCGCCCGTCATAAAGCCTGCCTTCATGCCCTCGGCACCTGTAAGACCCGTCTCTTCGTCACGAGTAAATACACACTCGATGGGACCATGTTCAATGTCGTCGGCAGCCAACAGCGCCAGTTCCATAGCACATCCGATACCATCGTCGGCACCCAGCGTTGTACCCTCAGCGGTCAGCCATTCACCGTCGACATACGTCTTGATAGGGTCTTTATCGAAGTCTATCTCGTAGTCCACCAACTTGTCGCACACCATATCCATGTGGCTCTGCAAGATGGTCGTCTTGCGATTCTCCATACCCTTCGTGGCACCCTTGCGGATAATCACGTTACCCGTCTCATCCACTTTCGTATCCAACCCGTGGCTCTCGCCCCACTCTTTCAGGTATGCAATCATCTTCTCTTCGCGCTTCGATGGACGTGGAATCTGGTTAATCTTCGCAAATTCCTCGAACACAGCTGTCGGTTTCAGTTCAATCTTGTTCATAGTTCCAATGTATTTTATTGATGTTTATATTTTGTTTATCACATTTCAATTTGCAAAAGTACGAAAAAAAGTTGTAGTAACGAAGCAATTAGGAAGATTTTTCTTTGGTCTGTTATGTATCTCATTGTCCTTTTCTCTTCTATATTTTTTATGTTCGTGCGCCTTGAACTTATGTTCGCAGTGCGTGAACATATGTTCATGCACCACGAACTTATGTTCACCGACTGTGAATTAAAAAAAACATATGTACGAAAAAAAAATTGAGACAGCAAAATGATAGCGAATAATTTGGAAGATTGCGAAATTGTTTTTATCTTTGCAGAAACTAAAACGTTATGAGCCTTTGAAGATATGGCCACAAACAAGAATGCACAATTGCGGTATCAGATACTGGATAGATGCTTTAGTAATTTCCAGAAACGATATGAGATAGATGACTTGCTGGATGAAGTCAACAAGCAGTTGTCTGACATATTTGGCACTACGGTAAGCACTCGCCAAATACGTGAAGATATAAAGTACATGCGTGACCGTGTTTCTTTCAATGCGCCCATTGTTGCCTATCCATACGATGGAAAGAAGTGTTACTATCGCTATTCTGACCGAAATTTCTCCATCTACAACAACGAGTTATCCGTAGCCGACCTTAACAAGCTACAGTCCACGATAGACATGTTAGCCCGTTTCAGGGGTACTGCTGCCAATATTTGGCTTGAAGAAGTCATATCCCATTTAGAGTACCGTTTTGGTCTAAAGTCAAATGCAGAACATCTTGTTTCCTTTGAACAGAATGAGCAGCTGAAGGGTATTGAGCACTTGGCTGATATCATTGACGCTACAATAAACCATCAGGTACTAGAAATCGTCTACCTGACATTCAGAGGCAAAGAGATTCAGATGACCATTCACCCATATTATGTCAAGCAATATAATGGTCGCTGGTTCCTTTATGGATTAAACGATGAACGGAGTGAAATCAGCAATCTGGCTCTTGACAGAATTCAAAGTTACGCGAAATCAGAGAAGCCTTTTAAGAAAAACGAGCAAATTGATTTCTCCACGTATTTCGATGATGTCATGGGAGCCACCATCCCCAACGAAGATGTAAAGAAGGAGACCATTGGCCTGCGATTCTCTGCCAATCGCTTTCCTTACGTTATTTCTAAACCTATTCACAAGTCACAGAAAGTCGTTGACGAATCAAACTGCATAGTGGAAATCGAAGTGCGTCCCACAAGGGAACTTGACCAGCAACTATTTTCCTTCATTCCTGACGTTGAAGTACTCTATCCTGAATGGTACAGGCAGCAAATAATGGAAAAAATTGAGGAAAACTTGAAAAAATATTTGTCTATGAAGAAAGACTGCACAGATAACTCCGACCTTTGCACTCGATAATAGATTTTGTTGTTTCTAATTTGAATAAGTGATGAGCATAATGAATATTGAAGTGACGGAACAGCTATTGAGGGATTTAGCTGCTAATGTAGGATATGATTTGATTCCTGTACCATTTGATACACCATTTGTAGAAGCAAGCATTGAGAGACTACCTGATAGCAAGCAGTTCTTCTGGCCTGTGCCTGCATCTGTTCTAAATGATAAAGAACATGAGGAGTTCAGGAAAATGTGTGTCGAAGCAGACATTATTGATACGGTTTGTACCACATCGCTTTCCTGGCCTTCTGACGAGGATGAGTACGTCGCTATTCTCTTAATTGACGTAACACGCAGACGTAGAGGATGCATTAAGTTCGTTCATGCAGATGAGTGGGATATATCCAAAGACAGAGACATGGCAGGTGTCTGCAATATGCTGATTCACGATTTGTTCCCTGGTGAGGATTTGTTGGCATTTCAGATGAACGAGGATAAAATGGATATATGGCTTGACGAGCCTTGGAACCATCAAGTATTCGTCTGTGCAGCATGCGATGTAGACTCACTACTTCCAAAAGATTATTTGTATGAAGCAGGCATTCCTGATAATGATACTGAAGATGTGTGTCTGGCAAGCGAAGTTTTTGATATTCGTTACCCAGTTTCGGCAAAAGATATTGCGGAACTGAAAGGGACTGCAATTCTCCTTTCTACAAAAGGCCTATTGTGTCCACAACAGATAACGCCCTGCGAAGACGTTCCATCTTTAGACAACAAGATGCTGCTTGTTCCTGAAGCAGGCTACCATGTCGATTTTGCTGTTGCCCTTCAGCAATTCTGCAAGGAGGATGTGTTGCGGCAGTTGCCAATATCTCGCAGGATAACTGTAAATGATATGTGGCGGTTAAGACTTAATCGCAGTGGACTCTATGAGATTTCAGAGGAAGAACGGGATGAAGCTGTTGAAGAGTATCTACAGTCTATCAAATCTAAATGAGAGGAGGGTATGCTATGGATAAGATAAAAGTTCTTTGGATGAATAACGGTGAGGAGTGCCAAGACTCTTTTACCATGCAGGCTATGACATATAACATAGAAATTGAAACTTGTTCAAATATTGCGGAGTGTACAGATATTCTTTCCAATTCAAAAAACAAGTATAATGCGTTAATGCTTAGCATTGATTACGAAATAAAGGAAGGACGTCTTAAAGGAAGAAGGAAAACAAGTAGTTTTGACATTGAATTTATTCAAAATACAATAAAAGATTTACCATATTATTTGGTGACAGATAGTGAAGAACTATGTCGAGGAACCAAAACTTTTATTGATTTTTTGAAAAAAGAATATTTCAACAATAAGCAAACGGATTCTTTGTTACACAAGATAAACTTGGATTATAACCAGCAAATAACCATTAAATACAAAAAGATATGTCATTTTTGTGATTATGACGGATTAACTAACCTTTTGAAAGAATACGAACAATCAGACAAACAATCAATTGAGAGGAACAACGACATTCCGAATAAAGTAAGGAAAATCCTTGATTGGCTAAAAATGGACTCAAAGCTTTTTAAAGGAAGAACTATACCTTACTATATTCAAATGAAATTAAAGATTGAAAAAGACTATAAAATAGGCAAGACCATTAACGAGCAGCCATTGAATATATTCAGTAAAATATTGGGACACTCTGATTTTGTACCTATATACGTAAAGAGAAGTATCTATGCGTGTGTATCAACAAATCAGCCAGGTTCACATTATTCTCCTATTGATGTGGAAATACTTAACGGAAATGCACCTTACGTAACTCGTTCTTTAATTTACGAATTATTGAATATCTTGTATTGGTGTGCATCATTAGACGAAGAAACATTTGAGTTATAAAAACCGAAAGAGAACAATTACTGGGATGTAGCTTTGTAGGATTCAAGACCGTTAGTGAATTAATGAATAGTTGCAAAGATATTCCCAAAGAGAAGGGAGTTTACGTCGTGCTTCGAGAGAAAGACTGCCATCCTGTAATCCTGGAGAAAAGGCCCTTCGACTGTCAGGAAGACAAATACCCCAGCTACTCAAAAGCTGAGTTAGAAAATGAATGGGTAGAAGGTACACACATTGTCTATATTGGTAAGGCTGGTGGCTCTGGCCAAAAGACAGAACTGCATAAACGACTCAGCACTTACATCAGATTCGGCCAAGGTAAGAAAGCAGCACATGGTGGAGGTCGAAGTATTTGGCAACTAGCCGATGCTCATGAATTAGTAGTATGCTGGCGAGTGCTTTCAGATGAAGAACCCTGCGATGTTGAAAGTAGCATGATTGCTGAGTTCCGCAAACAACATGATGGAAAGCGTCCTTTTGCAAATCGTAGAGACTAATAATGCCCAAACAGAAGTTCACAAAGACTGATATAATTATCATCGTACTCTTTTTCGTCCTCTACATGGTTAGCTATGCTTGGCTGATTGAGCCTAAGAAAGAAACGCCAAAGAGAAAAGAAAAAAATATGATGATACGACAAACGGAAAGACAGCAGACGGAGAACCGACAATTGAAATCTCTGTCTTTCGACTGGCCTGATACTTGCGGGCATAATGAGCGTGAGCATGATGAGGCTTCGTATTACCAAGACCATTATGATGAATATCAGGATGATCCAGAAGATGAACTCCGTTTTCCACCAGAGATATTCGATGCCAATGATGATTAAGATGACTGACTGAGTTGCTGAGTAACTAGGCTTCTCGCTCATCAAGAAACGGCATGTTGCTGTTAGAGAAACGGCATTTCTCTCATCGTGTGTAAGAGAGGGATGAGGGAAGATGCAGGGGCAAGTTGCGGATTAATCCGCAGAAAAGGAACGGGACAATAAGAAAAAGAAACGTGACAAATAAGGAAAGAACGGGAATTCAATAATTATTTGCTTTTTTCGCTGGGGTTTGCAAAATAATGATTACCTTTGCGGACAGGTTACGCAGACGCGGATACAATCCGCGGAAAAAGGAACGGGACTTAGAGAGAAGCGGATATAACCCGAATGGAAAAGAACGGGATAAAGCTGTGATGTCTCGTTGCTTGACTGCAAAATTCCATTTTGCGAATGACGAACAAGAACGCAAGCGCACCAACGAAGATGACAAACGAGAACGCAAACATACCAAAGAACGAGACGCATACATGGTTGGAGCCTGGAGCATGGCGCAAACCATGCATCGTACATGTGACGATGGTGGCAAACGCTCGGCAGGCGCTGTTTGGCAAGCTTACGCATAATGGTACTGAGGCTGTCATAGAAAAGACGCCGATTGGCTGGGCACTCATCAATCAGCAACGGAGGTTGTTGGAGTTGTGCCCTGAGGTGAAGATTCTTGCTGACAAAGTTATGCCTGACCACCATCACATGGTGCTCCAGGTGCAGCGGACAATGCCACGTAGCATCAGACAGGTGGTACGCGGCTATATACAAGGATGCAAGGAGGAAGCACGCAAACTGGGGTTTGTTGAGAACTTGTATGACGCGCCGCCATTCTATCGTGTGCTGACGCACAAAGGGCAACTGCATGCTATGATAGAATATGTGAAAGCCAACACGGAACGTGCTTGGCAGCGCAGGCAGAATCCCGATCTCTTCAAGATGCATCGCAAGACGGAGGTGTGTGGGTTGCAGTTCACGTCTATGGGTAACCACTTCTTGTTGGATTGGCCTGAAAGGCAATTGGTGGAAATGAGTCGTGAAGCCAGCGTTGGGCTAATAGAGGAACGGCTGCAACAGGTGTTGGCGGCAGCGCATAATGGGGCGGTGACCTATACGGCAGCGATTAGCAAAGGTGAGCAGAAAATAGCCAGAATAGTTCGCGAAAAGGGATTCCCGTTAGTGGTGCTGCTGAACGATGGCTTTCCGAAGGAAGGGTCGCCCCATGAGCGTTTCTATAAGCCGGACGGGGTTTATTTCGAGGCTTGTTCGAAGGGGAAGCTGTTGCTGATGGAGCCTGACGGGAGTGCTTTCGTAAATCCGGTTGTGACGAAGGCAACAGAGGATGCTTTGCGACGGAAGACCGAGGCGAAGCACTATAGTTACAGCCCCATTCCTGTAGAATCGCAACGGTACCAATTCGTGGCCTTGAACGAGATTGGGCGATTGCTAGTAGAGAGGTGAGTGGTTCTGCGGATAAAATCCGCAGGGAAAGGACGGGACGAAGAGTGGGGCTGCGGATATAATCCGCAGGAAAGGGACGGGACAGATGCCTACCCTTTTATATTAATAAAGAGGACTAATAAATGCTAAAAGGCGGGCTGAGGTTTGGTCAGCTCACTTTTTTTGTTTACTTTTGCAGTCGCTTATATAAAATATAATATGGTAGAGACGCTGGTTGTCAGTATAGTCATCATTGCAGCGGGTATGTTGCTACTGCTGGTCAAGGTGCTGTCGCGCAAGAACGGGACGTTTTCGTCGCAGCATATCCACGACAGCAAGGCGATGAGAGAACGAGGCATCCACTGCGTGATGGACCAGGACCGCGAGATGCGACGCAAGAGCAGATTTGCCGTCAGTGAGAAATCGAAATAACGAAAATCGAAACATCGAAATAACATAATAACGAAAAATAAAACAAGAAAAATGAAAAAGTACATGTTTATGGCCGCTGCTGCCATCGTAGCACTGGCTTCGTGCAACAACGCAAGTCCTAAGATGGATGAACAGCCCGCCACAGCTAACGACAACGCCACAGGCGGAATGAAAATCGCTTATGTGGAAGTTGATTCCCTGATGACTCAGTATGAGTTCTGCAAAGAGTTCACACTGATTCTGCAGAAGAAGAGCAACAACGCCCGCAACACCCTGAACCAGAAAGGTCAGGCTCTGCAGAGCGCTATGGCTAACTTCCAGCAGAAGTTGAACAACAACGGATTTACCAGTCGCGAACAGGCTGAGAGCCAGCAGGCTGCCATCCAGCGCCAGCAGCAGAGCCTGCAGGAGCTGCAAGCCCGTCTGGAAAATGAGCTGGGCAACGAGACTGCCAAGTATAACGAGGGTCTGCGCGACTCACTGCAGCACTTCCTGGCTGCCTATAACAAGGATAAGAAGTATGACCTGATTCTGACCAAGCAGGGCGACAACATTCTGTTGGCAAACAAGCGCTACGATATTACCAACGACGTCATCAACGGTCTGAACAAGCACTACAAGTCAACCTTGAAGGTAGAGACCGAGAAGAAGGAAGAAAAGAAATAAGACGTAAGAAGGAAGAGGTAAGAGGTGAGGATGGACATACAGAAAATTCTGACGAAGCTCCGCATCACTGAACTCAACGAGATGCAGCAACACGCCGCCGAAGCCATACTGGGCTCCGACGGTGATGTTGTTTTACTCTCTCCCACTGGTTCTGGCAAGACACTGGCTTACCTCCTACCCCTCGTACAATTGCTGGACGGCACATCCGATACCGTTCAGGCCCTCGTCATCACTCCTGGACGTGAACTTGCCCTACAGTCAGACAACGTGCTGAAAAGCATGGGTTGCGGATTACGCTCCACAGCCTGCTATGGTGGACGGGCAGCTATGGACGAGCACAAAGTGCTGAAAGAGGTGAAGCCACAGATTGTCTTTGGAACACCTGGACGCTTGAACGACCACCTAGACAAGGAGAACATCTCGCGCTACGGCATCCGATGGCTCGTTATCGACGAGTTCGACAAATGTCTGGAAATGGGATTTCAGGCAGAGATGCAGAAACTCATCAAGAGTCTGCCTGGACTACAGCGCAGAATCCTGCTTTCTGCCACCAATGCCGAAGAGATACCTGGATTCGTCAATATGTCGAAGAAAGGTACGCTGATTGACTTCCTGCCCGAAGAGGAACAAACCTCAGAGCGCGTAACCTTGTATGAGGTGCGCAGTGCTGACAAGGACAAGTTAGGAACCCTCAAGCAACTGCTGCTAAGCTTTGGCGACGAGAGCAGCATCGTTTTCCTGAACTATCGCAATGCGGTAGAGCGTGTAAGCGACTATCTGAAGGAGGAGGGGTTCACTATCAGCAGTTTTCACGGAGGATTGGACCAGCGACAGCGCGAAGACCAACTGTATCGCTTCAGCAATGGCTCAGCCAATGTGCTGGTGGCTACGGACTTGGCATCGCGAGGTCTTGATATCCCCAACATCCAGAACATCATCCACTACCACTTGCCAGAGAGCGAAGACGGCTACATCCATCGTGTGGGTCGTACAGCCCGCTGGGATGCCACAGGCCATTCGTTTTTCATCCTGAATAGCGAGGAGCACATCCCCGATTATGTCGAGGGCGACGTCGAGGAGTATGTTGCGACTGACTCGCAACTTACAGAACCAGCCCTGCCCAAGATGACCACCTTATATATAGGTAAGGGCAAGAAGGACAAGATATCAAAGGGCGACATCGTAGGATTCCTCTGCAAGAACGGCGGACTGAAGGCCGACGAGATAGGACGCATCGACGTGAAAGACCGTTATGCCTACGTGGCTATCAAACGGGAAAAACTGAAACAGGTGTTGCGCCAAACTCAAGGAGAAAAGATAAAGGGCATACGAACGGTCATTGAACCCGTGCGATAAAATTGCAAGGCAGACTTGACAAAAAGAAAGAAAAACAAGCAAAATGCTTAATTCTTGCTCGAAATATTTGCCCAATTCAAATAAAAAGTGTAATTTCGCACCGCAAAAAAAAGAAAACAACGTATCACAAATAAATTAAATCACAATCAAAAATGAAGAAGTACAACTTTAACGCAGGTCCTTCAATGCTTCCACGCGAAGTGATTGAGAAGACCGCACAGCAGTGTTTAGACTTCAACGGTTCTGGTCTCTCTCTGATGGAGATCAGCCATCGTGCTAAGGATTTCCAGCCCGTCGTTGACGAGGCTGTAGCGCTCGTCAAGGAGCTGCTTTCCATTCCTGAGGGTTACTCCGTTATCTTCCTCGGTGGTGGTGCCTCTTTGGAGTTCTGCATGATTCCCTACAACTTCCTGATTAAGAAGGCAGCCTACCTGAACACAGGTGTTTGGGCTAAGAAGGCTATGAAGGAAGCTAAGTTGTTTGGTGAAGTAGTAGAGGTGGCTTCTTCTGCTGATGCCAACTATACCTTCATCCCCAAGGATTGGAGTGTTCCCGCTGATGTTGACTATCTGCACATCACAACCAACAACACTATCTATGGTACTGAGATTCGCAAGGACCTCGACGTGAATGTTCCCCTGATTGCCGATATGTCATCAGACATCTTCAGCCGTCCTATCGACGTGAAGAAGTATGACGCCATCTACGCTGGTGCTCAGAAGAACCTGGCTATGGCTGGTGTAACCATCGTCATCGTGAAGGACGAGAAGTTGGGCAAGGCTCCTCGTGAGATTCCTACCATGTTGGACTATCGTACACATGTTGATAAGGGCTCTATGTTCAATACTCCTCCTGTAGTGCCCATCTACTCTGCTCTTGAGACCCTCCGTTGGATTAAGAAGAACGGTGGTGTAGAGGCTATGGACAAGCTGGCTCAGCAGCGTGCAGAGATTGTTTATGGTGAGATTGACCGCAACAAGATGTTCCGTGGAACAGCCAACGTAGAGGACCGTTCAGTGATGAACATCTGCTTCGTGATGGCCGACGAGTACAAAGAGTTGGAGAAGGACTTCCTCGACTTCGCTACTTCAAAGGGTATGGTTGGCGTGAAGGGTCACCGCTCAGTGGGTGGTTTCCGTGCATCTTGCTACAATGCCCAGACCATCGAAGGCTGCAATGCTCTCGTAGCTTGCATGAAGGAGTTCGAAGCTAATCACTAATTATATATTAATAAGGTATATGAAAGTATTAGTTGCAACAGAGAAGCCATTTGCAGCAGCTGCTGTCAATGGCATCAAGGCAGAGATTGAGGCAGCAGGCAATGAGCTCGTGCTGCTCGAGAAATACACTGAGAAGGCTCAGTTCCTGGATGCAGTGAAGGATGCCGACGCGCTGATTATCCGTTCGGATAAGGTGGACGCAGAGGTACTGGATGCTGCCAAGCAGTTGAAGATTGTGGTTCGCGCTGGTGCTGGTTACGACAACATCGACCTCGCTGCTGCTACTGCTCACAATGTAGTCGCTGAGAACACTCCTGGTCAGAACTCAAACGCTGTTGCCGAGTTGGTATTCGGTCTGTTGGTGATGGCCGTTCGTGGCTTCTACAACGGTAAGAGCGGAAGTGAGTTGCTGGGCAAGAAGCTGGGTATTCTGGCTTTCGGTAATGTAGGTCGCAATGTGGCTCGCATCGCCAAGGGTTTTGGTATGGACGTTTATGCTTACGATGCTTTCTGCCCTGCAGAGGTTATCGAGAAGGCTGGCGTTCACGCCGTTGCCAATCAGGACGCTCTGTTCGAGACCTGCGACGTTGTTTCACTCCACATCCCTGCTACTCCTGAGACCAAGCAGAGCATCAATGCCGCTTTGGTTGGCAAGCTGAAGAAGGGTGGCGTGCTGGTGAACACAGCCCGTAAGGAAGTCATCAACGAGCCTGAGCTCATCAAGCTGATGCAGGAGCGTGAGGACCTGAAGTTCGTTACCGACATCATGCCCGACGCTAACGACGAGTTCGCTAAGTTCGAGGGTCGTTACTTCTCTACTCCTAAGAAGATGGGTGCCCAGACAGCCGAGGCCAACATCAACGCTGGTATCGCTGCTGCCAAGCAGATCAATGCCTTCTTCAAGGACGGCGACACCAAGTTCCAGGTGAACAAATAATAGCATTGACACAAGATAGAGAGTGGACTGACAATCATCAGTCCACTTTTTTTATCTGCTGACCGTCATAGCCATTCTCCTGGCGTTCGCCTGCTGTACCACAGAGGCAGACTGCGTCAGCCTTTGACTTCGTCGAAAGTACTCCTTGGCCTTTTTATCATGCAATTATACAAAAAAGCGTTACGCAGATTTGTATAATTAAAGAATTCTTATTATCTTTGCACCCAGAATACAACAATAATGGTAATGAGAATATGAAGAATCCATTTCTGACCTATGGTTATAACGGACCTGAGTACTTCTGCGACAGAGTAGAAGAAACCAAGCGCTTAACATCCCTTCTGATGAATGGCAATCATGTAGCCTTGATGTCGCCAAGAAGAATGGGTAAGACAGGTCTTATACGTCATTGCTTTGCCCAACAGGAACTGCAGAAAGACTATTACTTGTTTCTTGTGGATATCTATGCCACAAAGTCATTGTCTGAACTGATTTATGAAATGGGAAGGGTGATTCTTTCCGTTCTGAAATCGAAAGAGCGTAAAGCCTGGGAACGTTTTATACAGATTGCAGGATCACTACGAACTGGTATTACGCTTGATGCCTTAGGACAACCGAGTTGGAACCTTCAAGTAGGTGATATACAGTCGCCAAAAGTGTCTCTTGATGAGATTTTCCAATATCTTGGTTCTGCAGACAAGCCATGCATTGTTGCCATTGATGAGTTTCAAACCATCATGGATTATCCAGAGCAAAATGTTGAGGCCTTGCTGCGGACTTATATTCAAGATTGTAACAATGCAAGGTTCGTATTCTCCGGATCCAAGCGTCACATGATGGGCGAAATATTCTCATCACCAGCCAGACCATTCTATCAAAGTTCTTCAATGTTATCATTAAAACCTATTCCTCTTGATTCATATACTTCTTTTATCAGAAATCATTTTGAACAGGGCGGGTTGCAGATTGAGAACGAAGCCATTAGCTATATCTATGAGAAATTTGAAGGTACCACTTGGTATATACAAAAGATATGTAATGAAATCTATGCTATGGCAGAACATGATAGTCCGTGTGGTATCAACGAGGTTAATATCGCTATCAACTATTCCATAGAAGAAAAAGACGACACCTATCAGGACTTACTGGCAAGACTCTCTGCCAAACAAAAAGCACTGCTCATCGCTTTGGCCCATGCCGGTAAGGATGTTCAGCCAACGAGTGGAGAGTTTATCAAGAAATACCACCTTTCATCGGCCAGTGCAGTACAAAGGTGTCTGTCTGCCCTTCAGGAAAAAGACATTGTCACAAATAGTAATGGGAAATATTATATCTATGATTATTTCCTTTATTACTGGCTGACGAAAAAATAAAGGGTAAGAAACGAGTGATGCACCATGAAACATCTGCTGACCGTCATAGCCATTCTTCTGGCGTTCGCCTGCTGTACCACAGAGGCGGACCGCAACCGTATGGAGGCCTTGCTCGACAGGGCTGACAGCATGAACCGTGCCTACATCCCGATGACCGATGGTATCGACTCGCTGCTCTTGGAGGCCACGCGTTTTTACGACCATCACGGCACTGCCAATGAGCAGATGCGGGCTCACTATCTCCTCGGTTGTGCCTATCGCGACAAAGGTGAGGCACCTGCCGCCCTCCAGAGCTATCAGGATGCCGTCGACCGTGCCGACACATTAAGCAGCGACTGTGACTACCGCAGGCTGATGAGTATCTACGGACAAATGGCAGAACTGTTCCATGCCCAGAACCTGCCTGAAGACGAATTGGAACAAACCGAAAAATATGGGAAATATGCCTTGTTGATAGGAGATACATTATTATATATACGTAACTTAGAACTATTAGCAAAGCCCTATTATTTGATGAGGGATACCTTCGGCATGCTTAAAGTGTTAAATCAGGCCCATGATCTTTATGCACGATATGGTTATTATCATGAAGCATCGAGTGTCTATCCCTTAATAATCGATGTTTACATTAGCCGTGATAGTTTGGAAGCCGCAAAAAGACTGATGGATAAATTTGAAACAGAAAGCGGTTTGTTCGATTCAGAGGGTAATATCAGTGCAGGAAGAGAAGATTATTATGACATAAAAGGTATATATTATAGTAAGGTACATAACCTTGATTCAGCAGAATACTATTATCGTAAATTGCAACAATCTGATTTGATGGCAGATGCCTATTTTGGCCTTCTTTCTGTATACAAAGATAAAATGAATACTGATTCAGTCCTTAAATATGCGCAACGATTTGCAGAAGGTGTAAAACAAGAGCAGGATTCATTACGGACTCAGACCATTCATCAGATGTCTTCTATGTACAACTACCAACGGTTTTTGAAGAAAGCTGACGCTGAAAGCCGTAGGGCCGAACGTCTTTGGTATTATTTATTGCTTAGTGCACTATTTTTAGTCCTTCTCATATTGATTGCTGTTGTTGTTAGTTATAGCCTTGTTCAGAAGAAGAGACGTCAGGAAGAAGAAACAAAGAAAATCAAAAAAGACTATGATGAGGCAATCGATAAGAAAAACCAATTAGTCCAAGAGATGGATATACTTAGGGCAAACCATGAGCAATTGGTAGCTTCTGAGCAGGAAGCGAAGAGTAAGTTAGAAATTGTTAAGACCAATAATAACCAATTGATTCATGCAAAAGAAAAGGAGATTGCAGAACTGAATGATAAGATATGCGATTATGCCAAACGTTTGTTACATTCTGATAAAATGATTGGCGGAAACCCACAATTCACATTAATGATAGAGGAATTTCACAAAAAAGCTGAACGAAAAAGGAATACTTCTTTGCCCACTAAACTGGAATGGGACCAATTCAACAGACTTTTTGCTCAGACACAACCAAAGGCCTATGCTGCAATAGGACGAGAACAGACCTTATCACCTCAAGAACTTAAAGCATGCATACTTCTATTAATGAAGTTTGCAAATAGCGAGGTCATATCACTGCTAAACGTTTCTCCCCAAAGTTTAACAAACATCAAAACTCGCATTAATGAAAAGCTGTTTGGTGAGTCAAAAGCGTCTAATCTAGAAAGTAAAATAAAGGAAATCCCCATAGTGTAATATAGCGTAAAATTAGTTGTAATTCCTTGATACACAATTCTCTATAGGTTGAATTGTGTATTTTTCTGTGTACTAATATCTTACAATAAATTTGTTTGCTTTGTCATTTTGTTATAATTTTGCCGCCGAACTAAAACAATTATAATTATGAGAACAAAATGTATTTTAAAGGTATTAGTAGTAGCTGTCTTCATTCTTGGCGGGACACTTTTTTCAGCGGCAGACCCGTTGACTGTTATGGAACCTATTAGCTTCCAAGTTGGATGGCATGATCATTCAAATGCACATGGTGAACGTCCTCGTGGTACAATTAATCCGCCGTCAGCATGTCTTGATGACCATACCTTATATATAAGTGGTGAGCATTCAGATTATACGCTGTACCTTGTCGACACCAGCGGTGAAGAGCCCGATGTGGTCTATCAGGTCTATGTTCCTGCAAATGTTAGCGCAGTAGTTCTGCCCGCCACACTCACAGGAACCTATGAGCTACAGTTGTACGATGGTGGAGAATTCTATTACTATAGTGAGATAGAATTGTAACGAAACAATTAACAATGAGGGTGTGTTTAGGCGCATCCTCATTCTCAATAAACAATTAAAAACAATTCAAAACAACAAACTTATGAAAAAAACATTATTACTCAGTCTATGCACATTGGCTCTTTCTGCAAATGCTCAGTTCAGGGTCCAAAGTGACGGCAAGGTTGCCATGGGTCATTATCCATAAATACGGGAGTGGATGATTGTAAAATATGCGTGGCAAGTGCCAATGATATTGGAGCAAGTTACTA
>Ga0247610_10003633_pt1 | contig 16803 bp, 19 predicted proteins | sample 174DNAGHGhighgp2_FD_193483 | JGI IMG/M metagenome (GOLD analysis project Ga0247610, IMG submission 193483) | Sheep rumen microbial communities from Palmerston North, Manawatu-Wanganui, New Zealand - 1742 DNA GHGhigh gp2 | ecosystem: Host-associated > Mammals > Digestive system > Stomach > Rumen... | reverse complement strand
CTTTTACCTCATTGTAAAAATTTACAATAACAGATGTCATCATCGCAACTACAATAATACCATATAAACCTAAAATTACAGATAAGATTCTACCTAAGGTAGTAGTTGCATAAAAATCACCAAAACCAATCGTTGTTACTACCGCAAAACAATACCATAGTGCATCTTCAAATGTGAAGCTTTCAAATAAGGTTAAAATATAAGAGAATGTAACAATTAAAGTTAATAAACCAACTAATACTTCAGCTGTATAGGTTTTAAAGATAATCTTTCTTAATGTATTAAATTGCATCTTAGAGAATGCAGTAATTAATACTAACATTAATGATCGAATAACCTCAATAGCTAAAATTACACCAATTTGTAAAGCTTGATTTTGGCTTGTTAAAGACCAAATAGCTATTACAATATAGATGATAGTAAATAAGCCTGAGATTAGTAATGTTCTACCATTTTTATTGGTTATGTATTTTATTACATTTCCTACACATAGGTTCAAAAAATATACAATAGTTAATAAGATACATGGGAATACCTGATCAATAAAAATAGAGATGATTGCCATCAACAAATAGGTAATCATATAAATAATATAGATTAGTTTTCTTCTTTCCTTTAAATTCTTAAGGAAATAAGCTACATTGGATAACAAGGTTAATCCAAATACCACAATTGTATTAATTACAGTATCATGAACAATTGTAAATGTATTATCTTCTCTATTCCAAGCACTATTTAGTGCTTTAAAGGAAAATATCATAATAAATATTAAAATTACGGAGGTTAAAATGCTATATATTAGATAATGCTCATTTTCAAAGATAAACCTCTTTATCTTTTGTAAAGAATTTTTTTTCATAAATCTCACCATTTTATAAACTTTATTTTCATAAAAGATTATAGCACAAATGTCTGAAATTAAAAGAAAAAAAGCCCGAAGGCTTTTCAAGAACTATTAATTATTCTTCAACAATTGCGTCTACAGGGCAAACACCTTGACATGCACCACAATCAATGCAAGCTGCAGCATCAATCTTAGAAACATCTTCAACAGTGATTGCACCAACTGGGCACTCAGGTGCACAAGCACCACAAGCAATACAGTTATCTTCAACTACTACTCTAGGCATACTAAATTCCCCTTTCATAATTTTCTATATTTATGATACAATAAAAACCTATAGTTAGTCTAGAATAACTAGCTAATTAAATAATTATTTATTCTTCTGTTATACATAAAAATTATAGTTGAAATTTATAGCCTAATTGTGTAAAATAATAAGAGTGTAAAGGAGACATTGTTATGTTTTTAGAAAATGTTCTAGATGATGGCTTTATGGCCTTACAAATTTGGCAATTCATCTTAATCATTGTAATTGTCCTATTAATAAGTGCTGTAGTTACATTCATTGTAACAAGAAAGCTTATCCAAAGGTCCTTACAAAAGAATCCTCCAGTAAATGAGGCAATGATTCGTGCAATGTTCCAGCAGATGGGTAGAACTCCATCTGAAAAACAGGTTAGAGCTGTTATGAGATCAATGGACGAAGCTAAGGAAAAGGACGAAGCTAAAAAGAAAGCTTTAAAAGAAAAAGAAGAAAAAAGAGCACAACGTGCACAAAGAAAAAAAGAGGAAAATAAATAATCATTCCTCTTTTTTTATTGTTCTTTTTTATTATTGGAAGGTACAATACCATGTAGCCTACAATAATTTCTAGCACATTCAATATCTTTTGTGTATTTAATCTTTCTAACTGCAAAGATGGTAAATCTAACACCACCATAAACATCAAGCACAATCAATAAACCCATACCTGCAGCTACAATAATCGATACGATTTCTTGGCTTGCTAATAGTAGTAATACAATGCTTAAAGCTAATACAGAAGCTACTATCGCAATACCTATAATTGCTACAACAAGTAATATTTTTTGATTTTTACGATATTTTTTTGCGTAATTTATAATTTCTTCTTTTGTCATATAAAAAAGCTAGCACTTAATGAATAAGTGCTATTTTTACTCCTCTTCCTTAGTTTTATCTTCTTCAGGTTCTTCACCTTGGTTATTTTCTACCTCAGTAGTTTCTTCATGGTTGTTAAATGCCTTAAAATGCTCATAGTAATATCCATAGTTTCTAGCATAGATGAAAATACCTACCGCAACTAAAATTAACCAAATAATACCTAAGACCTTAAGTGGATTAATTTTTTTCTCTTGTACACCAAATCCATTATCATATTTATTCATAGGCTAAACTCCCTTTTCCAAATTAATTATATAAAAAAAGAAGAAATTATTCAATAACTTCTTCTTTAGAAGCTTCACAAGCTTTTTCTTCTTCTTTTTTCTTATCCATCTTCATCTTATATAAAGATAACATAAAACTAATTACAAAGCCTATAGGTAATGTAATACATGCAAGTATAATCTGTAATGTATTGATTACACCTTCACCCATATAATTTACATTAAAGAAAATCACTGCAATAGATGCAATAACAAATCCTAAAATGGAAAAATAAGAACCAATAGGGAATTTTTTAAAGATATAGCTTAATAACTTAGATGATGGAATTAAACCACATAAAATACCTAATCCTACAGGTAAGATGATTAAAATAACGTTATGATATCCTACCATAGAAAAATGAGTTAGATTATCAAGTGCATTCATAAATGTAGAATAGTAATTAAATACAACAAGCATCAATACACCAGATACACCAGGAATTAACATTAAACAACATCCAATAAAGCCAGATAGGAATAATAATAAATAATCCTTAAAACCAAGTTCTAGACTTGAAATATCAGTTTCTGTATCATTTTTTAAAAAAAAGCTTAATAGCATTAATCCTACTACAACTAAAGCACCTAGGATAAATGCGAATACATATTTTAAATTAATCTTTTTAATGACAGGCTTAGCTAAAAATGGAATAGACCCTAAAATAATACCTGTAAAGAAAGTAGCAGTTGGGAATGATGCGTAGCGTAATGCTAAGTTAATAACCTTAGCTCCTCCAATAACTCCAATGACTGCCCCAATTCCAAACATCACCAAAAATAAAATGACAGATTTAAACTTCTTTAATACATTCGCAATGGAATCTAATAGCTTTTCATATATATTTGTAATGACAAGCATCGTACCACCAGACATACCTGGTATTAAATTAGATGCTCCAAATAATAATCCCTTTAAAAAGGTAAATACATAATATAACACTTTTATCACCATTGGAAATTATAATTGAATTAGAATTAAAAATCAATATAAAAGGCTTTTCATACTCCTTGAATCCGAATAGGAATAATATTTATTATCTGCAATAATTAAATGATCTAATAATAAAATACCCATCTCTTTTAAAAGATTTCCTATTTTCTCAGTTGAAATATCATCTTGTACACTTGGGTTTGGATTCCCTGCTGGATGATTATGAATTAAAATTATGCCATAAGCATCATATTTAATTGAATCTGCAATTAATCTTTTAAAAGGAATTTCTATTTCTGTATATTTTTCATCTCTTATCTTATCTTTTTTAATTACCTGAAGCTTTGAATTTAAATAAAGTATAGTTAATACTTCTTTAGGCTCTAATAAATAATCTGCCTTAACATAATCATAAACTTCTTTAGAGTCCTTTAATATAATTCTTTCATTTTCATATTTTATCATTCTTTTTACTATTTCAAATACAACCATTAGCTTGCAAGCCTTCGCTTTTTTTATTCCTGGTATTTTAGCTAATTCTTTATAGCTCATTTGATATAGATTTTTAAATCCATATTCTTTAATAATATTTTTAGATAAACTAAATACATCTAAACTCTTCGTCCCTGACCCTAACATAATTGCAAGTAGTTCATCATCACTTAATGCTTCTACTCCATCTTCTATTAATTTTTCTCTTGGTAGTTTTTCCATAATTACACCTCCATAAATATCCATTATACTGATATTTTTTTGATATTCAAATGTCCATTTTTTCAAAAATAAAGAGTTTTAGAAATATAGATGTAATCTTATTCATAAAATGAAAAAGAGGGCCAAATTTGCCCTCTTTTTGAGAAATAATTTAAATTTTATATCCATTTATTTTTTTAATTTTTTTCTTATATAGGAAATAAAATGTAATGAACCTGTAATAAATAATATCTCATCATCCCTAAGTTCACTAATAGCTCTATCTAAACAAAGATCAGTATCTTCTATAATAATTGAATTATTTCTATTTTCTTTAAATATAGCAGGATTTGATTTTCTTAAATCATTTAAGGTAGTGAAATAATAATAGCTTGCTATCTTATCAAGTTCATGTAGCATTCCTTTATAATCCTTATCTTGTAAGGATGTAAATAATACCTTAATCTTTTTGTTGCCTTTAATTTCTTTTAAATAATCTACAGTATGGCATATAGCATGAATATTATGTCCACCATCTAATAATATCATCGGGCTTTTAGATACTAATTCCATTCTACCAGGCCATGAAATGTGTTCTAAGGCATAAGAGATTATATCATAGGGAATCTTATTATCAATATGATTAATTGCCTCAATAGCTATACTTGCATTATATGCTTGATAAGTACCTAATAGGTTTGTTTTATAATTGATACCTTTATAGGTAAAATGAGTATAGGTATCTGATTGAATATTAGTTACATCTTTAGATACATGAATCATTTTCGCATGTAGCTTAGTTGTATATTCATTAAATAATGGTATTAGATTATCATCTACTGCAGTAATTAATAATCCGTTTTCTTTTACGATACCTAATTTATGATAAGCAATTTCTTCTAAGGTATTCCCTAATTGTTCCATATGATCATAACCAATATTTGTAATGATAGATAATTCCTTATCAAGTGCATTGGTTGGGTCAAGTAGCCCACCAAGGCCACATTCAATAACTGCATAATCGATTTTTCTATCCTTAAAATACATTAATGCCATCAATAGTGTTAATTCAAAGAATGGAATGATATCATTATATTTCAAATAATAATTTTGACTATATTCATATAAGATATTTGCATAATGCATAATTTCAGCATCTGAGATATATCTATCGTTAATTTCTATTCTTTCATTAAAGGATAAAATATATGGAGATACAAAAAATCCTACATGACGATTGGTTAGAGATAATATTTCTTTTATATATTTAGCCACAGAGCCTTTACCATTGGTACCGGCTATGTGGCATATTTTATAATTTGGCTTTAAATCTAGATCTAGAATACATCTTTTGATTCTTTCTAAATCTTTTCTTTTTTGAAGCTTTTTTTGGCTATATAGCCAAGTATATACCTCATCAATTTGATTAAACATATTAAGCCTCTAGATCTTTAATAGATTTTAATACCTCTTGATATTGTTCTTGATATTCCTTTTGTTTTTGTTTTTCAGCATTTAGCTTAGCTTCTGGTGCTTTCTTAACAAAGGATTCATTAGATAATAAGGATTCACTTCTTTTTAATTCAGCTTCTAGTTTCTTCTTTGTATCATATAGCTTCTTTAAGGCTTCTTCCTTATTGATTAAATCCTCAGTTGGAATAAAGATTTTACACATAGGTAATACGACAATTACATATTTTTTAGCATCAATATGTTGATCAGTTGTTGCAAATTCTAGCTTCTTAGGGTTTGTAAATTTCATTAAATATTTTGTAGTTTTAGAAATAGTTGATGAAATTACAGGATCCTTTGTATAAATTAAAATATCAAGTGGGTCCTTAGGCGCCTTATTTGCTTTATTTCTTTCATTACGAATTGCAGTAATGATTTCAGTAACATCCTCTAAAGCCTCATTAGCAACAGGATCATCAAATTCCTTATTCGCCTTAGGCCATGCTGAAATTGTAATAGATTCTTCACTATGAGGTAATGCTTGATAGATTTCTTCTGTAATGAATGGAATGAATGGGTGTAATAGCTTAACTACATTTCTTAATACATATACTAATACATTCTTAGTCATTTGTTGTTCTTCAGGGTCATAGGATTGTAAATCAACCTTAGATAATTCTACATACCAAGATGCAAAATCATCCCAAACAAATGAATAAATCGTTCTAGCTGCTTCACCAAATTCATATTTATCCATATTGTAATCTACATTTTCGATTACTCTATTTAATTTAGATAAAATCCACTTAGATGGAATATCTAGCTTAGATGCCTCAATTGGAGTTTCCTTATAGCCTTCTTGTAGGTTCATGAGTACATATCTTGAGATATTCCAAATCTTATTTAAATAATTCCAAGAAGATTCAATCTTTGTCTCATCAAATCTTAAATCAAGTCCTGGTGCTGAATTTGTAGTTAAGAAATATCTTAAAGAGTCAGTACCATATTTTGCGATAACATCAAATGGGTCAACTCCATTACCTAAGGATTTAGACATCTTTCTACCTTGAGAATCACGAATTAAACCGTGGATTAAGATATCCTTAAATGGTGCGTGATGTGTAAATTCAATACCCTGGAATAGCATTCTTGCTACCCAGAAGAAAATAATATCATAGCCAGTTACTAGACAGCTTGTTGGATAATATCTTTCTAAAAGATCAGTTTTTTCTGGCCAGCCAAGTGTTGAAAATGGCCATAGTGCACTTGAAAACCAAGTGTCAAGTACATCTTCATCTTGTACCCAACCATCTCCTGGGCATTCAACTTGTACTTTAACCTCATCATTCTTATACCAAGCTGGAATTCTATGACCCCACCATAATTGACGGGATACACACCAATCTTGTACAGATTCTGGGTCTAACCAGTGCTCAAGTGTACCTTTAAATCTTGCAGGAATAAAACGGTATTCATCATTTTCTAATACCTGTTTAGCTAATACATCCATCTTAACAAACCATTGTTTAGATAGTCTTGGTTCAACAACTACTCCTGTTCTTTCAGAGTGACCAACGCTATGTACAATTGGTTCTGTCTTAACGTATAAGCCTTCTTTCTTTAAATCCTCAACGATTCTATCTCTACAAACGAAACGGTCAAGTCCTTGATATTTACCTGCCATTTCATTCATTGTACCATCTTCATTCATACATAAAGGCATTGGTAGGTGATGACGCTTACCAACCTCAAAGTCGTTAGGATCGTGTGCTGGTGTAACCTTAACACAGCCAGTACCAAATTCCTTATCTACATATTCATCCGCAATAACTGGAATTTCAATATCAGTTAGAGGGATTCTAACTTTCTTACCAACGATTGATTTGTATCTTTCATCATCTGGGTGAACCATAATTGCTTGGTCTGCAAACATAGTTTCAGGTCTAGTTGTAGCAATTGTTACATAACCACTACCATCTACAAGAGGATAGTTATAATGGTAGAATGCACCCTCATCATCTGTATGTTCAACTTCAATATTAGATAAGGCAGTTCTTGCTTGAATATCCCAGTTGATAATTCTTTCGCCTTGATATATTAAGCCTTTATTGTATAAAGTAATAAATACATAATTTACTGCCTTATTTAAGCCCTCATCTAATGTAAATCTTTCCTTAGTATAATCAAGTGATAAACCAAGGGCTGCCCACTGACTTCTAATAATTTTAGCGTATTCTTCTTTCCATTTCCAAGCTTCCTTTAAAAAGGCTTCTCTTCCTATATCATATCTTGAGATACCACTCTCTTTAAGCTTAGCATCAATTTTAGCCTGTGTTGCAATACCTGCATGGTCCATACCTGGTAACCATAAGGTATCATAACCTTGCATTCTTTTTCTTCTGATAATAATGTCTTGTAATGTTGTATCCCAGGAATGTCCTAAATGTAATTTACCAGTTACATTTGGTGGTGGGATTACGATAGTAAATGGTTCTTTAGTTTTATCTCCAGCCTCAAAAAAACCACCCTTTAGCCAGAAATCATATTTATCCTGTTCTACTTCTTTAAAATCATATTTCGCTTTTAGTTCCTTCATACTTCATCTTCCTCTCATAATCATTACGTGTCATAGAATAAAAATCAGCATCTACGACTCTTCCATCATATAATTCCTTGTACATACATAATCTTCCATCATATATGAAGCCACTCTTTTCAATTACTCTTTTTGACGCAAAATTATCACTATGATGCCCGACTTCAACTACCATACAATCCGTTTTATCAAATATATACCCTAAAGCTAGTTTTACTGCCTCAGTCATATATCCATGATTCCAATAGCTATCATTTAGTGAAAATCCTAATTGCTTCACATATTTATATTTTCTTATTCCGTAATTATATATGGAAATTGTTCCTATCATTTTATGCTCATCAAGTAATTCAATGGCATAGGTATCCTTTTGTAAAATCATACCAGAGAAGACTCGGCGACCTACCTCTTCATTTGGAATAGGCTTCCACCCTGCCATAGGACCAATATTAGGTCTTGTTGCATATTCATAATAGTCATCAAAATCCCTAAAGTTTAAATCACGGATCATAATTCTTTTACCAATTAATCGCATAAAAAAAGTCCTCAGGAATAATTTATTCCTAAGGACGAATTATCGCGGTACCACCTTAGTTCCATACCTATGGTATGACACTTCATTTAAGCTATAACGCACAACCGGTCTTGGCTAATTTAGATTTCTCACCAAGAAGCTCCATGACTACCTTCTTTAAAGTATAGTAGATATTTTCACCAACCATATCCTCTCTTTAAAGTATACTTTAAATACTCCTTCATTTCATCGCATAAACTATTGTAGTATAATCTTCATTTATTGTCAAATGTTTTAAATAAAAATAGCAATTAAAACACCTGTAACAATGGATAATGATAAAGCTAGAATATCTTCTTTCTTAATTCTAAAGCTTCTTCTAAAGATACAGTATCCAAAATAGCCTAAAAGTGCCACTACTACCCATAATGCTGAAATGGATTCAACAGATGCAGATGCAGAAACAGCTACTGGAATAGATTTTAATAATCTAAAGCCAGTAATGACTAAAATTGGAAGCATAGTTTTGTATCCTAAAATGAAATTCGAATCATCAGATACTAATTCAGCTGAATTCTTTCTTGCGTGATACAAGAAAAAGCCAACTCCAGCACCTAAACATTGTAATATGATTAATACAAGTGCCAAAATATTACGGTAAATTGCTGCACCCTCTAAATCACCACACATAATATAGTATAGCTCTTGAGAGAAATTAAATAGTGGTGAGAAGATAAAATAATTTCTCATATAGAAAATATTATTCACAACACCATTTTTAATGCAAATCGCACAAATGACATTCATTGTAAATGCCAAGAAGCAGGCTCCCATTACCATGAATATGATACCATCAATTAAGCTATTTGCCATAGTAAAGAAGAATGTTAAATAGGTGTAAATACCTATTCCAAAGGCAATAGCCACAACTAAATAGTACCAATAGAAATGAACACTATATAGTGTAGCTACACTAGATGTCCAAATATATGATACTATCCAGTTAGGTAAGAAAATAACTAAAATCTCACCTAAGCCTAATAAATACTTAAGTAAATATAATTTAATTCTTTTAATAGGTAAGGAGTAGTATAAATCAATACTTCTTCTTTTCATTTTGAATGCGAATTCTAAAATAGGAACTACGATACATAAAGAGGATATCATAACAGTTAAATAGATAAACATGTTAGTAGATCCTGGAATTGCAATAATGTTATTCGTTCCATCTCCTAAAGGCTTATAGCTTATGAATTCAGCATTATATAAAAGAATTGACGTTGTAATTAAAAAGCCTATGGCTACAATAATTACAGCTAGTAATCTTCTTTTTAAATAGTAATTTAAAAAATTTTTCATTAGATATCACCTCCATCAGTAACAATGGCAGTAAATACCTCTTCAAATTCAATTGGAAGCTCATCGATAAATGCTGGATTCATCTTCGATAGCTTCTCCTGAATCTCTGGTAATGTTAAATCAGAGATTAAACGAATAACTCTTCCATCTTTTTCAATTGTTTTATAAACTCTTGGGAATAGATGGATATCTAAATCCTCTTTAAATGCAATCTGGTATTTATGTAGTATACCAATTGCCTCCTCTAGGGAGCCAGAGGCTTGTATTCTATTTTTGTTTAATATAGCAAATGAATCACACATTCCCTCTAAATCCTTTAGGGAATGGCTAGAGATAATGACTGTACCACCAGTTTCTTCAACTAGCTTTTTAATTTCAGTTTTAAATGTTTCTCTAGCAATAGGATCTAATCCGTCAAATGCCTCATCAAGTAACAAATATTTAGGGCGAATTGCAAATGCCATAGCAACAAATACCTGACGCTTCATACCCTTAGAAAATTTGTCCATTCTTTTATGTACTGGGATATGGAAATCATCTAGCATTTTGAAGTATACTAATTCATCGATTGTATAAAATGAATGTAATAGCTTCATAATGTTTGCAGGAGTAGTTCTTGCTGTAAAGTATGGATCATCTGGTAAGAAGAATAAATTCTTCTTTACTTCTTCGTTATCATATGCATTCATACCATCAATATTAATAATTCCATTATCAGGAGCATAAATACCTGATATACATCTTAATAAAGTAGACTTACCTGCACCATTAATACCAATAAGACCTAATATTTTTTTATCTGGAATTTTTAAATTGATTTCATCTAATACTAATTGCTCACCAAAGCGTTTAGATAGATTGGAAATTTCAATCATAAAATCACAACCTTTCGCCTAAATCCCTTTAAATATTTTTAAATCTAGGCTGATATATCTTAGATAATAATCATTTAAATAAGCAAATATTTCATCTAAGTCATAGTTTGTATATTCACTTATATTCTTTTTATCATAGTAGTATTCTTTGAATACTTGATAGAATTCAATATTTCTTTTTTCTGTACAATTTTTACAATAGCATAAACCCTTAGGTAAATCTAAAAAGACAATATCTTGACTATTACAATTAGCACAAGCCTTTAGGTTAGGCTGTATACCATAAGGGTATAGCATTTTAATTAAAAAGATAGCTAATAGTTTTTTAGGATCTTCAGTTAAAAGATCTTTTAAGGATTTTTTTACGTAATCATAAATAAGTTCATGGTTTGCATCTTCGGGGATATTCTTTATAACCTCAAGCATAACCATGAATACTTTAACTCTTATAAAATCCTTAGTGATGGAATAAATAGAATCTATTACATCATATTCATACAAGGATGGGTACTTTGTATCTGAAATAACCGCACTAACGATATTACCCGTAGTAATAAAGCCTAAAGAACCATTTTTAGGCTTTTTAGCACCGATTGACTTGACACTTATTTTTCCCATCCTTGTATATAAATATACAATTTTAGAGGTTTCCTTATAGTCAATTGACTGTAATACAATACCTTCTATTTTCATTAGAAATTATCCTGTGAATAGCCTAGGGCTCTTAAATCAGATTCCCTATCCTTCCAATCCTTTTTAACTTTAACCCATAAATCAAGATGAACCTTTCTTTCCAAAAGCTTCTTGATATCCTTTAAAGATTTCTCTTTAATTTTCTTTATCATATCGCCCTCATGGCCGATGATGATTTTCTTTTGAGAATCTCTTTCTACATAGATAGTTGCGTAAATATCTAAGTATTCACTATTTTCTTCTGATTCTTTCATAGAATCAACCAAAACCGCAACACTATGTGGAATTTCTTCTTTTGTTTCAAATAGGATTTTTTCTCTAATTAGCTCAGAGATTAAAAATCTTTCACTATGATCAGATACCATCTCATCTGGGTAAAACTTTGGACCAAATGGTAAAATCTTTTTAATAGAATCCACTAAATGGTCTAAATTCTTATTTTCCAATACAGAGATTGGAAATACACCCTCAAATGGATATAAATTCATATAAAGGGCAATGGTTAGGTCAATATCATTAAAATTCTTTAATTGGTCGACCTTATTGATTACTAAAAATACTGGGACTTTAGATTTTTTTAGATTTGATAATATGATCTCATCTCCTGGTAAGACATGCTTAACAGGAGTGGTCATAAAGATAATTGCATCTACACCAGAAGTTGCCTCATAAGAGGCATTTACCATTCTTCTTTGTAATTCACTTTTAGGTTTATGGATACCTGGTGTATCTGTAAATGCAATTTGGAATTCATCTGTAGTATATATTCCTAGTATTCTGTTTCTTGTTGTTTGTGGCTTATCGCTTGCGATGGCAATCTTTTTTCCAATAATTGTATTTAAGAATGTAGATTTACCTACATTGGGTCTACCAATAATCGCAACGAAGCCAGATTTGTATGTGTCTATTGTCATTTTAAAGAATCCTCGGAGAATGAATAAGGTAATAACTCTTCAATAGTCATTTCCTTAACATCATTTTTTAGGTTAGTTAGAATAACTCTACAATTTTTTGGTAATAGCTCTTCCATTACCTGACGGCAAGCTCCACATGGGCTAATTGGAGTATCAGTCGCACCAATAATACAAATAGCAACTGCATCATCTTTCTTATAGCCTTTAGATACCATTTGAAACATTGCGTTTCTTTCAGCACAAATGGATAAGCCATAGCTTGAATTTTCTACATTACAACCTAAAACGTAGTCTCCGTTTTTCATTAAAATCGCACATCCTACCTTGAAATTAGAATAGGGTGAATAAGAGGCATTACGTGCCTCTTTTGCTTTTTCAATTATTTCATTAATCATCTTGTAATACCTGCATTTGATAAGATATCCTCTTGTTTAGAAAACATTACCTTTTCTTCTTCCTCTGTTTGATGATCAAATCCACATAGGTGTAAATAACCATGTACAGCTAAAAAGGCAAATTCTCTTTCTTTGGAGTGACCATAATCAACTGCCTGTTCTAGGGCTCTTTCAACACAAATGAAGATATCACCTAGCTCCTTTTGGCTTTTGTCATAATCAGGGTCATCACAAAGAGCGAAGCTAATTACATCAGTTACCTTATCAATCTTTCTATATTCTTTATTAATTCTTTGTATCTCATCCTTGTTTACAAAGATAAGATTAAATTCCTTTTTGGAATTAATTGTTTTAAAAACATTTTTAATTATTTTTTCGTATTCTCTAACATTTACATTTGATTCATTAAAGAAATTTACTTTCATATTCAATTATTCACTTGCCTTTAAATATTGTGCAAGTTGCTTTTCTTCCTTTTCCTTTAAATTTGTAGTTACGGCTATTGATTCAATATATAGCTTGATTGTCTTTGTTAATGTAGAATCTTCTGCATAGTTTGCTACTGTGACGAAGTTAATTCTTCCTTCTTTAACTAATTGAAGCGCAGCAGTTGTCTTTGTTGCTGGTGGATAAATTGCAACAGCCCTTCCACCCTTTTCTCTAATTAATGTCATACAAGGGATATCAGTAATTCCATCTCCAATATAAATCATGTTTTCATATGGAATTCTTCTTTCCTTGTTGCTAGTAGCACGGTTTAGATTTTGGTCATCTCTTACATCAAGTACTCCTTTGGATACTCTAAAGATATATTGAGTCTTTTGTGTAAAGTTAATCGCAATTGCTGGCCAGATGGCTTCTTTATCTTCGTTATATAAGAAGCTACATCCATAGATTGCTTTAAAATATTTAGCTATTTCACAGCCCTCAATAATCTCTGTAATACCAGATGAGATAATGTAGTGTTCGATTTGTACACCAAGTTCTTCACCATATTTGTTAATTCTTTCAAACCAAGAGATTACACCCTTATATAGCTGAATACTTTTTCCACAGCTATTTAAATATTCTCTTGTTAGCTTTATGCCCTTTTTCTTACACATATCTACCATGACATACATATAAGCTAGGATTCCATCCATACCATTTTCAATCTTTAATTTTCCGCATTCACCCCAGAATTCCTTTGGGCTCATGCCTAGATTTTTGATGAAATCATATTCTTGCATATCAGTTGTAGATAATGTTTTATCAAAATCGTATAAAAGGGCTACAATTGGTTTTGCCATAAAATCACCTCTTATGCTGAGAAGGCAAATAATGCATATTTAGCTAGCATCTTTTGCATTTCTTTATAAATGTATACTAAGAAATCGCCATGTAGTAAATAGTTAGTTTCTAGCTGTAAGAACTTGTCCTTATAAGCATTAGCCTGCTCTTCTGTAATATCAATACCCTGTGCGTCTGTTAGGGTTAAATCATATTTCTTACCAAGTTCATAAATATTCATTCCAGTTAATTCCTGGATTGCCTTTTCATGCTCTTCAGTATTAAATACAATGTCCATTAAAGAATAAATATCATGTAGCTCATTATAATACTTTACAGTATGACTAAAAATATATTCATTAACCTTAATTCTGTCAAATGCTTCATCATCTTCTAGCTTATTCTTTAAATTGATTAGATATGTCCACTTTGGAGCACCATCAATTTGATCTAAGAAGCCCTGAGTAACATTAATTACCTGTTGGTCAATAGCGTCTCTAATTTCTTGGTATTGATCTTCAGTAATTAGCTTATTCTTTAATTCTGTTCTAAATTTTGCATCAAGCTCGTTAAAATAGTTAACTGCAAATTCTCTATCGTAATTTCCGTTTCCGTAGGCTGCTTGATTACACTGAACATGAACGAATGAATAATTGATTCCATCCTTTAAAACATTTTCCACATTCTTACAAGTAAATGTAATTCCCTCTAAATATGGAGTTTTAATAAAGAAGCTTGAAACCAAATTATTATTTGCTAGTACATTAATTTTAAGTACTAGGAAATCTGGATCATTTTCAGAGTAAATTCCCATTAATGGTTTAGATTCTCCGGCAACCTCTAAGGTAATATTTGGCATTTCCTTTTTATGCCATACAGCCATCATAAATTCAGAACCATCAAAATACATTGGGATATCTAATTCAGTTTGAGTCATTTCCCCATTCTCAATCTTGTCAAATTGATCGTCAATGTATCTTGCACGAGATGCAACAATTTCTGATGTGATACCCTCTTTTGCTTCCATAAGCTCAAGTGGGAATGCTGCACAGTGTCCATTGGAATGACCTAATATCTTATGAGTATCTCTATCTTTGATGAATTTATCAACTGCTTCTTTACAAAAATTTCCTAAGAAAGCATTTGTACCGATAGACTTAATAGATTTTGGTAATTCAATGTTTTCTAAATTACAGGATATGAAAGCCCAGTCCTCAATTGTCTCTAATCCCTCAGATAAAACAACTGTATCTAAGACAGGACAGCTTGCGAAAGCGTATGGTCCAATAACTCTAACAGATTTTGGAATAACTACTTTCTTTAGCTTTGGCATTTCAATAAATGCGTTACCTTCAATCTTAGCTACAGGTCTTCCCTCAAGTTCTTCTGGAATTTCAATAACCTCTTCATCCTTTGTTGCACCAGTAATTACTGCTATTCTTCCCTGAAATTCATAACGAATCATACTATACCTCCTGGAATTCGAAAAATCGATAGTTTGTATATATTTTACCTTATTTTGCCTTTTAATACAATGTATTAAACGCCTAAATAAATAGAAAAAAAGAAAAAAGACACACAAAATGTCTTTCTTCTAAAGTATAAATAGATAAAATGTATTCATTTTATAGACAAAGTCTATTCATCATATGAGTCTTTAAGCACTTTTACTTCTTTAAGTCCATCAATCATACAACGTTCGCCTAAAACATAGCATTCAACAATTGTGCCTACTGGATAAATCTGATATTCTCTTGAAGAAATCCTAAAGGACTCGTCATGGGCATAACCAGATTGACCAGTATAGACGAGTCTAACATAGTACAAATTTCCATCTCGAAGATCGTAATTTGAGTATTCTGCTATCTTGGCAGTAGTTCTAATTCCATTTTTCATGATTTCTGATTTGTCTACTATTTTAGCTAAAATGATTCCAGGTACTAATGTTGGAATTGCTAGATTAATAGCTGCAAACGTAAGGCCTATAAATATATCATTACCCTCTATTTTGAATATTAAAGCAAAAAATACAATCGCGCTAATTATGAAAGCCGCTCCTAAAAAAATTAAAATAGCAGCTGTTACTTTTCTTGTTTTTGTAATCATAAGAAATCTCCTTTTATAAGCAACAAAATATTAAAATATTTATTACTATTTGTCAACAGAAAAAGGGGATGCCCCCCTTTATTATCTTTTCTTTAATTCTTCAAATACATCAGCCCAGGAAATATCTTTAATTCCCATTTCAACAGATAGGTGATATACCAAATCAGCAATCTCACCAACAATAGCCTCTTTTGAACCATCCTTGCAGGCAATGACAGTTTCAGTAGCTTCCTCTCCTACTTTTTTAAGGATTTTGTTTTCACCCTTTTCGATTAAATAGTTAGTATAGGATCCCTCCACTGGATTTTCGATTCTATCTTTAATTGTAGCTTCTAAATTGAATAGCTCAATATCAGATTTTTGTACCTTTACACGATTGACTAATACATCAATATCCTCTTCTAAATCTCTATAGAAGCATGTAGCATGTCCGGTATGACAAGATATTCCTCCAACCTGTTCAACCTGGAATAAAAGTGCATCTCCATCACAATCGATGGATAGTCCCTTCATATATTGGAAATATCCTGAGGTTTCGCCCTTTTTCCAAAGCTTTTGTCTAGATCTAGAGAAATAAGTCATTTCTTTAGTCTCTAATGTCTTTTTAAGTGCTTCTTCGTTCATGTAAGCAACCATTCTTACCTTTTTAGCGTGGTAATCTTGTACTACACAAACAACAAGACCATTGTCATCAAATTTTACACTATCTAAAAT